>Ga0209628_10001014_pt1 | contig 17742 bp, 6 predicted proteins | sample TergutCu122P4_FD_187285 | JGI IMG/M metagenome (GOLD analysis project Ga0209628, IMG submission 187285) | Cubitermes ugandensis P4 segment gut microbial communities from Kakamega Forest, Kenya - Cu122 P4 (SPAdes) (version 2) | ecosystem: Host-associated > Arthropoda: Insects > Digestive system >...
ACCGATGGGTATGGAAGGTGATGCGCTTTGGTCGAAGAGCGGAGAAATCGAGAAATCGTTTTGCTGTCTTTACAGCAATATTCGTAATTTTGCCAAGTTCGGACAATTATTGCTTCAGAAAGGGAATTGGAACGGGATTCAACTTTTAGATTCTGCTTTTGTAGAACGAATGATTACTCCCAGTGATGATGCTTTTCATCCGAACGAACCGAAGAAATACGGTTATTCTATTTGGACAGATGATAAATATAACCCCCCGTTTTACGGTATGATAGGACTTCTCGGGCAGCGTGTGCTTGTTGTTCCGAGTGAAAATTTAGTGATTGTCAGGTTTGGAAAAGAAAAAGATAGTGTCCGACAATCGAAAGGAGCGCTCGATGCGGACACTTATCTTATGGTGGATGAAGTGATGAAGCTTTTATTTCGCAACTACGCGAGCCATTTCAAGCATTTTGTTGGAATAACCCCATTCGTTGTCGTACCATGAAACCAATTTCACGAAATTGCCGTCGAGTGCAATACCGGCGGTTGCATCGTAAATTGAAGTCAGGGCGCAACCTACAAAATCGGTCGAAACCACTGCGTCTTCGGTATATCCGAGAACACCTTTCATTTCGCCTTCGGAAGCCTTTTTCATGGCAGCGTTGATTTCAGCCAAAGTAGCCGGTTTGTTCAATACAACGGTCATATCCACTACCGAAACATCGGAAGTCGGAACGCGGAACGCCATGCCGGTCAGTTTACCGTTCAAATCGGGAAGTACTTTACCTACAGCTTTTGCAGCGCCGGTCGAAGAAGGAATAATGTTTTCCAAAATACCGCGACCCCCGCGCCAGTCTTTTGAAGAAGGACCATCCACCGTTTTTTGCGTAGCCGTTGCAGCGTGAACCGTAGTCATCAAACCTTTTACGATTCCGAAATTATCGTTTATCACTTTTGCTAAGGGAGCCAAACAGTTGGTTGTACAGGAAGCGTTGGAAATAATGTCTTGTCCGGCATATTTTTCACTGTTCACACCGTAAACAAACATTGGAGTGTCGTCTTTCGACGGAGCCGACAGAATCACTTTTTTTGCGCCGGCTTCGATGTGTTTGCGAGCGGTAGCATCGTCTAAGAAAAGACCGGTGGATTCTACTACTACTTCAGCACCTACTTCGTTCCATTTCAAGGCGGCAGGATCTTTTTCAGCCGTTAAACGAATTTTTTTACCGTTTACTATCAAATTGTTTCCATCCACAGCAACTTCTCCCTGAAAACGACCGTGAACCGAATCGTATTTCAACATATAAGCCAAATAATCCGGAGCCAGCAAATCGTTGATACCTACTATCTCGATGTCTTTCGAAAAGTTGTACACAGCGGCACGGAATACCATACGACCGATGCGACCAAAGCCATTAATACCTACTTTAATCATTTTGAATTTGTTTTTTATAGATTAATAATTGAATGATAATTCACAATCTTTCTTGCCTGAATTTTGCAGTGCAAAAGTAGTGTTTTTTTGATTATCTATCAAGGAAATTCTCGCTTTTTTAGGTTTGTATTGACGATAACTTTCACATTCGCAACGAGAAGAAGCACAGGAAGAGAGAAAGAAAATGCTTGCTAAGCAAGCCAGCCATCGAACCGGATGATATTTTTTGCTTTTTGAATACGAATGATATTGATTTTTCATACTTTTGTATTGTTTAAATTTGGATACCAAAGATAAGAAAAAGATTTGGATAAGATATGTCGAAACTAAAAATATATAAAGCATCTGCCGGTTCGGGGAAAACCTACAACCTTGCTTTGGAATATATCTGCGAATTGCTGGTATCTCCGTCCGACGAAGCCTACCGGAATATTTTAGCCGTAACCTTTACCAAGGATGCGACGGGCGAAATGAAAGACCGGATTTTAGCCGAACTGTATGGCTTGGCTTTCGATACTGATGATTCGGCAGTATTTAAATCTTCGTTGCAGGAAGCATTGCAGAAAGAAGGAAGTTCGTTAACGGACAAACAGATACAAGAAAAATCCTATCAGGCTTTGCAGGCCATTTTGCACGACTACAGCCGATTGAATATCACAACCATCGACAGTTTTTTTCAAAAAGTACTTCGAAATCTGGCGCGTGAATTGGGACGAGGGTCGAAATTCAATCTGGAAATGAACACCGACAAAGTATTGCAGGAAGCCGTCAAAGCAACCATCGAGAAAGCCAACGGGAACCGGCAAGTATTGGCGTGGCTAACCACCTACATCGAATACAAAATGGACGACAACCGCAGTTGGCGAATCGATCAAGACCTTTTGGAATTTAGCCGATGTATTTACAACGAGTTTTTTCAGGAAAACGAAAAACAGTTACGCCGACAACTCAGCGAAAATCCGAAAATTTTTTCCGAATTAAGCGAACAACAACATGCAATTCAAAACACCTGTAAACAGACTTTCAAACGCATTTTGCAACAGATGAACGCGCTGTTAGACCGACATTCGCTCAGTTTGGAAGATTTCGGCAACAGTAAATATGCTTTACAGTTCATTGCCAAATTGGGCAACGGCGATATGAAAGTCATTGCCGGAGTAAACGTCGAAAAAAGCCGCAACGATGCCACTTTTTGGGGAAAAGCCAATCATCCGCGAAAAGCCGAAATCGAAACCTTGGCAGCTACGGATTTGATACCTCTGTTAACGGAAGCGTTGGAAACTTTATCGGTTTACAAAACTTCACGGATGATTACGGGCAACCTGCATCAATTGGGTTTGATTTGGGACATCCTCCGAGAGATTACTGCCCAAAATACGGAAAACAATCGTTTTATGTTGTCCGATACTGCCCGTTTCCTTTACGATATGATTGATGGTTCGGATGCTCCTTTTATCTACGAAAAGTTGGGCGCGGAAATTCGCCACGTAATGATTGATGAATTTCAAGACACGTCCCGTTTGCAATGGGAAAATTTTCAGGCATTGCTCTCAAATATCCTCGCAAGTGATTCGTTCAGTTTGATTGTAGGAGATGTAAAACAATCTATTTACCGCTGGCGAAACGGCGATTGGCGAATACTGAATGACATTGATAATCGTCTGCAAGCAACGACCAAATCACTGCTGTTTAATTTCCGTAGCGAAAAAAAGATTATCAACTTCAACAATGACTTCTTTGTTTCGTCGGCGAACTTGCTTGATAAACTATATAAACAAAAGTTTGGGAACACAGAGGCATCGCCTTTTTTCCCTACTTACTCCGCATCGGAAGTCCGGCAACAAACGAAAAAGTCGGCAGAAGCAGGATACGTTTCCATTGATTTTATTACCGACAAAGACGACGAGCGCAGTTATTCGGAACAAATGCCGGAAGCCGTTTTCCGTCAGTTGCAAAAACTACACGAAGCAAACATCCCTGCTGGGGACATCTGCATCCTGACACGGACGAATAAAGACATCATTGTCCTGGCAGATTATTTGTCTTCGCTTGGGGCGGAATATCCCGAAATGGCGGCAAAAAATTACCTGCGCATTGTTTCCGATGAAGCCTTCCAACTCAAATCTTCGTTAGCGGTGAAGATGATTATCGAGGCTTTGCGGGTAATCGCCGATCCGGAGAATGAGATTGCCGCTACGGTATTGGAAAAATGGCGAGGGAAACCTGCCGGAATAGAGAAAAGCAAACGAATGGAATTACACAAAATGCCTTTGTTTGAATTGGTCGGATATCTTTACCGGCTTTTGGAGTTGGAACAAATCGAAGGACAATCGTCTTACCTTTTTACTTTTTACGATTATCTGTTGAAATACCTGAACGATCAGGCCGTTGACTTACCGGTTTTTTTACAGTATTGGGACGACGAATTGAAATCCAAAACGGTTGCTTCCGGTACCGGAGTTGCGGGCGTGCGGGCAATGACCATTCACAAATCCAAAGGATTAGAGTTTCCTACGGTAATTATCCCGTATTGCGATTGGAGTATCAATCCGAAGCCTAACAGTACAACCGTGTGGTGTGGTCCTCAGGAGAATTGGTATGATGTGGCTTTATTGCCGATTGCTTATTCGAGTACGATGGGCGAAACCACTTTTGCTAACGAATATCGCGAAGAAACCTCTCAGTCGTGGATGGACAACCTGAATCTTTTGTATGTTGCTTTTACCCGCGCCGAACGGAATCTGATTTTGTTGGCAAAATACAAAAGCAGTTTGAAGAACGAAGAAGATATTACTACCGTTTCCAACCTGCTGCAATTAGCCGTTGCCGAATTGAATGGGAATTGGGACGAGGAAACCAAGCATTTTGAAACAGGTTGTTTATCAACCGTAAAGAGCAATCCGGCACCTCACCCCCAGGGGGGTGAGGTAAATATCCTGAAACAAACACCACCGCCTTGTCCGGTGGAATTTGTGTCCAAATCTTTTCCGGAGGATAAATCCGTATTTAAACAGTCGAATAAATCGCGAGAGTTTATTTCTGCCCAATCGGCTCCGACCCTTTACGGCAATATTATGCACAAACTTTTTGAGCAAATCACTCATTGGGACAACATCGAAATAGCCGTCCAAAATCTGATTGTCGAAGGAATCCTCCGACCGGACGAAAAGCAGGAATATATCGAAAAAGTTCGTTCGGCTATTCGGGAATCAAAAGTCGAAAATTGGTTCGACAAGGGATACCTCAGTTATCAGGAACATTCGATTATTACGGAAGAAAGTGGCGAAATCGTCAGTAAGCGTCCCGACCGCGTACTACTTTCTGATAACGAAACGATTGTGGTAGATTATAAGTTCGGAACAGCGCAGCCTTCCCACAAAAAACAGGTAAAACAATATATGAACCTGTTGGGAACCATGCACTACCCCAATGTGAAAGGCTATTTATGGTATGTGGAGGAACGGAGAGTAGAAGCGGTAAACAATTAATAAGCGTGAGCCACCTCCTAACCTTTCAACAAAAAAGGAGATGCCCGATGGCATCTCCTTTTTTGGTATCCTGTAAAATTTCACAGGAAAGTGATTGTCTATTTGCGTAAAAGGAATTCTACTCTACGGTTGTAAGTACGTGAAGCCTCATCTGCATTCGGTATCTTAGGCTCTGTTCTGCCTTTCGAAGTAACTTCGATACGGTTAGGATTGATGCCGCGGGCAGCCAAATATTGTTTTGCTGCATTGGCTCTGTCCAAACCTAATCTGTAGTTATAAGCATCGCTTCCTGCATCGTCGGTATGTCCTTCAAGTGTGATTTTTGCTTCCGGATATTTCTTCAGCAATTCCACTTTGCGATTCAGGTCGGGGTGCATAACGTTGAGAATGTTACTCTTATCAAACTCGAAACCATAAATAGCATCTGCAAAATCAGGATCTTCTTTCGTAATCAGAGCCTTCAATGCTTCAAATTCTTTCTGCTGAGCATCAATCAACTTGTTGGTATTCCGATTCATGATGTCTTCCATTTGAGAAGCGGTTAAGCCTTCGTATGGTTTTTCTTCAATAATCGGTTTAACTTTTTCTTTCTTATCGAAAGGTTTAGTACCGTATGCCAATTGAACTTTAAGACCTAAAGCCATCGTATTTACCCTTTCGGCAAAGGCTGTTTTGGGAACAAATTTTTCTGCTTGTCCTTCGGTATTATATCCGGAAAATAGAACGCTGCTGGGGGTATAACTTTCAAAAGTACCAACATCGTCCTGATTATATTCTAAGAAGTTTTTCTTCACATCTCCCTTACGAATATCAACCAGTCCGTAGTCGAAATAAATACCTGTGTATAACGACCATCCCTCATTCAATTTCCATTTCATACCCGATTCGATAGCGGCAATAACATTCAGATTGAAAGTAGCTCTTTTATAGCGTGCCATTTCATCCGAAATATTAAACGTTCCCCATCCACGGTTTTTCATTCCGTCGCCAGCGACGCCAAACCAATCAGCGGTATGCAATTCACCTTCCGCAATACCGGTCATTCTTACAATTCCCGTTGGTTTATAGAACGAATAGTCGAGAGGAATGCCGATTTTTGGCCCGGCAGCTACATAGAATTTATGTCCTTTAAAAGCATCTATCTGATATTTTGCCATAACAGGGATATTGATGTAATATGCCTGTTGATTTTCTTTGTAGGTCTGCAGCCACCTGTCTGTTTTAAGATAATAAGCGTCACTGCCATCTTGTTTGTCATATAGACCTATACGATAAACATCCTCAAAATCTATCGGTAGTTTTGCAGTAGCGGTCAGAGAAGAAAACTCTGCACCGATTCCCAGACTCAAGTTGTAATTAAGGAAATAATTATAACCGAGTCCGCCAATATATCCATATCCCATTTTATGTTCACCTACGGAAAGGTTGTATTGTAAAGAGGATATGCCACCACCTCCCCAAATGGAGAATTCATGCCTGTTCTGCTGTTTTTGAGAAAAAGCCGAGATGGTAAAAAGTCCGATTGTGATAACTAAAATTATTTTTTTCATATAACATATTTTTTTTTAGTTTGATTTGCCGGCCGGCAGGGAAACCCTGCCGACCAACGAATCAAATTTATTGAACAATGACTTTATATTCATACACATCTTTACTTCCAACAAGTACCCTGATGATATAGAAACCTGGAACATTAGGCATAACGATCTTCGTTTCTTTGCCGGTAGCATTCATTGATGTCAATATTCTGCCCTGGCTGTCAATGAGATGAATCTTCGTAACGTTCAAATCTGTTTTCAGACTTACTTCCTCGCCAATTTTCACAGGGTTGGGAACGATTACAATTTTCCCCGGAACGGAGAACGCCTCTCCTGTTTTCGGACAAGATTCATAAAGAGATCCATCCTGAGTTGTTGCCTGCACAATAAATGTTCTGCCTGCAACTCCTCCGGCTACCTGTAAGAACGACAAGTTTTCTCCCGGAAGTTTTTTCATCACGCCGTCCTCCAGTTCAAACCATTGGATATCAGAGAAAGTATATCCGCCGTTGTTTTTAGGATTGGTGATAAGAACCATTGCATCTCCCCATCGTTGTTCCACAACAGGAATTTTTACATCCACTATGTAAGTCATCGACTTTTGCTCGTCAGGACAAGGTGCGCCGCTGGATACTACCACATAATAGTCGCCTCTCTTGCTCAGATCCACATCGAAGATATCATAGGTATTCTTGGTTGCACCCGGAATAGCGATATGATCTTTATACCATTGGTATTTCAGTTCATAACCTCTTGCCTCTACTTTAATGATACCAACAATGTCGTCGCCCATACAAGGTTTAAGAACACGAATGTTCGGACTTCCGCTTGTGGTCAGTTCGGCATAACCATCTAACCGGATCTTAGGCAATACGGTATAGACGAATGTTACAGGAGTTCCTGCGAAATCCAAGCTTCCGATTTGGAGCCATGGAATAACCGTAATGGTAACGTCTGTTTTTGCTTCATCTACCACTGCTGCCACGAATGTTGGAATATTCTTATAGTGAACACCTGCAGTGCTATTCGGCAAACCTATGGTCGTTCCACCTGTCCATGTGATGTAGTATCCGCTTCCGGCGGGTAAGCCTTGAGGATAAATTTCACCTGCTTCTTTTCCTTCGCAAACAGTTTTGTTAGGAATATCAGCGATAACAGGTTTAGAAGCCACTACAACATAGAATTCGATTGGAGCACCGATGCATATATGACCCTCATAGTTATACTTCGGAGTAACCGTAATCTTGCTGACAATAGGTTCTTGAGAGATGTTTTGAGCGGTAAATCCGGGCAAATAAGCAATACTGCTTTCGTCTGCCGTTACTTCACCGCTACTGGGTGCAGTAGGATTGGCATTGATTGCCGGATTGCTGCTGGTCCAAATGTAAGACGTAGCGGTTCCTTGGAACTTAAATCTTGCATCATTATTGCCAACAACGTCACCATAACCCAAAGCAACATTAGTGATCGGATCTACTTCAGGAGTAGGAAGAACCGACACTGTGAAACTCATTTCGTCGCCTTCACACAGGCTGTTTGCCGGATCGTGCGGAGTTACAACGATAACATCGCTTAATACAATACCCGGTTTTGTGCTGCTGTTCGTAACTTCCGAAACATTGATTCCGTTGGTTCCCGACATAGGCAAACCGATGTTGGATTTTTCACCGTCAACACGCCAAACAAACTCTGTTCCCTTAGTTAGACCGATAAAGTTAACAACTAAAGGACTGTTGTTGCAAAGGATGATATCCTGAACCTGATCTACTGCCGGTTTAGGCAAGCGAGTCAATTTAATTTCAATCGGCTGCTTAGCACTATGGTTTTCCCAAATAGGAGTTACTTGATAAACACCCGTTCCGAGTGTTGTGTTGCTCGTATTGAGTTCAGCCCAATCTGCACTGTTTTTTCCTGAGGCGACCATTGTTACGCCATTAGGAGGAGTAGCACCGATTACATTGACACCACTGATCAATTCCCATTTGAAAACAAGCGTTCCTTCCTGTCCTACTTTGTGAACAGTCGGGAATCTATGGTTTGCTTCGAAAAGAATCGGATCAAAATCACTTTCGTAGCACACGATTTGTTCTTCAACAGGAGTCATTATCAAATCCGGATCTTCAATTGTTTTAGGAAGAACGGTTATTGTAAATGCACCCACGTTATCTTCCGAACAACCGAATCCATCCACATAAGACAACGAATACAGAATTGCCGAAACAATCGTAGCGTTGGTTGTATTGGTTGCTTTAAATGGAGGAATTATACCTGTTCCATTAGCAGGAACACCTGTTGCAACACTACCGCTGCGCGTCCATGTAAGAACAGCGCCTTCGGGCAAGTTAGCCGTCAAGTCGATAGCAGGTACGAGATCGTTATTTTCGAAAACCAAGTTCTGCGCGTTCACCATATCAATCGTGAGCGGGATGCGTGCGTCTAATTCCAACGTAACAGGTAATCCTTCGCCCCAATTATACTTCGGTATAATACGGTAGATGGCTTTACCCGGAACAGTTGCCTCCGGAGTTTGTGCTCCGTGAACAAATACATAGTTGGCAGGAAGTACATTTACCCCACTGATTAACTCGTAACGGTACGTAGCAGCTGCATTTGCATGAAGCCCTGTGTTACCGATAGTAAAGTCAAATTTCGAACCAATGCAAGTTACCCGTGTCGTTACGTCCACTGTTGCCTGCAAGTCCATATCCTCAATGGTTTTCGGACCTACTACAATACTGAACGAACCCGTAGTATTCGAAATCAAACATGTAGTACCATCTGCGTATTCAACAGTATAGGTGATTACCGATGTGTTGTTGGCTGCAATAGCATTGTAAATAGCCCTGAAACCGGGTACTTCAGCTGCTCCGGCTGCCGCAACGCCGATGGCTTGTTTGTCGGAGGTCCATTTAATCACTACGCCTTCAGGAAGCGGATTAGATACCAAATTAATGGTTGGAACCTGGTCGCCATTCAAGTAATTGAATACTTTACCATTCAACTTAACGTAGTTTTCAGCGTTCAATACTACCGGATCTTTAAGAACAATGTTGGTAAGTTCGGCTTCACAGGTAGTACCTGCAGCTCCTACAACTACTTTATATGTACCGGCTTTGAGAGCAAGTTGATCTTTCGCTCCAGCTACAATACCATCACCATCGCTTGTACTCCAAGTGTAGGTATAGTCGCCGTTACCACCCGTTACTGCAATGACAATACGTCCGGTTGCAGTGCCGGGACAAGTCGGATTTGTCTTTTCAATCAATTCAATCTTGATAAGATTATAAGCCGGATCCAGCGTAATTTCCATTGTTACCGGAGCCACTGCATCGCAATCTGCATCATATACGGTTACGATGTAGGTACCGGCTGCCAAATCATCACCTGCTGTGTTTGTAGTAGATCCGTTCGACCATACAAACCGGTAGTTACCCGTACCACCGCTGGGAGTTACAACAATTTCACCATCGTTGTTTGCACAAGACGGGTTAGTCTTATCTATCTCTAACGTGATAGGCAAATATTCTTCAGCCGCAAGACGGAAGTCCATCGTTACAGGTACTAAAGCAGGACATCCGGCATCGATAATCGTTACCGTATAAACACCTGCCGGCACATCGGTCAAATCTTCAGTGTCTTCTCCATTCGACCAGATATAAGTATATGTACCGCTACCGCCGGTTACCGTCAAGTCTATTTCTCCGGAATTCGGATCTGCACAAGTCGGATGAGTCAATTCGGCTTTAATTTCCAATGGAACTATGTCGAGTCCGATAGTTACAGTCAGATTAACTACCAAAGCAGCGCAAGCGTCGTCGGTTACTACCAAATTATAAATGCCTGCTGCCAAATCGGTAAAGTTTCCGTCGTCGTTGGTAACACCATTCATTGTAAAATGATAGTCGCCAAAACCGCCGCTAATCACCGTAACCTGGATTTCTCCGGCAGTCGGATCTTCGCAAGTCGGAAGAGCGATTTTTTCTACATCGATTACTAACGGTTCGGCCTCTTCGGCTTCGATAGTTACAGTCAGATTAGCAACCAAAGCAGCGCAAGCGTCGTCGGTTACTACCAAAGTATAAGTGCCTGCTGCCAAATCGGTAAAGTTTCCGTCATCGTTGGTAACACCATTCATTGTAAAATGATAGTCGCCGAAACCGCCGCTAATCACCGTAACCTGGATTTCTCCGGCAGTCGGATCTTCGCAAGTCGGAAGAGCGATTTTTTCTACATCGATTACTAACGGATCAATATCTTCGGCTTCGAGCGTTACGACCAAATTCACCGGTAACATTGCCGGACAGTATGCATCCAAAACATTAATATTGTAGGTACCTGCTTTCAAACCGTCGAATACAACTCCACCAAGCATTGTTGCAGGAGTATATGTTTTGGTGTTTCCATCTAACGTAACAAGGAATGTACCGCTGCCACCTGTGATGACTGATACGGTAACTTCACCTGCCGTCGGCTCATCACAACTCGGGAATGCAGTCTTAGCAACAGATACTGCTATCGGAGCAAAGTCGTCTGTTTCTAATGTTACAGTTCCGTGGATTGGTTCGGGCAACTGAATAAGGGCATCAAACACACTGTAATTATATGTGCCGGCCTTCAATCCGTCGAACGAAACGCCACTTGCGTCACCTGTTTTGGTATTTCCGTCTAAAGTATAGAGGAATACACCGCTACCGGTAGCGCCACTCAACAAGAGCGATAACTTAACTTCACCACCCGTAGGATTATCACAACTTGGCAGACTTACTTTTTGTGCGTTGACTACCAAATTAGCTTTCGGAGTGACAGTGATAGTGAAAGTACCTTCTCCTCTACAACCAAAATTATCGTTGTAACTAATTACATAGTACATTGTTACTGTGATATCAGTATCGGTTGCATTTCTTGCTGTGAAAGCGGGAATATCACCCATGTTAGCGCCGTTATTATGCCATGGACCCGGGTTAACGTTGAGATCCCAAACTCCGGTTAATCCGATTTGAGCTGCTTTCGCAGGTTCGAATGTTGCCCATTCGATTTTTGCTCCTTCCGGAATACGGCTTGTTAAGTCGATACCCGGTACATTGTCGCCATTAGCAAAGATTGCATTCACTTGAACCATTTGTTCATTCGGCAACTGACGGAGTTCTAACTCAAATCTATAAGGAGTACCTCTACGTCCATTGAGATACGGAGTTACCTGGTAAGTTCCCTTACCGAAGCGATTCATATTCACCATAAACGTAGCACATCCGGTAGCAGTTCTGCTCATTTCCCAAGGAAGTCTCATAAGTATTTCGTCTCCTTCGACAGCCCACTCCCATACGAATTTAAAATCGTCGGTTGGACTGAGGGCAAAAGGAACATCCATATTATCAGCCAAACACAAGGTAATTGTCTGATCTCTGTAAGGAGAATTAGGTATCACAGAACAGTAAACTGTTTGCGGATGAATACGTTGCACAAACAAACGATCGTCAAACTCAGCCGGTTTCACAGTAATAGTGAAAGAGCCGGTAGGCAACGGACAACCAACATCTGTATATCTATCGGGATAGCTGAGTCTCCAACCTATTTGTACTTTAATGTCTTTATCGGTTGCATTCTGAGCTATGAAAGAATTAATATTACCACGTTTAGCTGTGTTGTAAGTTGGAGGATCTAACAAAGGATCATCCCACACGCACCACTCAGGAACTCCATTTAAGCCAATTTCCTTTGCAAATACTTCACCGGCAGCGCCTTGACAGATTTCATACCATTCTACCACTACACCTTCGGGAAGACCGCTTGTGAGGTCGATAGTCGGAACTACATCGCCGGCGGTGTATGTTACATCCGTTTGATGAATCATGCTGGCTACCAGCGTTTCACGCATTTCGATATCTACAGTGTAAGGTACACCTCTGACACCATCCAAATACGGGGTTATCTTGTAGGTTCCCTTGCCATAGCGGTCGATATACGCCAATATTCCCATATTGGAATAAGGATTCAGGATGTTCCTTACTATATCGTCGCCATTATTTGCAAATTCGAAGTCATACTTTACTCTTGCGTCGTTAGCTAAATAAGGAAGCAGAACTCCGCTTTTCATCAGACGCAAAGGTATAGTTGCCGTTGGAACGCCGAGAGGTCTCGGTGCACAATTAATTAAACTGCCATTGTCAATAAACTGAATAGTCAGAGTCGGGTCGAATTCAGCCGGACTGATAATAACTACGAATGAGTGGCTTGTTTCTTTACAAGCGTCTCCATTAGTAACATCTTTATATTCCACAGACAATGCAAAGTGAATTTCTGCCGCAGCATCTGATGTGTTTTTGGCAGTAAACGGAGGTATCACGCTGAGACCTTTAGCAGCCGCTTTTGTCATACCAAACATAGCCTCAAAATCTGCATCGCTGACGGTTGTATTGATATCATCAATTTCCCAACTCATCTTAACGTTTGCAGGCATACCGGTAAGACGTGTTTCGGGTACTAACTGTCCGTTAGCTACAGAAACTTTCTGACCTTCCTGATCCACATCGTTAATATCGAGAGCAGGAAGAACCGTTAACTTAAACGCAACAGAAACGCCTCTGAGATCGCCCCAGAACGGTGTTGCAGTATAAATACCTGTTCCTGTTGTGCCGGAAAGTGTTAAATCGGTTCCAAGAATTGTTGCAGCCGCTCCAAATGCGAAGCCTGCGAAATCCTGAGAATCGAACGACAACACCTTAGCGCCGCCAACGAAAGCAATTTCAACTTTATACGGATCGCCTGCCGCTGCTGCCGCAGGTTTAGTTGCAACTACGTCAATATCGTCGAAATCGCCGTCACAAATCACCTGATCGGGGATGAAGTTCATCACCATATCTTCGGCAATTGATCTTGGATCGACCGTGATAGTGAAGAAGTCTGTTCCGTCTGTCGAACAAGGCGCTCCGACATAGCCATAATTATCGATATAACTGAGTTTTACCCATACTTTTACTGTAATAGGCTGATCGGTTGTATTCGTAGCTACAAAGCCGGGGAAATTACCTATTTTAGCACAACCTGCAAGGAAATTAGTACCCCAGTTACAGCCGGCAACGTCCACTTCCGGAAGACCCGGTAGTCCGATTGCTGCTGCATTCGCTGCATCGTCCACCATCCATTCTACCTTTGCTCCGGCAGGAATGCTGTTTATCAAATTGAGTTCAGGTACCATAGTGCCATTGGCGTAGGTAACATTCACTCCATTTTGAGCAATCATTTCCGGTCTCAGCTTTTCGCGGAGTTCCAACTCAAAAGTATAAGGCACACCTCTACGTCCTTTGTGATACGGGGTAATTTTATAAACGCCCTTACCGAAGCGATGCATGTGCAGCGGTATTATGTTATTGTAATAAATAGGTGGAAACGGCGCTATAGAATAAGCCCAATCGACTATGTCGCTACCACTTACATATTCAAAAGTGAATTTAGTATCTGCCGTAGGAGCGGTAGGAGAGTTTGCCAAAAGATCAGCTTTACTCAAATATATCCCATCTATGGTTAATGTGGTAAGTCCATTTGGAGTTATACCATCAGAGCATTGGATTGTTAACGATGAACCATAGGGCGCAACGAAAGGCTTAATTGTCAATTCCGGGTCAAACTCAGCCGGATTGATAATAATTTTGTAAAGAACCTTAGCACCGGCATTACAAGTAGCACCAGTAATTTCTTTTCCATCCAATTCAAATGTCAACGTAATCGGAGTGCTGCCTGTATTTATGGCTGTAAACATTGGTATCAGATCGGTACCTGTAGTGTTTACTGCACCCAATCCCATAGCTGCTATATCTGCAGCACTGGCTGTGCCAACACTTGTCAGTTCCCATAGTACCTTAGTGCCTTCGGGCAAACCGGAAAATACTATCTCCGGAATTAAGGTTCCACTCTCCACGGTAAGCGTTTTGCCTGCGTGATGAAGATCGCTATTGCTGAATCCTCGTGTCGAAATTGTAACCAATTCAGCCGAACCCGGAATCGGAGAACCATCTATATAGGGTGTAATCCGATAAGTACCCGTACCTGTTACGGTAGGTTGAATGGGATTCCATACATACTCGGCATACGTAGCCGTTGTGCTTGTAGGAAGTGCAAGAGTAGGCAAGGCAGCAGCGCCAAAAACGTTTGTTCCGCTACCCGGCTCATAAGTTACAGTAAATCTAATATCCGTCGTAGGAGAAGAGATAGGTAATTCTCTCGCTCTAAAAGTAAACGGCGCCGGATTCGAGTTAACGCAAACCTTTTCCTGAACTGTTGGGTCTGCATAGAAAATCTCCAAAGCAGGCGATACAGCCGGATTTGGATCTACAGTGATATCAACGCTACCCGGTGCAGAACAACCTCCATCCGGATACATAACTGTCCAATTCAATGTTCCGGTTATGGGTGTGGCTCCAGTGTTCTTAGCAATGAAAGGAGACGAGTTGCCTTTCCCCTTGTTTGTCGGAGTAAACGTCGTAGAAACAGATCCGATATTAGCACCGGTCATCCACCATTCTACAACAGCTCCGGCAGGAATACCGCCCGTCAAATTGAAAGCCGGCACCGATGCGCCATGTAGAAAAGTTTGGGGGGTGAACGACGCTACGTAACCGGTAAGGGGCGGACGTACAATAACAGTAAACGGCAGCCAAGCCGATGCCACGCCGGCACCACCACCACCGGAATTACGAACCGAACGTATCCGGTAAATACCTTCACCATAAACCAAAAATAAGGGATTGTTTGTAAGTGTTGGAACCCCCCACGAAAAAGTCCAATTAGGAGGAGCAGCCACCGCACTGGCAATAGGGAACGCAACAGAGGTGGCACTTCCCAAGACATGACTACCACTAAGGTACTCTAATTCAAGTCTGTCGGGGACACCTTCTCCCAAGTTTTGTGCGACAAATTGGATTGGCGTATAGCCTGTGCTTGTCCCCAGGGTGGGCACGCAATACGTATAACGGTTACCACCAGGAAGTGATACTCCCAAACCAGTAGTAACAAGTTGCGCTTTAAGCACTCCTGCTGTTCCCAACATCAAAATAAATAATAAAACTAGATTTTTTATTTTCATAAAATTACATATAAAAAAATAAATAAATAAATACTCTCTAAATAAAAATTTGTATGCTGTATTTCAAGCATTTGTTGATTTTTTTTTACTTCCGTTCTGTTTCCATAGGCAAATTCTTTTTTTTGCGTTTCTACTAAATTTTATTAACATTCTATATTTTTGTATTAAAGTCCCCGAATGAAGACATACCACAATTCGTCGCTCAGTTTTTTCCATGTGTTTAAGGTTTCGTTGGCAAAATGGGCGACATATTTTGTAAGAAACTCTCTGCCGGCTTGCTGACCTTTTCCCAAGAGGATGATTGCTGCTTCGCTGTCGATTTGTTTTTGCTCTACAAACATTTTTGTTTCAAGGCAGTCTCTCGGTGTTTCTATTTTCCCACGCAGTTCTTCCCAGCGGACGGATGCTAATCTGTTTGCCTGGCGATATGTCCATGCGGCAGCATCGGCGGTATAGCGTTTGTGTCCCGAAAATTGAAACGGTTCGGGCGTTTGCAGCATCGTAGCATAAAACGGGATTCGCGGGCTTTGCGCTGGATTATCGTTTGCGATATAGGCAACGCAGGCGATTTCGTCGGGCAGATAGCCCCGAATTTGAATAACGTGAGCATAAGCGCATCGCGGCACGGCAATGGTACGCGCTTTGGTCATATAATATTCGGTGCCTTCGTAAGTTTCCCGAAAGAATTTAAGCACATCCTGAACCGACACCAATTTTTCGGGTTCTACCGAAAAGGGAAGTTCCTCATCGTCCATCGATAAATTGAGCGACGGCGCCACAGCGTTGAGCACAAACCATTCGCGAATAGAAAACGGCTTTGTTTCTTTGCTGTAGGCTTTCCAAAATTTGAAAACGGATGTTCCGTCCCAATATCCCAATTTTTTTGCGACATCAAAAACATTTTCCGATGCCATGAAATTATCTTTGTCGTCCAAGTCTATTTCGCCGATTCGCGGAATATTAGCAGAAATCCCGACGTGGTTGTCGGGAATACGTTGTGCAGCCCATACGCCGCCGATATTGTCTGGTCCTTCGCCAAAGATTTCGAGATGCCAAACTTCATTTTTATCGGCTACGGTAAGACACTCTCCAATGTCGGCATATCCGTACTGCTTAACAAGGCCGCCCATAAGCACAATTGCCTCGCGGGCAGTAGTACAGCGCTGCAAGGCAATACGTTGGAGTTCTTCGATGTAGAACATCCCGTTTTCGTTGATGAGTTCGTCCCGACCTTCGATCGTTGTTTCACCGATGGCGAGATTTTTCTCATTCATACAAGGATAAGCGGTGTTTAGAAATGCGTAGGTTTGTTCTGCTTCAGGAATTTCGCCTTTCACCTCCAAAGCGACTTCAAAATCGGGGTGGAAAATAATGTTTTCGGGGTGTTTGTAATTCTTTCCTTCGCGCCTGATCTGTTCGATTTCGGCAGGGCTTTCGGTAAATAAGGTTCCTTTCAATATTTTGGTAACGGTGCCTTTCTCATGTTTTTGTGCGGGTTCAATAGTCATCCACGTGCGAAAACGGCCATCGCAGGTATGGCTCGTCATTACCGAACCATCTACGCTGGCTTTTTTTCCAACCATGATGCTTGTACAACTTTCGCGAAATTCTCCGTCGCTACCCCGGCTGTACAATGCTGTTGCCACCGCAAAAACGAAAAATACCGATAAAATTAGTTTCCTCATACCTTAACTTAAAGTACCTACCAATTAACGAAACCCCAAAGGTAGAATGTTTTTTTTACAATACCAAGCATTTTTTTAACTTTTTTTGTTCTGTGGTTTTTTTTTGAATCCGTGCACCGCCGCACGCGGGTATTTCAGACAATTATTTCGTACTGCAAACTGCCGATTCCGATTTCTTCAGCATATTTCAAACCGGCCAACCAATCGGCATTCGGATGGATGAGTTTGAATTTGTCGATATTCTGTAATTCGCCGGGATTGTGTGTGTGGAGAGCCGTGTGGCAGTTGGCGCCCGATTTTGTAACCATGTCGGCGCAGGCTTTGTCTAAGGCTACGGGATCGAAAGAGGCGGCAATGCCGATATTCGGAACAATCGCAGCATCGTTGTGCCCCCAACAATCGCAGTCGGGCGAAACGTCCATAATGAAATTGATATGAAAATGTGGTTTGTCTTTCAATACGGCGGCAGTATATTCTGCGATCTTGAAATTCATTACATCGGACGAATTGTTCCACACCGGTTGAGCGGCATCTA
>Ga0209628_10001015_pt1 | contig 17742 bp, 20 predicted proteins | sample TergutCu122P4_FD_187285 | JGI IMG/M metagenome (GOLD analysis project Ga0209628, IMG submission 187285) | Cubitermes ugandensis P4 segment gut microbial communities from Kakamega Forest, Kenya - Cu122 P4 (SPAdes) (version 2) | ecosystem: Host-associated > Arthropoda: Insects > Digestive system...
GAACCCGCAGTTTCCTCAGAGACGGCACCAGGACGCATGTCTACGGACATGCCCAGGCCTATGAGCGGCATGCCGGTTGGCACCACTTTCGACGTCCACGTGGCCAACCCCTGTCTCCCTGCAGGAGAGTGTCCTAGCAAGACGCCAATTTTTATTACAGGTGTTGGAGACACCAGAGCTTTCTTGGCATGGTTGCGGTCATCCTGCCCCTATGACCTGTCGGCCCAATTAAGGCCGAAAAGTTGTTGGTCGTCCCGTCAACAGCTGACGGCTTCAGAGCCACGGTCCGGGGGGTGCGGTTCCTTGACGAAGGAAAAGGCGTGAGTTTTCACACCTCGCTTTTGGAGGACCGTTGCATGCGGCTGTTGATGAAGAATCTGGCCAAATGAATGCCTGAGAGCGTTGACCAGGAGGAGCTGGGGTCCCTCGGCATTCGAGTCATGCACCTCCGTTCCGGCCGCCGCGACCAGGATCCTGCCAAGGACCGCCCCCACCCACATCATTGTCTGTGGCGCGAGATACGGAGGTGGCTAGAGTGCGCTCTCACCGACCTCTGCGGTCTGCGGGTCACGGTGGAGACATACGTGGCACCAAAACGCCCACTCCAAAGCAAGCGTTGCCAGCGATTCGGCCATACGCAGCAGAACTGCGGATACGCTCCTCGGTGCGTCGCGTGCGGAGGCTCTCACCCCCTCTGGTGATTGCCCGGACCCACGGGGACAGCCTCGGTGCTGCAGCTGTGAGGGCAAACACACGGCGAACTACCGTGGATGAGTGAAATGTAAAAAGGCGAGGGCCGCGATTGCAAAGCGGACGCCTGAACAGGGCCGCAAGAAGATGGTCGCATCAAACAAGCCTGCTGCTGCTCCGAAAGCGAACCAGGCAGGACCCTGTCCTCAGCAGATGGACTTGGGCGAGAGATTGAGCCACGTCGTCCGAGGGGGGCGAACTATAAAGGCCAGCGATCCTAAACCCATCCCACAACCAGTCAATGAGGCACCCAACCAGCCACAAATGTCAGCCACTCAGACGGCGGCGAAGCCTGAAAAGACAGAGCCCAAAACCACAACAGCCCTTAAGGCAGCTGGTGGGAAGCCCAAGAAGTCCGCAACCACGAGTGCTAAACCCGTGGCGGCAACTCAAGTAGTGGCAAACACACATCCCACCTCCTCCACGATCGAAGGCATCTCTGATCTCGACAACCTTCCCCTCGAGGCATGTGTGGTGCTGATTCGTCGGCTACTCACATCCTTTTCATTCCTCCCTAAAAGGGCGGCACGTCCTCAAAACCGTGATATACTCCGTGGCCGAAAATGGCAGCACGCCCCAGGAGGACGGTTCGTGGTAAAATCCTGCGCCTCGCCTGCTAGAATGCGGACGATAAGCGCATCAAGAAGCTTGAACTGGAGCATTTTATCAGCCAACACGGTGTCGATATGTCTTCTGATTGCAACATTTCTTAATCACGGGGAAGCTTTCCGGCTTGCCAACTATGTCTGCCACGGCACAAACAAACCGACAGCCGGGGGTGGCAAGGCCATACTGGTCCGGCGAGGTGTAGCTCACCACACGGTACCTGTGCTGGGCCTCACCCAGCTGGAGACAACTGCAATACAAATTGTGCTGGCCGGTAGACCGGTGAAAGTCCTTGCGGCATAAATTTCGCCTACCATCCCAATGATCGGAGAAGACCTGGACGCTTGCTTTGGCGGCGGGTTGCCGATCTTGATGGCCGTAGACTTAAACGACAAACATGTCGATTGGAACTCTCGGCTGAGCACGATGAGGGGGAAACTCCTGCGTGACTATGCCGAATAGAATTCCTGTCTGATCTTTGGGCCGTAATCCCCAACGACTAACCCATACAACCACTGTGCTACTCCCGATGCCCTGGACATCGTGATAACCAAACATTTCCATTCCACGGTGCATCTGACTTCTTGCTCTGCACTAAGCTCAGACCATCTCCCTGTACTCACCGACACTATGTCATTCATCCTTTCAATACCGACGCGATCGACTTGATGTCAGGTGCACTGACTACCCAAATACCAGACCCACCTGGAAGCCGAAATTCCGTTCAACCCGGAATTGCATGATAGTATCGATATCGACCCGTATGTTCAGAACTTCTTCGAAGCCATCCTTAAGGCTCTGGAAGCTTCACTCCTAAGAGTCGCCCGAGTGGAGACACACGCCCCCAGATCCCGGCTGGTATTCAGGGTGAAATACATCTGAAAAACCGGCTGCGGAGACGTTGGCAGGTCACCAGGGACCCCGCTCTGAAAGCGGAGGTCAACCGCCTTCAGAGGCCGGTGATCAGACGGCTCAATGAATGGAGGAATGACCAGTGGAGCGCGACACTTGAATCCCTAAATCCCGAAGATCAATCGCTGTGGAAGATGACTAAACGGGTGAAGAGATTTCCCTCTCCATCTCCCCCCTGGTCACCCGAGAATCGCTCTCTCAGACTCAGAAATCTGAAGCCCTCGCCGACAATTTGGAGGCTCAGTTTCAGCCGATCATGGCTCCTTCGGGCCCGGCCGTCATTGAGATGGATGACGTTGCGCTAGAGTCGTAACTCCAGAACCCTGCCAGCGAACCAAAGTTGACCAACCCTCACGAGGTTCGAGAAGCCATCAGGGGCCTCAAGGTGCGCAAGGCTCCGGGACCTAACGGTTTCCCGAACAGGGCCCTAAAGCATCTTCCCATGCGGACGGTACTCCTATTCCTCCAAATCTTCAATGCTATCCTATGCACCCATCACTTTTCTCGAGTTTGGAAGCACGCTTGGATAATCTCCATACTTAAACCAGGGAAGGATCCGGCACAGCCATCATCCTATCGGCCTATTAGTCTCTTGGAAACGATTGGCAAATTTTTTGAGAAAATCCTGCTTAACAGGATCTTATATGAAGTAGGCGAGTGTGGGTTACTAAGGGAAGAACAGTTTGGGTTTCGATCCAGGCATAGCACGTCCCTGCAGCTGGCCCGCCTCGTTCAACAAATAACCAGGAATTTCGGCGAGAGTACATTGAAAGGAGCGGTGTTCCTGGACGTGATCAAAGCCTTCGATACCGTTTGGATCGAAGGCCTCCTTTACAAGTTCACCGTCCTTAATTTCTCGTCGTACCATGTCCACATCATCTCATCATACCTTCGGGGTCGGACGTTCGAGGCGTCCTTCCTGAAGGCCATGTCATCACGTCGCGGCATGTGGGCTGGGGTGGAGCAGGGAGGGTTCAACTCCTATGCCCTCTTCAGTCTGTATGTCAACGACATGCCGAAACCCTCACACCACGTCGAGTTGGCCCTCTATGCGGAAGACAGGCCATCATACGTACGTCGCGACACGCTGGCACTGGTCGACAGCTACCTACTATTGTATCTCAGACACCTTAAACGGTCGCTGCCTGAATGGAGAATCGCCATAAAAGTTTCAAACAGCTCCGCGATCATCTTCGGCTAGCCGGACGGCGCATCATTCAGCCCAGATCTGTGTAACCTTTTCGGGGAGCCAATCGAATGAGTTGATACCACTTTTTATCTGGGGGTGACCATGGACAAACGACTTATCTCATCGCCCCACATCGAACAGATGAGCAGGAGAAATTACTCGAAGAATGAGCTTGCTAGATCCTCTCCTGCACAGGAGTGATCTCTCCATCAGAAACGGAATTCTGCTATACAAGCAGCTCAATCACCACCTGATGGATTATGCGTGCCCCGCCTGGAGGTCCACTGCCCGCGCACACGTCAAGAGGCTGCAGGTGTTCCAATCCAAGTGTCTTCGCCTTGTTACGGCTGCCCCTTGGTACCTTAGTAAAAGGCAGATTCACGAGGAGTTTGGTGTTCCTTTTTTCGCCAACAACATCAGGGCCCTAACTGCAAGTTTCGACACAAGGTTAGCTGAAGTGGGGAACTCCTTAGTAAGGCAACTCGGCAGATATTTACTCTGGCCGAAGGTTGGCCCCGTCGCCCTAAGTGTAAACCAAGAGCGAGTGTAAACCGAGCGCCAGTCGAGGCCAATACGACCAAACGAATCGTGCTCGGCAGTGATTTGCCACTTTTCGGCTGCCCTGATGGGTTTTACCGTGATTTTCCTCAGTTGTAAGGTAAATTCCAGGGCATAATTCGAAGCAAAGACGGGGCACGGCCCGCACTCACACACCCAGGCGTGGAGGCCTCACCTAAGCGCCTGAGTTTTCAATCACATCGCCAGTCTGGGTTCGAACCACAGACAGCCAACAACCAAAGTAGGAAAATTCCCCCAACTAAGTTCAGTGCCTCATACGCACTAGTCCTTTGTTTCATCAGTCAAGGCCCTCAGCCTGACTCCATACCGAAGCGTATCCCCCAGTTAGAATAAAGGTGTCTGTCCGAGCCAAGCAATGCGCTCAAGCGCAAAAATGGCTAACAGAAAGTTAGAACTTGGGCTTGGCTTGGTCCAGGATCTCGGCAGTCACGGGCGAACACGCTGAATCCTGCAGCCGGCAACTCGTGTCCCCCGAGGGAGGGTTGACGTACGTGGCTGTCCTTGCCGGGTCCGTCGCCTCGTTTCAGCCAAGTGGGCCGCTCAAGACCACAGCCATGGATTCTGAACCCGCTGTCTCATCCGAGACAGTCAACGGGCGCACGTCTAGCGACATGTCCTGGCCTATGAGCGACAAACCGGGTGGCACCACTACAAGCGCCCAGGTGACCAACACCTGCTTACCAGCAGGGGAGCGTCCTAACAAGACCAACATTTTTATTTCAGGTGTACGTGACACCCGTGCCTTCCTGGCTTGGTTGCGGCGGTCTTGCCCTGGCGGTCTGACGGCCCAACATAAAGCTGAGAAGATGATGGTTGTCCCGTCAAACGCTAATAGACTCACAGCCGATGTAAGCGCACTGCGGTCCCTCGATGGGAGGAGTGTGTGAGTTTCCACACCTTCACGCTCCCGGAGTACCGCTGTGCGCAACTTCTGGTGAAGAATCTGGGCCGGGGCATTGCTTAGAGCGTCGTCAGGGAGGAGTTGGAGTCCCTGGGAATTCATGTCCAGGGGGTCACGCAGCTGCGTTCCGGCCGTTGTAACAAGGAACCCACCAAGGACCGCCCTCCCACCACCCCACTTTCTTTTTTTCAGTAGCGCGAGGGCCTGAGGTGTCCAAGGTGCTATCAAACACCGAACTCTGCGGCCTGCGAGTGTCGGTGCAGACGTACGTGGGTCCAAAGAGCCCACTGCAATGCTAGAACTGCCAGCGCTTCGGACACAAGCAGCGTAAATGCGGATACGCGGCACGGTGCGTCGCGTATGGGGGTTCCCAACTTTCCGGTGGGTGCTCCGTCCCGCGGGAGCAACCGCAGTGCTGTGGAAGCGGAGGTAAACACACAGCGAATTACCGGGGCTGTGTAAAGTGGAAAGAGGGGAGGGCGGCGCTTGCAAACCAGGCGCCAGAGCGAGCCCGTAAGAATGTATTCACAGGTCACCCTGCTCCTCCGAAAACTCAGCAGACCGGGCCCTCTGCCGAGCGGAGACCTAGGCGAGGGATGGAACCTCGTTGTTCGAGGGAGGCATGTTGTCAGGCCATCATTCTACCCCCAAAATTCATTCCAAAACCCACTCCTCAACCGGTCAAGGAGGTGCTCAGGCAGCCGGGCCTAAGAAGCCTGAGCCTAAATCCACAGCAATTATTGAGAAGGTTGACGTGGCGCTGAGGTCTTACTTCATGACCCCTGCCAGCAAAACCAAGTTAACCAACCCTGAGGTCCAGGATGCCATCGGGGGTCTCAAGTTCAGCAACGCTTCCGGCCCGAAACGTATCCCGAACAGGGCCCTAAAGCATCTCCCACAGCGAGCGGTATCCTTCCTGTCTCTGATCTTCAATGCGATCCTCGTCACCCATCACTTCCCCAAGGTGTGGAAGCACGCCCGAGTGAACTCTGTACTTAAGCCGGGGAAGGATCCAGCACTGCCCTCATCCTATCGACCCATTAGTCTACTGTATACGATTGATAAACTATTCGAAAATATTCTATTGTCTAGGATTTTACAAGAAGTAAAGGTGCACGATCTGCTGCTGAATGAGCAGTTGGGGTTTCGTCACAGGCACTGCACTTCCTTGCTTCTAGCCCGCCTCGTTGAATCACCAGGAATTTTGGCGAAAAGAGGCTAACAGGCGTAGTCTAAACCGACGTGGCCAAAGCCTTCGATACCGTCTGGATCGATGGCCTTTTCTACAAGCTAATACTACTAAACTTCCCGCCACACATACGATCTCTTACCTCCGGGGTCGGAAGTTCGAAGCGCCCTTCCAGACGGTCACGTCATCTCGACGAGGCATGTGAGCCGGAGTGGCTCAGGGCGGATTGATCTCCCCTGTCCTCTTCAGTATGTACGTCAACTAAATGCCCTCGCCCTCGCACCACATCGATTTAGCCCTCTACGCGCAAGACATGGCCATCAAAGCCACGCATCGCAAGCCGACGCTACTTTTCAGCTACCTGTAGTCATATCTCAATAACCTTCAACAGTGGTTGAGTAATGAATAATCGCCATTAATGTGTCCAAGAGCACCGCGATAATATTCGCGCGTGGGGGACGGCGCTTCATCCAGCCCCAACCAGATACACTCCTCGGGGAACCAATCGAAAGAGTCGACAACACTCGTTACCTGGGGGTAACACTAGACAAAAATCTAACCTTGTCGCCTCACATCGATCAAACGCAAGAATGGCTAACAGACAGGGGAACGTCAACTTGCGCTTCACGCAAGTCTCCGCCCCCCGTTTAAAATTTTGTCTAGGTGTGGCTTCGGTTGGTCCAGGATCATATTGCCGTCCAAGTTATATTGGCCAGCAGACGGGTGAAAATCCTTGCGGCTTACCTCTCTCCTTCCCGCCCAATGATTCGATCGGACCTGTCCGCCTGCTTCGGCGGGGGATTGGCGGTCCTGATTGCCGGCGACCTCAACGCCAAACACGTGGACTGGAACTCGCGGCTGTACACGAAACGGGGGAAACTCCTACCTGACTGTGTTGACGGGAACTCATGTCTGATCTTTGGACCGGACACCTCTACCACCAACCCATACAACTCCTCCGCTACTCCCGATGTCTTTGATATCGTGATGGTGAAGAAACTCCCGTTCCCGATGTATCTGACTTCGTGCTCTGCACTAAGCTCGGACCACCTCCCGTACTCATCGACACGTGTCTTTCATCCTTTCAACACCCAACGGAACGCCCTGATTTCAGGCGCAATGACTGGGCCAACTTCCAAACTCACTTGAAAGATCAAATTCCGTTCAATTCGGAAATACACAACGGGATGGTAATCGACATTTGCGTTGAGGACTTATCCGGCGCAGTCCTGAAGACTAGCGGCATCCACTCCCAAGTGTCGCCCGCGTGACGACTCACGGCCTCCGATACCGGCCGGCATTCAGGATGAAATAACCTTAAGAACGGGCTGCGGAGGCAGTGGTAGATCACAAAGGACCGCGCTCTGAAAGCATAGGTCAACCGCCTGCAATGGTCGGTGACTTGCAGGCTCAACGAGTGGAGGAACGACCAGTGGAGCACGACGCTCGAATCCCTCGATCCCCTACACCAACGGCAGTTGACGATGACCAAACGAGTGATGAGAGTTCTTACTCCGTCTCCTCCCCTGTTCACCCCAGGATGAATCGTTCTCTCAGGTTCTGAGAAAGCTGAAGCCCTTGCCGACAATATGGAGGCTCAGTTTCAGACGGTGAGCGATCCTTCTGTCCCGGCAGTTACTGAAATGGTTGACGTGGCGCTGAGGTCTTATCTCATGACCCCTGCCAGCGAACCCAAGTTAACCAACCCTGAGGAGGTTCAGGAAGCCACCAGGGGTCTCAAGGTCAGCAACGCTCCGATCCAGAACGGTGTTCCGAACAGGGGCTTGAAGCATCTCCCACAGCGAGCGATATCCCTCCTGGTCCTGACTTCAATGCGATTTTCCTCACCCATCACTTCCCCAGTGTGGAAGCACGCCCGAGTGATCTCTATACTTAAGCCGGGGAAGGATCCAGCACTGCCCTCATCCTATTACCCCATTAGTTTATTGGACACGATTGGTAAACTATTTGAAAAGATCCAATTAGCTAGGACCTTACTTGAAGAAAATGTGCGCGAGGTGCTGCGGAATGAGCAGTTTGGGTTTCGTCCCAGACAGCACTTATTTGCAGCTAGCCCGCCTTGTTGAAAAATCACCAGGAACTTTGGCGAAAAGAGGCTAACAGGCGTAGTCTTCCCCGACGTGGCCAAAGCCTTCGAAATCGTCTAGATCGATGGCCTCCTCTACAAGCTAACACTCCTAAACTTCCCGTCATACATACGATATCCTCTTACCTCCGGGGTCGGAAGTTCGAAGCGTCCTTCCAGACGGTCACGTTATCTCGTCGAGGCATGTGGGCCGGAGTGGCTCAGGGCGGATTGATCTCCCCTGTCGTCTTCAGTCTGTATGTCAACGAAATGCCCTCGCCCTCGCAACACATCGATTTAGCCCTCTACGCGCACGACACGGCCATCATAGCCACGTCTCGCAAGCCGGCGCTGCTTGTCAGCAACCTGGAATCATATCTCAATAACCTTCAACGGAGGTTGAGTGAATGGAGAATCACCATTAATGTATCTAAGAGCACAGCGATAATATTCGCGCGTGCCGGACGGCGCTTCATCCAGCCCCGACCAGTTACACTCCTCGGGGAACCAATCGAATGGGTCGACACCACTCGTTATCTGGGGATAACCCTAGACAAAGTCCAACCTGGTCGCCTCACGTCGATCAGGTTAGAAAGAAGACTGCTCAGAGGATGGACATCCTGGGTCCCCTCCTAAACAGGAAGAGTGATCTCTCCTTAGAACGGAGTCCTGCTATATAAGCAGCTCGTCCGCCCCATTATGGATTATGCGTGCCCCGCGTGGAGGTCCGCTGCCCGCTCCCATGTCCGGAGGCTACAGGTGTTACAATCCAAGTGTCTTTGCCTTGCTACTGGTGCCCCCTGGTTCGTAAGTAACAGGCAGATACACGCGGATCTGGGTGTTCCGCTCTTTGCCGACCATATCAGAGCCCTGACTGAGAGCTTTGGCTCAAAGTTAGCTGATGTGGGCAACCCCCTAGTACGGCAACTAGGCAGATACTTACGCTTACCGAGGGTTGACCATGTCGCCTGACACGAAAGCCAAGGGCGGCAGGAGCCAGCAGGGCAGCGAGCCCATTGCCCGCGATGGACATGTCAACTAAACGAAACGCGTTCGGATCAGACGAGCGCCTTTCGGCTACCCTGAGGTTTTTCCGTGATTTTCCTCGGTTGTAAGGCAAATGCCAGGGTATTGGATTCAAAGTCGGGGCACGGCCCGCACTCCCCTCCCCCAGGTGCGTCTTCAATTAAGCGCAAGAAAAAGTCGCAAACCTCCTGCAGTTTGCGTCTGGGCCAGTCTGGGCTCAGAACCCAGACAGCCAACCAAGCAAATTTTATCCCTCCCACAATTAGTCCAGTGCCACCTAGGCACTAGTCTTTGGCTAGATCAGTCAAGGCCCTTAGCCTGACTTCAAAATCGTTAGTGTAAGCATATTCCCCTTTTAGAGGTAAGGTGTCTGTTATAGAGTCCAGTTATGCGATCAAACGCAGGTATGGCTTGGCTTGGCTTGGTCCAGGTTCATTCGTTCGTTCATTCAACGCGCTCCCCAAGTAGACAGCACATCAAGATACGCTAAGCAGACTAACCATCAAGAAGGAAGACACTACGCCCGGCTTCTACACCGCTGAGCAGAACTCACTTTCCAGCGGCACACAGCCCTACATCTGCACCAGCCGCCACGACACGCCGTGTATCTCCGACTGCCGCCAGGACCGCTGGGGAAAGCCCAGCGACATCTACGAATCCTGGCTGAACCACGCTCAGCTTCACAACTCACTGTACACGAGATCACGCTCAATAAATATTATTGTTGGAGTGCTGTAATTGTCGTTACCAGCAACACTACACAAGCTCCTTCAAAACCTAGTGATTATTTCAAGTCTCACAGCAGGTTTAACATTGAACAATTCTTCGTAATAGTTATAGATGGCATCTATGAGTGTTATGTGGACTTCACTATCAACAGCTATTATTTCCCCATACCACAATAACCGAATGGTCTTATTATAACCGAGGAGCAGTGTGTTTACTATGCGGTACGAGCTTAACCTTCAAATATTACTCAGATTCATAGGAGAAGAAAAGAACCAACTAGATGCCACAAGTACAGATGTTTATTCTCAATTAGTTAACTCTCAACATGTTCGGGAATCATTATGCCCATCGTCAGGAGAAGTCTGTATAAAACTGCGTGCGGTGTTTGCCTGGTTGTGTTGTCTGCGGTCGTGTGGAGCTGGGACACGAGCTGTACGCACTGTGTGAAAGTTGGTATACCAACTTGCACTTACTTCTGTGTGTTTTGCGTCTCTGTTACACGCCGTAACTTATTTTCGGCGAGAGAATGTATGGATTCGCTAATTACTTCCGACTTCTTATAGATTATGGACTTAAAAGTTACATTCGCAAAATGATAATGGTGGACACTGAACACCATTCGCAAAATGGTTATACGAGTATGTAAACCACGTGCGTTTTCGGCTTGTATCGGACAACGTAAGAAAAATTATTTTAGGCAGCACGTCTGCATGTTACAAGGGTATGAGTAGCAATTAACTTACGTGTTTCATTGTAGGAGTGTTAATAAATACGCATGTTTCAATCTTGTGTTATTTTTGTTCTAGAATCCCTGGAAGTCAAATCAAGACAGAAAAGAAAGACAACACTAGGAAAACGAGACCATTGGACCATACTCAAATCAAAACTGCTGTTGACAATTTCGTAAGAACATGTCAGTAAGACAAGCACGTGACGCTTATTCGATTCCTAAAATTTCACTTCATGACAGTCTAACGAAACGAAAGACAAAAATATAATATTTGTGTTCGACATGGGTACATTCAGAAAGACCTGTTCTGGCGAAGAACAGGATGAGTTGTTATTAAAGACCTGAAGAGTCCGCTAACGCCACTTTAAAAAAAAGGGTAAATTGGCGTATGATTTGGCTGAGAGTTTGAAAATTTTACAATGATTTAATCAGAAAACAGGAAGCGTAAGAAAAGACTATCATTATAAATTCGTGACAATACACAAAAACGTGGAAAGTTAGGGGTGTGCAAATTAAACTATTCTACTGGGAGCTATCGGTTTCATTAAGCCCCACGTTGATCAAAGTGTTGGCACAATGAGCGTGAGAAGCATTCATTTCCCCCATTACAAGATTTTAATGCGGATAAAAAATGGACCGGGGGGAGGGGGATGCTGTGTACGTAAGAATGTAGCGAAAGTCTAATAAGCGAAAGCGAAAAGGTAGATTCATCATCGGCACCTTAATTTCCAGTACAGATATTCGCCATATTATCTTCAAAGTCTCTCACTCAAGCACTCGTCTTACAGTTCAGGGCCTATTAAATATAACATCCGAACAACGTACTTAGCATTAGTTATCCAGAACATCAAACCACAAAGACTGCGATCAGCAGCATCCTAAAACTTTTCCCGCTCCTGGTGGGATGAACGTAAATTAACAATAACAAAACGTCGCTGTGACAGGAATGGGATACCCAAAGCCCCTACAAAATTCAGCAGAAGAAAAAAAACAAACAAGTATATATAGATAAGGTTGGACGCAGAGAAAGAGAAAACTCTTGACAAAAATTCTCTCAACAAATCGTAAGAAAACCAAGAGTCACAGCGCCAGCAACAGACGACTGCAATCCAGTTCTAAGGCGGATTCTAAGGCAAATGCAATAATTAAGTACATTTTCGGTGAATACGTTGTTCACTAAAAAACAAGTTTTCAGATGGTGTTAGGAGATTTGTTTCGCCTTACTAAAATAAAATTTCTGACATAATGGCTTAACCGTCGGTGCTCTCCGAATGTGCCCTATTTAATTTTGTTCACTCCCAAAAACAACCAGTTAATTTTTATTTTAGAAACGTTAGCAAAGCAGTTCCAAAACACGACTATTAGTCTTGTCACGTCCAATCTATCGTCCGCATGGAACAGCGCATCTCCCACCACACTGATCTTCATGAAATTTAATATTTGGAACTCTACGGAAATTTTCAGCGCGTATCGATTCTGGTTAAAATCGGACAATAACAGGCACTTTATAATAAAACAACACACTGCAATATACACTTAATAAATATGATATCCTATTACATATTGTCAACAGAGGCCAAATTGAGGGTTTTGAAACGTCAGGTGGAAAATCGTCAAATCGGAGGGACGAAAATTAGAAGTATGTCAAGTCATCCGTGTGGGGAGGCGGCATACGAGTTAAAATATCCTAAGGCGTTTAATGGCGGATGTCACGAGAAAATTCCGAAAGAAGTGACACACTCAAGACTGACTTCAGTGCCATAACGCGCTAGCCCATACGGTTTTCTTGAGCAACTTTTAATTGAAAACAAAATGCCGGTAGTCTCCCACCACCCACACCACAGCGCCAGACTCTTGATGTGGCGGAAATTCAATCTGAATCGCTGGCAGTGCTGGACAGCATCACGTAACCGGAGTTCAATAGATGTTTCCAGCAGTGGGAGAGGCACTGAGACCGGTGTGTAAGGAGACTATTTTGAAGGGAACAATACAGACATGTGACTAATATAAGCCTAAAATTGCTACACTGCACGAGTCCGGTAACTTTTGGCTCGATCTCGTACAATACGCAAGAGGCACACGAACGTGATTGTGATACTTCAGCAACTAAACTGTCCCTAATTGATGATTCTCATTTTCTTTTAAATACAGAATGTGCCTATAATTCTCTGCTTGAACTGTGCCTCTCTTGCCCCACCTAACCTTTTGTGCATCCACTAAATCTAATCTATACCTTGAAAATTCCCTGGCCACTGTCGTAAGTGTCCCTAGCCTACACAGGCTTCTCACATTTCATGTGCTGAATCTCATGTCCCGTTTCCACTGCTTACAACGTACCAAGGATCAGTCCAAGTCGGAGCCCTTGTGATGTACCAAGTTCGTTTATTCAGTATATTCGCAGCTACCCTCCATATACAGGGTGATTCATAAGTCCCTCCGGAACTTCCGAACTCGGCTACGCAATAACCAAGACAGACACACGGCAGAAAGGAGCATATCAATAAGTAGAGAATCTCTCCAAGGTTTTTTTTGTGTGTGTGTACTAGGCGCCGTGGCGTACTTGCAGGTTTCACCGTTAGGGGGCAGTCGTGACGAAACATGGCGCGGACAGGGAATAAGAAAGCGTCCTGTCTTGGAATTTGCCAAAACTACGTCAATTGTGACGATGCAACGGAGGTGTCGGGCCATGTACCACACAGAGCCACCTAAGGACAAAACAATTCGTGAGTGGTACATGAAATTCCAGCAGAGTGGCTGCCTGTGCGCTGCGAAACGAACAGGCCGGCCGAGGCCATCGGCCGAGACTGTCGAGAGTGTGCGAGAAACGCTTGTCAGGAGCCTTCAGAAGTCAACATATCGCGCGAGCCAGGAATTGCAGATGCCTCAGTCAAGTGTTTGGCGCATTCTGCGCAAACGTCTTCGCGTGAAAGGATATCGGCTGCAGCTGTTGCAGGCGCTGAATCCCCATGATCACAATCTTCGTTTACACTTCTGCGTGGATTTCCAACTGCGGTTAGAGGAAGAGGGGTATGCTGAGAAGCTGGTTTTCAGTGACGAGGCGACGTTTCATGTTTGTAGTAAGGTGAACTGTCACAACGTACGCATCTGGGGCACGAAAAATCCTCGTGAAACGATGGACCACGTCCGTGATTCGCCTAAAGTGAATGTGTTTTGTGCCGTTTCCTCTTGCAAAGTCTACGGACCATTTTTCTTTACGGAGCCAACTGTTACCAGTATCAATTACCTGGACAAGCTGCAACTGTGGCTAATGTCACAATTACAGGAAGATAGCGAGGACTTCATTTTCCAACAAGACGGAGCCCCGCGACACTTCCATTTTGACGTCCGTGCTCACCTCAATGCTAATCTTCCCGGTCGTTGGAGCGCGCTTCTCACAATGACTCTTCTTCTTCCCTGGCCTCCACGGTCACCGGACCTAACCCCCTGCGATTTTTCTATGGGGTTACATCAAGGATCGTGTGTACGTGCCCCCTATGCCACGTGATTTACCACAGCTGCGACAAAGGATCGTGGAGGCAATCGCTGCTATCGACCGCCAGATGTTGCAACGCGTGTGGCAGGAACTTGATTACAGGATTGACATCTGCCGCGTCACCAAGGGTGGACATATCGAGCACCTGTAAGGTAGGACAGAAACTTGGAGTCTCTCTCCCTCTGTTGACATGCTCTCCTCCGGTGTGACCATCCAGGCTACTGTACCGCAGAGGTCGGAAATCCCGGAGGGACTTATGAATTACCTGTATATATGGAGGCCGTTTCTCCATCTGAAACGTGACGACGCGCCATGTTGTGATGATAGGAACCCATTTATCATGGAATCTCGTCACCAGTGTCCAATAAAGTTCCTCTGTTTTCATTTAGAATGTGTAAGTTTTCACGCAGTAAATTAATGTCATCAGCATAAACCACTTGCTGATGTGTCCCAACCAACATAAAATCCTCCTGGTTTACCTGGACCTTCAAATCAAATTCCAAAGAACAGTTCAAAATAAATGGTGATTAAAGCATCTCACTGTTTAGGAGCTATGTAACTTTTTGTGAGAAGTTCATTTCTTACGTTTAGAAGATGCCAACCCCTTGCCCAAACCACCACTTATTGGCTGAAATTGACAGCTTATTTGAAGTATTTGTTGTTACCCTCTATGTCTGCAGAACTCTCTTCCATCCACAACCTGACAACATGTCATGCTGTGGTGGTAGGGACTCATCACACATGCAACATAAACAACTACTTTATAATATAATCTTCACATTACAATTGAATGTTTTACCACATGCTGTACCTTTCTTACAAGATGCCATTTTTTTAAAATGTCTACGAGTCGTGTCCGTAAAACAAAGATACGTCACGTGTAGACCGATAGGGAAATTTTTTATGCTTATTGTGGCAACACTGCCGTCGATCTTAATCCTTTACCTGTGAGCCGTGCTCGCTTGACAGTGGTATAACCGGCTTTGTTTGAGTGAGACGTGTTTGAAATGGCAGCGCCGATCCGAAGTCCCGCCAAAGGCCAGGTGCGTTCCGTCATACGATTTCTCAACGCAAATGTGAAAGTTCTGCGGAAATTCACAAACAAATTGTTGCTGTTTATGGCAACGCTATGAATCGGCAACATATAACGAAGTGGTGTCGCGAATTTTCGAAAGGAAGGACTGATGTTTACGACGAACAAATGAGCGGTAGGCCATCTTTGATCTCTGACGACCTTCTTCAGGAAATTGAAGGTGAAATTCGCGCAAATCGACGCGTGACGATAAGAGAGTTGCATCACATTGTTCCCGAAGTGCCTAAGAACAATTCATGAAGCTGTGACAGAAAAATTAGGGTACAGAAAATTGTGCGCACGCTGGGTGCCCAAACTGTCAACGGACGATCACAAAACGAAACGGATGGGTTCCGCGCTGAAGTTTCTCACGCGCTATGCAAAGGAAGGAGACGAGTTTCTGGGCTCGCTCCCAGCGATTTCCACTTGTTTGTTCACCTAAAGAAACCTCTCACTGGGAACAAGTTCGACGACGATGATGTGGTGCAAAAAGAAGTCATGACGTGGTTCAAAGGGCAGGCGGCAGACTTCTATGACTCGGAGATACAGAAGCTGGTTCCAAGACTTAATAAATGTTTGGACAATGCCGTCGACTATGTTGAAAAATAAAGTTATGTACAGGCAATTCATTCACATTGTTGCTTTTGTAAATTAGAAACGTTGTACATATTTTAAGACCTTTATATCTTTACTTTCCAGACATGCCTCGTAACAAATCCAAGTTGGCCTTCATAAAAAACTAGTAATTAACAATTGACCTGTAGCCATTAAACTTGTAATTTCCATACAAATTTCAGTCCAGTCGCCATCCAACTCCAAATTTCATAAAGGCCTGTCAATAGCTTGATAGAAGAAATATGCATATATATTGCATTCAATCAATGTACTGTGTTGAAAGAATATGTAACAATTATAACATGTGTGCACAAAGTAGGTCCCTGACACCAAGTCTTGGCACAGTCTTTGGCTCCTCATGAAGGAGATGGTCTCCAGATATGGACGGTAGATAGGAAAATATTGAATACACAGTCACGGGCAGGTGACAGGTAATGATCCTCTAGCTTGAGGTTGGATGAAGGGCTAACCTCCCTATGAGAAACCAGCATATTGTGAAACATAATGTAAGGCCTTGGACTTGGACAGACTCTTTCAAATGACCTTCCCAATAAAACTAGAAGATTTTTGGAACTTGGAGAGTCAGCAGCCTCTTGAGTTCAAGTTCACTAAAAAAAGCAGGAAAATTAGCAAAATTGATTAAATTTAGTGGGAATGCTGGTGGTCATATAGAACATGAATGGCACTGAATCACCAGAGGATTACAATTTTTTCTGTGGAAAATGGAATAAGAGTCATAAATTTCACAGAGAATTAGAGCAGCAGTTAACAGGGTAGTGTATATTAATAGCAGAATGACATAAACTGTGTAAAGAGGTTATTCATGTGATGTTATTCTGGATGCACATACCGCAACTTAGGATAAAAGTTATCATACGAATGAGTGTTTCTATGTAAAACTAGAGCAGGTGTTCAAGCAATCCCTTAAAAAAAAACATCAAAATGCTGTTTGGAGATTATAGGGCAAGAAGATACTGTCCAAATGACTACTGAAAATGACAATTTACACAAACTAGTACTGGTGTTAATAGAAATGAACTTTGTCACACCCACACTCAGGCAGGACCACAATGTTTGAACACTTAAACATTCACATTTACTACTATAAAATACTTATCGTCAAACACATCATGCTTTATTGTGTGTGTGGGGCTACATGTTTTGTTCCTTGCATGACCATCATCAGGCCTATTTGCGAATCAAGTTAAAGTTTTAAAATGCAATCAAATTCACATTTACACTTGTACCTCTCCTGAAAGGAAGACACCATCTCAGACTGATGACTTCTTGATACACAGGAAATCATATTTGAGTACACTTCACATCCAAACCTTCAGAGGAGTTGACTGTGATAGTGAACACTACTTACAGGGTTGCAAGCAATTATGGGGAGACTATCAGCAGGTAAACAAGCAATGCAGAAGATCTACATGCAGTGACTTGACCTCAAGAAGCTACATAATAAAAAATTTTAACAGTATCAGATTACAATCTCACATAGGGTTGCAGCTTCTGCAGCTTTCAAAAACTAAGATTATAGCAGAGAAATCAATACAACTTGGGTGAATATCAGGGACACAGCTGTTGTATATTAGGGTGTGTTGTTGCATATGATTTTATGTATTAATACAAAAGATGTAATAAAGACTCAGTTAAAATATCAAGAGATATACAGAGTGTCCCAGGAGGAATGGACAAAACTTCGAGAGAGTGTTCCTTATGTTGAACTATACCGATATAACCCAAAACACCTATATCCAAAGTTGAACGGTTACGGAGATAATGGCCAGAGAATTTTGAAACTTTGCCAGCTGTTACACACTTATTAATTACCAAATACATATTAAAACTGGCAGGAATATGTG
>Ga0209628_10001016_pt1 | contig 17739 bp, 10 predicted proteins | sample TergutCu122P4_FD_187285 | JGI IMG/M metagenome (GOLD analysis project Ga0209628, IMG submission 187285) | Cubitermes ugandensis P4 segment gut microbial communities from Kakamega Forest, Kenya - Cu122 P4 (SPAdes) (version 2) | ecosystem: Host-associated > Arthropoda: Insects > Digestive system...
CTTTCTACTTTCCCGCCACATTGACATGAACATAAGAAAGTCAGGATGGCTACCAATCCTAAATATTTGTTTATTTTCATTTTATATAATTATTAAGTTATTTTATTCTTACGCTAAAAAATCTGGAACGCGCTGTGATGAACAGCGTATTCCTGTCCTTTCCGCCAAACTGAATAGTAGAGGGACGTTCGGGTACCTGTATCATTCCCTTTTGTTTGCCGTCTTTGTCGAAGATAAGAATGTGTCCGTCGGCTACATACAAATTACCTTCGTTGTCCACAGCGGAGCCAAACTCGCCCCATTCGACAAAATATTTCAGGTTCGACAGGGTGCCGTCAGCCGCTACCTCCAAACGCACCATACGTCGGTCGTACTCGTCAGATGCGTAGAACGGTTTGCCCGGAAAAGCCTCTAAGAGGGACGACCCGCGCAGCAGGTCGAACTGATTGACGATGATAGTGACCCCGTCGGGCGCTAAAAAGCAATGTTCGGGTTTGTAGAGTACTGCCGTATTAAAATCGTGGAAGTCGCGCCATCTATTAGATGGATAGAGGGCTTTATGTACATTGGCAATCGAACCCATCGGTACTTTGGGCAGCACTTTGAGGGTTTCTTCCGGATTGTTCGGGTCGATGGAATACATTTTTATTTCGAAGGCATTATTTCCGTAAGCAGCAAACGAGGTGCCCCGCGTTTCTATATTGGCATATCCGACAGGTCTTTCCTGCACGCCGTCGATCAGGTATCCGGGTTGTGGACGATAGCGGACGACCACAAGCAGATTATCTTTAGAATCCACGCCGAGTGACAGAGGCTCCCACGGAAAATCAGATACCAATGACAGTGTGTTTGTCTCTACCGACCAGCGATAGATACGACGGAAGCGTTGCTCAGAGAAATAAATATTTCCTTTGCTGTCGCGTGTTATGCCTTCGGCAAATTCAAAGCCCCGCGCTAACTGTTGCACTTTGCCAATCTCGTTAGAAAGTGGAAAACTGCGGGGTTCTTTTCCGGTAACAACTAAGCGTTGCAGTTCCCAGGGACGCACCTCAATGTCTTTGTTGATGTCATAGACAGTGACATCGGTTGTAAATTTGATTTGTGAATAGTTGTGATGGTTCAGGAACTCAATGTTTTCACAGTTTTCCCACATCCGGAAAGTGTTGTGATAGGGCCGATTGATACGGATAACCCGGAAGGCATAGGTATTAACAAACGTTATATTTTTACACCTCTGCATCTCAACCGGCTGACATTCTGTACCTTCGCGGCTTTCTTCTTCTAATTGGAAGCACAGTATTTTCCAGTTGGACACGTTTTTGAAGGTTGCTTCCGCGCGCACGTGGTGTTCGAGCGACATGGCATAGATACGCGCAGTCGTACTTGTATTCGTCGCATAAAAAGCATGACTGGCAAAGGTTGAAGCGGTCCAAATATCTTTGAATGTTCCGCCTCCGTTATTAGTAACCCACAGGCTCCAGTATTGGTTATCCCAAGCCAAATCCATCCCTTGAGCGACGCGGCTTGCCTGTCCGCTCTGACCGCCGCCGCCTCCTCTTTGACCTCCGGGCGGGCCACCCTGACCTCCGGGCGCGCCTTGCCCCCCTTGTCCCCGCTGTCCCCCTTGACCTCTCTGCCCGCCGAAAGCGGTAGTATCAACGCCTTCCGTTTGTGGTTGCGGTCTTGACATACCGCCATGTCCGCCCACATATTTGACGTCGTTCATATACGAATCGCCGCCGGCCATCCATTTGACGCCAACCGCTCGGTAGTTATATGCGCCGGTGTTTATACCTATTCCATTAAGAAAATTTTGTCCTCCAACGGACGATTCCAACAGCGCTTTCGGCGCTCCAAAACCGCTGAAAGCAGGCGTACTGTCATCAATCCGGAACTGCGTTCCAAAAGGATGCAGGCCAATTAATTTCGTATTAGGCCTCATCCGAAGCGTTTCGGTTACGCGGTACCAGCCTTGCGGCACATATATCACATCGTACTTATCAATAGCAGCCTGAATAGCTTTTGTGTCATCCGTCTCGCTGTCGCCTTTCGCGCCTAAGTCACGTAGGTTGACCCACTGCGCCATCGGCGGCAAGTCGGGGATATCCCGAGCGAAGATAGCAGGCATTTTTTGCAAAGGCTCCACATCTAAGGCCGTCCTGTATTCGGGCATGGCAACCATATCATCCATTTGTAGCCCATGCGCATACTCTTTGATACGATACATTTTATGGGCGACGGGCGTTTGCGTATCGCTACGGCTGTACTTAGCCACAACGGGTACATTGGCGCAATCGACGTTTCGGAAAGTGATAGCGTTGTTGCTGTTGTTTTCGTTGCTGATGACTACAATCGCCTCTTTCACATTTTCAAAGCGACTGTTCTCGACATATAAACGGTCGGCATAATTGGGGTCGATATCGAAAACTATCGGCACGTTTTTCACCTGTATGTTGACCATCGCCAGCCCTGTTTCCTGACAGCGGAGCGCGGCAATCCTTTGGCCTTCAAAATAGGAATCTATCATAGCTACCGGCCATCCCGGCGACGACTTGGTAGAATAAATGCCGTAATCGCCGCCAAAGAAAGCCACGTTTTCCATTTCGTTACCCACGTCAAATAATCCCGCTTTGCCTTTGCCGGCATACACCGCTACGTGGCTGATGAAACTATGCTGGGCATAGTGTGTGCGTAAAGCAACGGCGTAGGGGTTACCGTCCAGGATGCGCAGGTTGATGTTCGACATGGCGCTGTAGAACGTACCTGCGCCGGCATCGCCAACCCGTCCGCCGGGTTGAACCATGCCGCCTGTGAACCAAAACATATAATTGGCTTTTCCCTTATCGGATTCCACTTCTTGCTGGTATCCGGGTGATTTGGCGGCTAAGATAAACTCCGGTCGGTTCTTTCCGTATCCAATCAGGCGGATAGCGCCCGGAATGTAAATCGTTTTACTAATCAAATATTTCCCCTCCGGAATAAACAATATACCGAAGCTACGTTCCCTTTTCACTTGATTAATAGCGGTCTGAAGCGCATCCGAAACATCTGTTTTTCCATCGGCATTGATAGGGTAGTTCTCAGGCGTGAAGTAAAAGGCTTCCGGGTCGTCCGGCCTGAGTGTATAAACCGATTCTAAATGTATGGCATGACCCTGCAAGTATATCAAGCATCCGAAAATAATAAATAAGCTCTTTAGAAGAATTCTCATAATAGTTGAATGTTTAAAAAAACAAAGAGGTGGAAAATAGTTTCTCATACCTCCACCTCTTTGAATGATTCACTACATCAGTTTGCTTTAAAATTTATTATTGTATAAGGAGCATAATTCCTGCGGATGGTACCTACGCCCGAAACGGTTGCCATGGCGCCTACTCTGAAGTAGTAGTTTCGTTGATACTTGAAATAGTTTTTATTTGTTTCATGTTTCAAGTTAATCGTGAGTCTGTATTGGGTATTCTCATCTATTACATTATTAGGTGCGGTAAAGTTAGTAGAATACCCGGTTCCTCCCGGCGTATAATGCGTAACCTGGTCGCCCACATAAATATCCGTACCGGCATATAAGCGGATATTGTTCAATCGGACTTCCGGTTTGCCGGCTTGCAAGTTAAAAGTGGCTACAATCAGGGTGTCTTCCTGACGAATGTTCACATTCTTCACACGAATATAGGGCGTAACTTTAAAATCAACGTTATTAACGCCTTTTTTTATTGTTAATTCGCCATAATTAAACGGATAGAAGTTACACGCATTAAAGTCAATATTGTATGTACCTGCAAACCACATTTTATGGCAATATTCGCCGTTTTGTTTCACTACCATGGTAGTGAGACCGGCCGGACGACCCACTTCTTGAAGCTGTAAGCGCGAGCCGTTCTGAATATCGGTTTCAACAAGTGCGCCTGTAGCCTCATCCATAATTCCCCCTTGTAAGGTAGCGTTAGGATATTCGTAATTATCCATTTTAAACATATCCCAATCACATGCCGACAGCGTAACAACGAGGAAAGGAATAAAAAATAAGTTTTTTATTATTAGCTTTATCATAACTAAATTATTTTAATGGTTATCGTCCGGGATTATTTATCAAACGGTTAGTACCTGTCCCGGGAATGCCTCGGTAATAATTATTTGTTTGGAAGGTGCGTCCTCCTGCCTGTACATCGTGAAAATTCTCCATTCGCAAGAAGATATATTTGGGCGTCGGTTCGCGTAGGTCCACCAATTGCACCAAAGCATGTCTCCTGTAATTATCAAACAGCGTATGATATTCGCGTCGGCGGAATAAGTCCCACATTCTTAGATTTTCAAACGCCAGTTCAATACGTCGTTCTTTCATCACATTGTCGAGTGTCAGCGGGATGTTATCAGTATGAGCGGCGCGTTTTCTTAAATCATTGATTAGCTTGGCTGCCAATGCTCTATCGCCGGCATTATTTTCAACGACAGCTTCGGCATAGTTTAGATAGACCTCGGCCAATCGGAAGTCAATCCATGAGTTATAAGAGCTGCGTTCCATTCCTTTTATCGTTTTGTTCTCCGCTAAGAATTTCCGAAGTGTGAATCCGGTAGTTGAAAAATTAGCGTCGTCGTTCGATGTCATCGTAGCAAAACCTGAATATCCTCCGGGGCTTTCTGCGCCGTAAGTATAATAAGTTTTGCCGTCTTGTCCTACTTCGCTGCCGGGCGTATACATCACAAGTGTACCATCTTTTCTGATAAGTCCTCCCTGCATAACAATTTTGATCCCTTTAAATTCGGCGCCGGGCACGATGATACTGCCAAATAGTCGGGCGTCTTTATTCTTGAACGGTTCGTAAGGGTCGCTGTATTTGACAAAGGGGATATTGGCAACTTGTGAAGTAGTTGGACTCATAGAGCTGATGTAGGCATTCTCAATTCCGTCGGTACGTGTCACGATTGGCGCACTGTCGCCTGATCCGTTGTCTTTATAATCTTCATATAAATCAACCAGATCGATAGTTGGCGAAAAACGACCCCATTTGTGAAATCCGGTACTGGCTTGCGATGGACTGTATCGTACATCGTAATCATGTCCCTGGTGGCTTCCGACGACTGTTCCATCTTGATAGGCTCTGGCTAAGATAACTTCTTCTGCGGGATGGTTTAAGAAGATGTACTGATAGTTCAAGGCAGCTTCGGCAACGTTGGCTGGTGAAGGCTTATAAAGCGAATGTTTGGAATTGTTAATGATTTGTAAGGATGCCGAAATACATTCGTTATAGAAAAAGGAGGCTTCGGAAGGCGCTATCCCTACTAATTGTTTCTGAACGGCTTCGCCGGTAAATGTAGCTCTGTCGCCATATTTTGCAAGTGAGGCTGCATAAAGAGCAACCCTTGATTTAAGTGCGTATGCCGCCCATTTAGTAGCGCGGAATTTGGGGCTGCCGTCACTCGACGAAAACTCGTCCGCTGTGGGTAAGTATAATACCGCCTTATCGCATTGGTCTAAAATAAATTTCCATGTTTCCAGCTCGGTATTACGGGGATGAAACAACACCTCGGCATCGCCGTCATAGTCATCGTCAAGTACCCAGTCGAGAATTGGAACGCCACCTATACGTTTAGCTAAACCAAAATAGGTGTAGGCGCGGAGGAAATGCGCTTCGCTCCACAAACGGTTAAATTGCGCTTCCGTTATTTTGCCGGCATCCTTTATTTGGGTTATGCTTTTCAGAAAGATAGCGATGTCCCGGCTCTGACCGTAGCCCAATGTCCAATAATCTGTACCACCGGGTCCTACGCCGGTATCGCCGTCGCTTTTGACCGCCTCATCTGTGTACATAGGAAGAACGCGCATACCGCCGGCGCCGCTCCCCCATCCATTGACGTTGAACCCGTCATCCGGACGATAATTGAAGTCTTCCATAGGTATACGCTTATACAGGTTGGCTAAAAGCGTTTTTAAACCTTTTTCGTCCGAAAGCAACTTCTCCGCGCTCATTTTCGTAAGCGATGGGACTTCCAAATAGTCGTTACAACTGTATATTAATGCCAAAAATAAAATAGACATTAATGATAGTTTATATTTCATATTTTTTATCATATCTGTATTGAATTAAAATGTTATGTTCAGACCGAAATTAAAACCTTTCATAATTGGGTACGAAAGACCTGCGTCCCAATCGTTCTCACCTCTTTCCGGGTCTACTAATTTCAGCTCTTTCTTACAAAACGTCAACAAATTGGTGCCGTTTACAAAAACGCGTAGATTATCAACGCCGGCTTTCCTTAAAACGTTCTTAGGAACTCTGTAGCCAAGTTCTAAGGTTTTCATTCTCAGATAAGTAGCCATGGGTCTCCAGACGTTAATCTCGGCTGTTTCTAGCGTATTCTCGTAGTTATAAGGCCTTCCTGCTGGATATTTTCCTGGTATCCAGACGGTTGCCGGGTTATACGGGTCGTCGGTATCGTTGGCGGTGCGAAAACGATCCCAGAATTTCGTATGTAATGTCGGGTAACGCCCATACCCCCAGATGTCGTTCATGTGATAATTAACCGAATAGAGAGCTGCTCCCTGGAAAAATACACTTAAGTCGAAATCTTTATAGGCGGCGTCAAAGTTAAAACCGAACTGTAACGGAGGATTTGTACCGCTACCATACGTCCAGTTAACAAACAATCTATCATCGCCGTTTAACCTGCCATCGCCGTTGTTGTCGTTGAGCATATAGCTACCCGGCAACATCCGCGAGTTACCGCGATTACCTCCGTATAAAGGTGCTGTTTCATACTGTTCTAACGAAGTGAACTGCCCGTTATACGTATATAGAAGCGATCGTCCCGTATAACGGTCGTTTGTGTTATTTCTCCAATTGTTAAACTGACTGCTTTCAGTAGCTCTTTCTATATGTAAGTTTTTTTGTCGCGCGTATGTAATGTTAGCGCCCACCGAATATCTGAAATCTTTCCCAACTCTGTCGCTGTATTTAACCAAAAAATCGATGCCGATATTCATGTTGGAATCAAGGTTCTCATCAGGGATACTAGCGCCGAAAAAATTAGGAGTTACGTTCTGTCGTGTGGCAAGAATTCCGATTGTTTTACGACGGAAAAAGTCGTAAGTCACATTTAATTTGTTTTTGAGGAAATCAGCGTCAGCGCCGATGTCAAAAATGGTGGAAGTTCTCCATGTCATATTATCTTTTACGACACCCGGAGGATAGTAACCTACTGTTAAATTTGTTCCGTCAAAAATGTAACCTCTGCTAACATTTTGAGAATAGGCGGCAATATAGGCGTAAGCGCTGCCATTGTCGCGTCCGGTCTCGCCGTATGATACTCTCAGTTTAAGATTATTGACAAATGTGATATTGTTTTTGAAGAAATTTTCTTCCGAGACACGCCAGGCCAAACTAACCGACGGGAATAAAACCCACCGGTATTTGGGAGCGTAACGATAGCTGCCGTCATAGCGAAAAATCCCTTCAACCAAGTATTTGCCCATGTAATTATAGTTCAAACGTCCAAAATAAGCGGCATATCGCCTGAATTCGCGAGCACCCGAGTTGGCTGAGGAAGAGGAAGAGGCCTGATTGAGAATATCGAATGTGAAAAGGTCGTCATAACCACGTCGTCCCATTAAGTCGTCAGAACGGTCTTCTGATATTTCACTTCCAAACATAAGCGAGATGGCATGTCCGTTAAAATTTTCCGAATAATTGGCTTGCGCCCTCAACAGCGCATTATGATACAGGTTAAACTCGCTTTCATAACTGTTTTTCCCCCTTGTTTGCAGAAAGACGTCTGTTTTATAATCATAGATGTCGTGTGCTCTGTCTAAACGACCAACAATCTCCGTGTTGTAATCAAAGGCCCCTAAAACGGTAAATTCCAGTCCTTTCAGAAATGGCGCCGAGTAGGTAAAATCCAACTGAGAAGTAAAAATACGCCTTTCATTTCGGCGATACCCTTCCAAGTCAGGGTCCATTAAAGCGACTGGATTCTTGTCTTCCGGGCCTACGCGAGATAAGTGGTTGGGATTTTTTAGGGTATATGGACCAACGCCGCGATCGTCTACAATAAGGCTTTTGTAGGTCCAGATAAAATCTTCCGTCGCTCTTTGTCTTTTGTCAAAACGTCCCGACATTAGAAAATTCATCTTGATATTTTTTGACAGGTCAACGGTTAGATTGTTTCTTAAAGTCACCCTTTTATACCATTGGACATCGCTTTTTAACAGACCGTCGTCGGTCGAAAAACTCACGCTGGTCATGTAACGCACTTTTTCGGTACCACCTCTGATGTTTACCGCGTGCTGGTGTGTTGGAACGACTTTGTACATACACAGGTCAATCCAATCGGTATCGGGATAACCTTCCTTCCCTTCACGGTAGCCGTCCAAGTCTGCTTGACTGTATCTGGGCTGCGCTCCGACGTTCCGTTGGAACTCATTCTCCATCACACGATAATCATAAGCGCTCATCATTTTCGGCATACCTGTGGGCATTTTCAAACCAAACAACCCGGAATAAGAAATGCTGGCTTTTCCGGGTGTACCCCGCTTGGTTGTCACTATAACAACGCCATTATTGGCATTCATACCAAAAATAGCCGCAGAGGCGTCTTTCAAAACAGTAATGCTTTCAATATCTTCCGGGTTTAATTGCGCAAAATCAGACAATCCGTTGCGATTGCGTGTTACACCGTCAATAACAAACGTTGGCGTGCCGAACCCGCGCACACTCATTGAGTTCTGAAATGTGCCCGGTTCGCCTGTCAACTGGCGAATCAAAACGCCCGGAATTTTACCCTGAATATTGTTTATCAGGTTATCAGTCTTGGTGGTCATTATCTCCTCAGACATAATGTTGGAGATAGCACCCGATAGGGTCTCCTTTTTTTGCGTGCCGTAACCGACAACAACCACCTCATCAATAGAAAACGCCTCTTCCTGAAGGACGATATTGAACTGACGAACATCTCCCACCGTTCTCTCAACCGGAATATATCCGATATACGAAAACACTAATACAGCGTCACGGTTGGGAACATTGAGAGAAAAGAAGCCGTTTACATCGGTAAACATTCCTCGCTGCGTGCCTTTAATAGCTACATTGACGCCGGGAAGAGTTTCACCTGTCGCATCGGTCACTTTTCCTGTTACAGTAATCTCTTGCGCAAACAAAGGAGTTGACAAAAAGAAAGTCATTAAAAATAGAAGTACCGTAACTTTTGTGATTTTTTCCGAATAAAAAAATTTAAACAAACAGTTGTTTTTTTTCATACATTTTTCTTTAGTATTGTTATTAAATTTAAAAAATTTTTAAAAGATGGCGGATTTTTCGGATTTATTAGTCCCGAATATCCCTTTGGAGGCTGTTATTTTTTATTGTCCATAGGCAAGAAAAGTATTTAAACGGTTAAACATCAAAAAAGGCATAATAGTTATGAGCCGCAAAGATACAAGATGTTTTTTTTTGTTATCATTACTTTATATTATTTAAAAGTACACTTTCTAAAAAAAAAATGATTACTTTTGCACCCGAAAACATTACTTTTTATGGATGAAATTATTAATAGAATTTTTGAGACCCGAAAAAAGCGTGGTTATTCGCTTGAATATATGGGTAATGAGATAGGCGTATCAGAATCCGCCTACCGGAAAATGGAAAAAGGCGAAGTGCGACTAACCCTTGAAAATTTCATTAAAATTGCGAAGACGCTCAAAGTTTCCGAAGCAGAATTGCTAAGCTGTGCGCTGCCGTTGGAGACAGCCGATAAAAACAGGAAAAGCGAAAACAGCGAACCCCTTCCAGGCATTGAAAGCTATCAGAAGGAAAATAAAGAGATAACGATAAGGCTAATAGACTGTTTAGAAAAGCAAGTTCTTTATCTACAGGAAGAAAATCAATTTTTGCGCAGTCTGTTGTCTGAAAATTATTCTTTTACGCAAAAAAATCTTACCTTTGCAGAGTAAAAATAAAAATATGAAGAGTTCTTTACTGTCTATTAAATTAATTATCTGTTTGTTAATCGCCGTTACACTCCCTGTTACCGCTCAGACGGACGGCGTTAAGGTGAGCGTTTTTTTGAGTTCGGCCAATCAGAAACAGATGCTTGTCGAACAACCGGAGCTTGTTTTCAAACAAGATTATGAGACCGAAAACAGGTTGATAAACATTTATCCTGAATTTACTTATCAACAAATAATCGGTTTTGGCGCTGCCTTTACGGAGACATCGGCCTACAATTTTTCGCTGTTAAGTAGCGATGCACAGCAAAAACTCATCGAAGCGTATTTCGGTAAAAGCGGCAACGGGTTTAATTTTTGCCGGACGCACATCAATGCTTGTGATTTTTCGATTGATGAATACACGTATGTAGCAGACAGCGACGTTGAGTTAAAGACATTTAACATCGACAGGGAACGAAAATATGTCATCCCGATGATTCGTGCTGCGCGAAAAGTAAACCCCGACTTATGGCTTATTGCTTCGCCCTGGTCGCCGCCTGCCTGGATGAAAGATAATAACAGTGTGGTCAAGGGTGGCCGTCTATTGCCCCAATATTACCCGACATGGGGTAAATACTTTGCGCTTTACTTGGAAGAATTTAAAAAAGAGGGCATCGATTTCTTCGGCGTCACCATTCAGAATGAGCCAAAAGCCGTTCAGCCGTGGGAGAGTTGTATTTGGACGGGTACGGAAGAGGGAGTGTTTGCTGCCAATTATCTACGTCCGGCGCTCGATAAACGAGGCTTCGGAGATGTCAAAATCATTATTTGGGATCACAACAAAGAGCGTGTCATGGAGCGAGCGCGCGAGTCGATGTCGGTTCCGGGCGCCGACAAGGCGATAGGGGGCATCGGGCATCATTTATATTCGGGTGATCATTTTGATAATTTGCGGATGGCGCACGAGCTATTTCCTGACAAGCCTCTAATAGCCACCGAAAACAACGGCTATGGTGTCAGAGGTGGCGATGTGGCGGCTAATTGGAGCGCTATCGAAGTATACGCTAAAGAAACGATTATGAACTACAATCATTTTACCGCTGCCGCTATTGCCTGGAATTTGATGGTAGATATTAAAACCGGCGGCCCCTATCACAACACCAATGCCGGTAGCTCATCGGCGCCTGTTTGGGTGGACGCCGAAAAAAAGGATTTTATTCTCGGCCCTCTTTATTACACAGACGGACATTTCAGCCGTTTTATCAAGCGAGGCGCATACAGAATAGGCAACAGCGTTTATAACGACGCAATCAAGGTGGCTGCTTTCAAAAACCCGGACGGCGAATTGGTCGTAATCGTTCTCAACACAACCGATAAAGACGCCACATCCAAAATCCGGCTTAACAACTGCACAGCAGATATTAACATGCCGGCCAAATCCCTCCAAACGCTAATCATTCGAATTGATAAGATAGCCGTTTTATCTGATCAGATAGTTTCTTATTTGAAAAGCAGTGGAGCGAATTCGTTCAGGTAAATCCTCCAGTTCGACCAGGTATGGCCTCCGGGTGTCACATAGAACGTATGTTCGAGGCCGTTGCGTGTCAGGGCGGCGTCTAAGTTTTTGGCGCTTTCCCACAGGAAGTCTTCGGTTCCGCAGGCTACCCAATAGAGTTTGTATCCTGCTTTTTTAATAGCTTGGAATGCCGCGTCCACATCCTGATTGGGTTGGATGCCCATACTCAGCGGAAGGATATAGGAGAAAAAGCCCGGATAGGTATTGGTAGCCGCCATCGTATGACCTCCTCCCATCGACAAGCCTGAGATAGCTCGCGCGTTGGGTTCGGCTCTTACACGGTAATGCTTTTCAATATAAGGGACAATATCTTTGACTAATGAATGGATATAGAGGTTAGCGAAGGACGGGTCGCCCCTTTCAAAAGTCTTTTCGGGAAGTAGTAGCGTAGGCGCTGCCTGTTGGCCCGGATTGCCGTTAGGCATGACGACAATCATTGGGACGGCTTTGCCCTGTTCGATAAGGTTGTCGAGTATCTGGCAGGCGCGCCCCATATTGCACCAGGCATCCTCATCGCCTCCTCCGCCATGAAGCAGGTATAAGACTGGATATTGCTGGTTGGAGGCGGCATAACCGTAAGGTGTATAGACAAACATACGGCGCATAGTTCCGATAGTAGGCGAATCGTACCACACAAACGCTAAGTTACCCCGTTTGTTAGCCTCGCGGTAGTTGGCTGTCTGCGGCCCGTCAATGAGCAGGATACTCAGAAAACGACGCCCGTCGCGCTGCATAAAGATATTGGCATCGTCGTTCTTCGACACGCCGTCTACAATAAAGTTATACGTATAAAGCTCAGGCTTTGGCGCATCAATGGTAATACTCCATACGCCAATAGAATCTTTAGTTAACGTCTCTGCTGAAGTGAAAGAGGGCATCCACGAACCGTAGAGTCTGACTTGATTAGCGTCCCGTGCTTGAATACGGAAAGTGACTTTGCCGTTTGCTATCTCAGGGGAGACAACCGGCCTGCGCTGGAAATTCTGAAGCTCTTGTGCTGACAACACTATGCAAGTAAGAGCTAATACTAAAAATAGAATTGATTTTTTCATCTGTTTATTTTTTAATTTTTAATACTAAGGTCAGATGGAACTTTCCTTAATTTTTTAATCTATTAATCTTGTCGCTTTACGAAGTGAAGCAATGTCCATGATAATCATTTTTTTTTGGTGTTTGGCATCATGGACATTTCATATTATTTGTAATCATTTTATTTAAACAACATGGGGGCGAATTCGGTTAAATAAATGCGCCAGTTTTTCCATATATGACCCTCACCGGTCTCGTAATAGAGATAGGGGTATTTATTTTCGTCCAATTTCTTGCGCAGATCGTTGTTAGCCTGGATAAGAAAATCGGCTGTTCCAATAGCTATCCAATACAGTTTGGGTTTTTTTGAAAATAGTATCTTTAGTTTCTCATCGGAGTTTTCGTATACTTTCGATTTGACGTCCTGGCGCGGCATGATAGCTGCTGAGAACAATCCGATATAATCAAACATATCGGGGTACTCTTTCGATATATGGAAGGAATGGAAGCCACCCATGGAAAGCCCGGCAATGGCTCTGTTTGACTTGGTTTTCAATGTCCTGTAATGGCTCTCAATAAAATTAATCACATCGGGAAAAGCGGCTTCAAATTCGCCGTCCATGCGTGTATCACCCATGAAACTGGGTTTGTACATGCCCCTTTCCGATTGGCCCGGCGCTGCTTTTTGAGAGACGTTCCCGTTGGTCATGACCACTATCATCGGTTTGGCTTTGCCTTGCGCAATCAGGTTATCAAGGATTTGTGTGGCACGACCTAAGTCGCTCCATGATTCCTCATCGCCGCCGGCGCCATGTAAAAGATAGAACACCGGATAGTTATCCTTGCCCGATTCATATCCGGGAGGGGTATAAACGGTCAAACGGCGTTTCATTTTCAGCGTAGGACTGTCATACCACTGTTTGACAACTGTTCCATGCGGGACGTCGTTTACTTTGTATAAGTCGGCTCGTCCGCCACCGATAATGAAGATGTTGGTCACTGTGGCAATGTCGCGAATCATGTAAACATTGTTCGGATCCATCATCCGTAAGCCATCAACAGTAAAATTATAACCGTACAATTCGGGTAACAATGGCTGAGGGGTCGTAAATTCCCAAACGCCTTGTTCGTTCTTCGTTAAAAGACCGATGCCGGGCGCATCGTATTCTCCCCTTGGTGTTTGCACTTTTTGCGTGGGGAGAAAATCACCGGTCACTTCCACTTTGTTGGCTGACGGCGCAAACAAACGGAAAGTAACGGTATTGTTGGGATGAACTTCGGGCGACTGAATATTTTGCCCGCCGGAGAGCGCTTGTTGCGCTAAAGTTGGCATGTAAGCCAAAATGACAAAGTAAAAAAATAAAATTGCTTTTTTCATTTGATAAAATGTGTATAAATAGTGTAACTTTAACTTACATAGAAAGAAAATAGCAAACTTGCGCCAAAGAGTGGCAGGAAAGAATTGGTATAAAACTTGCCGCAAATGTACGTTTTATTTTTTTCTTTACAAACATTCTAATCACTTTTTTTATTGCCTCCACTGGATTTTCAATACTTGCTTTGAAGACTTTCCATCCAACGCAGAAAACTATCATCAAAGCCATGACGAAAAGTATTGACACATAGACCCATGCCGATATGCTCGTTTGTATTACATACTGTTCCAACCAGCGTTTCATGATGAAAAAGCTGGCAGGGAAAGCGATAGCCGCGCCTGTTAGCAACAACAGCGCATATTCTTTCGTGAAAATGGAAAGGATATTGCCGGGGGACGCGCCATTAATTTTATGGATGGCAATGGATTTGCGACGCTCTTCGCATGTAAGAGAGACTAACGAAACAAATCCGAATACGCAAACAAGTATGCAAATAGCCGCAACAAATGACAGTAATTTGATAAGCGTGTTCTCCGACTTCATAAATTCAGAACTCCTGATTTGGGCCAAATCAGGAGTTCTGAATTTAGCGTATTGGATGAAAATCCAACGAAACGCTTCTTTTGAGCTGTTTTTATGCCCAATAGCTGCCGTTGTATCATTGTAAATCATCGTATTAGAATCAGTTGGTTACTTCAACCGTACCCGAAAGAAAGAGGAGCGGCTGGTGAAGAACAGTGTGTTTTTATCTTTGCCGCCGAGGATAAGGGTTGCAGGGCGTTCGGGCGCTTGGATTACCGTTTTTTCTGTACCGTTTTTGTCAAAGACGTAAATCTGTCCGTCGCTGATGTACACATTGCCTTCGGTATCGACCGTTGAACTGAAATCGCCCCATTCGGCAAAATAATACGGGTTGGATAATGAACCGTTGTCGGCTACATCAAACCTGACTGTTCGTTTGCGATACTCATCGGAAAGATAAACGGGTTTACCGGGCCATGCTTCCTGCAATGATGCGCTTCGCGCAAGGTCGAAATAGTGCGGGATAATCGTTTTGCCGTCGGGCGCCACGAAACATTTCTCCGGAACAAAAACCGATACCTGATTGAAATCGTGAAGCCGGTCGCGCCGACGTCCCGAAGGATAAAGGGCTTTGTGAACCTGTCGGACGTCGCTTCGGTCGACAAGCGGAAGCTCTCTAATGGTGTTTTCGGGATTATTCGGATCCATGGCGTAAACCTTCATGGCGTAGCTTGAATTGCCGTAACCGCTGAAAGAGGTGCCTGCGCCATCCGGTAAGGCAGGTACTGTCTCCGGTTGTCCATTTATCAGGAAACCGGGCTGCGGGTCATAACGGAAAAGTACTAACAGGTTGTCTTCCGAATCAAAGGCCAGGTTGGAAGGCCGCCAGGGAAAATCGGCTACTAAAGAAAGCGTCTCAGTAGTAATATCCCATTGATAGATGCGTCGCAAGCGATTCTCACAAAAATAGATATTACCCTTGCTGTCGCAGGTGATACCTTCGGCAAACTCAAAGCCGGTTGCTAATCTTTCTATCTGTCCAACAGAGTTAGTCAATGGTGTGCGGCGCGGTTCCTGTCCGGTTAATAACAAACGCTGAAAATCCCACGCGCGTACAGCAATGTCACGGTTGATGTCATACAGCGTGTTTTCGGAAGCAAACTTGGTTTGCGCATAGTTGTGTACGTTAATAAACTCCACATTGCGACAGTTCCATGTTCGGATGGCATACGGATAGACTGTTTTCACCCCGATAACCTGAAACAGATACATATTAGTAATCATCATATCCGAGCAGTTATCCATTTCAAGTGGCTGACAGTACTGGCTTTCGCGAGTTTCTTCCTCCAACTGGAAGGCATACATCTTCCAGTTGGACACATTTTTCAATCGCACTTCATTCCGTACATGATGCTCTATTGACATGGCATAGACGCGCGTCGGGGTGTTTGTATTGTTGGCATAAAAGCCGCTTGTTGCATACGTGCTTGCTGTCCAGACGTCTTTGAATGTGCCTCCTCCATTGTTTGTTACCCAGAAACTCCAGTATTGGTTATCCCAGGAAGAATCCATACCTGAGGCCACACTGCCGGCTTGTCCGCTACCCCGCTGACTAACTGCTGCGCCTGATCCTCTTTGTCCTGCGGTAATAGCCGGTTGGTTGTCAGCAAGTTGCAGTTGGGGTTTGTTCATTCCGCCATGTCCCCCTACAAACTTAACGTCGTTCATGTAGGAATTGACGCCGGCCATCCATTTGACGCCTACCGCTCGGTAGTTAATAGCGCCGGTGTTGATACCTATCCCGTTCAGTATGTTTGCGCCTCCGACAGAGGATTCCAACAACGCTTTGGGCGCTCCGAACCCGCTGAAAGCGGGCGTACTTCCTGCCAGCCGCAACTGAGCGCCAAACGGATGTAACCCTATCAGGCAGGTATTGGGTCTCATCCTGAGAGTCTCCGTGATACGATACCAGCCCTGCGGCACATAAATATGGTCGTACTTGTCGATAGCCTCCTGAAACACTTGGGTGTCGTCTGTCGTATCATCACCCTTAGCGCCTAACTCGCGAATGTTAACCCAAGTGGCCATAAGCGGCAATTCAGGGATATCCCTTTTCAGGATTACGGGCAGCTTGGTTATAGGAACGGCATCCAACACTGTCCGAAACTTTGGCAGCGACGTTAAATCGTCCTGTTGTAATCCGTGCGCGAAGTTGTCGATGCGATAGGTTTGATGGCTTACCGTCGTTTGGCGTCCAGTTCGGCGAAATTCGGCGAGAACGGGAACATTGCTACAATAAACTTGTCGGAGCGTGATTTGATTATTGCAATTATCGTCGTTACTGATAATCATAGCAGGCCCCTTCACGTTTTCAAAACGGCTGTTTTCAACGTACAGACGCTCGGCATGTTCGGGGTTAATATCAAAAACTGTTGGCACATTCTTAACCTGCATATTAACAATAGCTAAACCGGCTTCCTGCGTTTTTACGGCAGTTAGTCGCTGGCCTTCAAAATAGGTATCAACCATCATCATCGGCCAGCCGGGAGAAGTTTTAGTAGTATAAATACCGTAGTCGCCTCCATAAAAAGCCACATTCTCCAATTCATTGCCTACATCGAATAGGCCGGCTTTTCCCTTGCCGATATGTATGGTTAAATGACTGACAAAGCTATGCTGTGCAAAATGCGTTCTTAAAGCCACTGCAAAAGGATTGCCGTCTTCTATCCGCAGGTTGATGTTCGACATGGCGCTGTAAAACGTTCCGGCGCCAGCGTCCGGTATCGACCGGCTTGTTTCGGTAACGATGCCCCCTGTAAACCAGAACATATACCGCGCCTGTCCTTTGTCGTTAGCCGGTTCGTCCTGAAAACCTGGAGAGTTTTTACTCAGAATAAATTCAGGGCGTTTTTTCCCGTAACCAATCAGACGGATAGCGCCCGGAATATAAATGGTGCGACTGATTCGGTATGTTCCTTCGGGGATAAACAAGATACCGAAGTTGCGTTCCCGTTTCACCTGATTGATAGCAGCTTGCAGGGCTTCCGATACATCGGATTTGCCATCGCCGACAACTGAAAAATAAAAAGCTTCTGGATCATTCGGGCGTAAAGTATAAACTGATTCGGGACTGACTGCAAACAAATAATTGCTAATCAATAAACTAACGAAGATAAAAAATAATTTTTTCATAATATTAACTATTATATACTAATGTTTCGCACCCTCTAAATCCTTGAAAAACGAGGATAGAGATAGGGTAGAAAGACAAAAAAAGTGCCATATTTTTTTGCTAAAGTCATTGAAAATAACTACCT
>Ga0209628_10001017_pt1 | contig 17721 bp, 16 predicted proteins | sample TergutCu122P4_FD_187285 | JGI IMG/M metagenome (GOLD analysis project Ga0209628, IMG submission 187285) | Cubitermes ugandensis P4 segment gut microbial communities from Kakamega Forest, Kenya - Cu122 P4 (SPAdes) (version 2) | ecosystem: Host-associated > Arthropoda: Insects > Digestive system...
AATGATTATCGAACAAAAAACCATCCACAACGTACAGCAAGGAACTGATTCCTGGCTGAAATTGCGCGCCCGCTTCTTCACGGCATCCGAAGCGCCGGCAGCCCGTGGCGTCAGCCGCTACACCAGTCGCAGCGAATTGCTACGCCAAAAGGCTACCGGGCTAACCGCTGAACATGACAACGCAAAGCAAATCCTGTTTGCGCAGGGCCACGCATCCGAATCAGCCGCCCGCCCGATGGCTGAATCCTTCCTTCAAGACGAACTTTATCCGGTAACAGTGACTGCCGAAATTGACGGAGTGCCGCTACTGGCGAGCATGGACGGCCTGACGATGGACGATTCCGTGGCATGGGAAACCAAGTTCTGGAATGAAGAGCTTGCTGCCAACGTGAAAGCTGGAACGCTGCCCGAGCACTACACGATTCAGATGGATCAACAACTTGCCGTTAGCGGAGCAAAGCGTTGCTTTTTCACTTGCACCGATGGCACACCAGATCGCTTTGTTTCGTGCTGGTATGAGTCGAGTGAAGAGAAGATTGCTCAACTCATATCGACATGGAAGCAATTCGCCAAAGACCTCGCCGACTGGCAACCCGAGCTGGTCGTGGTCGAACCCGTTGCCGCCCCGGTCGAAGGCTTCGGCTCCCTCGTGCTGCGCGTCGAAGGCCGCGTTACCGCCTGCAACATGGACGCCTTCAAGGCGCAGGCCGACGCCTTCATCGCCCGTCTGCCGAAAGCCGCCGAGCTTTCCACCGATCAGGATTTCGCCAACGCCGAATCCGCCGTCAAAGCCTGCGCCGAGGCCGAGGACAGAATCAAGGCCGCGCTCGATGTCGGCCTGTCGAGCATGGCTGACGTCGACGCCGTCTTTCGCGCCGCCCGGCAAGTTTCCGACACCCTGCGCGCCGCCCGGCTCGCGCTCGACAAGGCGGTCAAGGCGCAAAAAGACGCCGTGCGTTTCGAGAAAATCGACGCGGCGGAACAAGCGTTCACCGCCCACGTCAGCGACCGCCAGCTCGATCTCCCCGGCGTCACATTCGCCCCGCCGCGCCCGCTATTTGCCGACGCCATCAAGGGGCTGAAGTCGATCAGGAGCATCGACGACAAGCTCGCTACCGCACTGGCAAAAGGCAAGATTGACGCCGACCAGATGGCCGCCGAGTGGCGCAAAAAACTCGCGTATTTCAACGATGCCGCCGCCAGCCACAAAGCGCTATTTGCCGACCTGAAAACCCTGATCGCCAAGCCGGAAGAAGATTTCCGCATGGCCGTCGCGCACCGTATCAACCAGTTCGAGGCCGCCGAGGAACAGCGCCGAGCCGCCGCGCGCGAGCGAATCGCGGCTGAGGAGCGGGCGAAAATTGAAGCGGAAGAACGCGCCAAGGCAGAAGCCGCCCTGCGCACCGCAGTACAAACCCCAGCCGGCGGTGGGTCGCTCCAGACAGGCGAAAACACCGGCAGTCCCGGATCGGCGAATTCCTTCGTGAATCCATCTCCCGCCGAGGCCGCGACCGTTGCCGAGCCGCCAGCGTCAGCCGAACATTCCGGCCCGGCGCTGGCGGACTCCAACGAGAAGCCGTCGCCGCTTGAAATTCCAAGCCTGCGCCTGGGGCAGATCAATCAACGCCTCGCCCCGCTATCCATCGACGCCGCCGGATTGGCGAGTCTTGGCTTTCCTCATGCCGCCACCGACAAGGCCGCCAAGCTTTACCACGAGCGCAACTGGCCGGCCATCTGCCGCGCCATCGCCGCGCATGTCATGACGAAAACCTCACCGCCGTGCGCGTCGAAACCGACGACGGCGACCTTCTCCCCATCATGGAATTCGCTGGCTCAAAATTCAGTGAGTTGGTCAGCGCCGTCGACGCCCACGGCAAGGCCGGCAAGCTGACGCTCAAGATCGACATCAAGCCCTCGACAGCCGGCGCGATGGCCGTCAAGGCCGAATGCAGCATCATGAAGCCGAAGGGAAAACCCGCCGAGTCGCTCTTGTGGGCCACGCCGGAAGGCAACCTGATGGACGAAGACCCGCGCCAAGCCAAGCTCGAACTGAAACCTGTCAAGCACGAACCCGCCCGCGATCTCAAATCTGTCAACGCATAAGGACAACATCATGGAAATCATCGATAACATCAAGACCCTGCTCAACGCCGGAGCCGCCGGCATGTCACCGGAAATTGGTTATGGCGGCACCCCATACGTTGTCATCCCGGAAGGATACAAACTCGCTGACCTGGAACATCTGCTGCCCAACCCGCGACGCAAGCGCGCCGAAGTCGCCACCGCCGATGCCGACAGTTTCATCCAGTACAGCAAAAAGCACGGCAGCCTAGACAACTGCACGGTCTACGCCGAACTCAAATCCGAGGCCAGCCAACTCAACCTCGTCGCCGTCATCAACGACCACGGCTCCGATCTGGAGGATGCCCAATGGCGTGACCACCGCTGCCTGTTCAGACCCGTGCTGTCTGTCGAATGGAGCCGCTGGTTGGTCAAGAACAAGGTGACGTTCAACCAGGGCGACTTCGCTACTTGGCTGGAGGACAACCTGCCCGACATCGCCAACGCTCCCAACATGCCGAGCGGCGCGGACATCCTGCAAATGGCGCTGAATTTTGAGGCGACCCGCGACAAGCGGTTTCACAGCAAAACCAATCTGCAAAGCGGCGGCTCGCAGTTCACCTACGTCGACGACGACACCAAGGAAACGAAGGCGTCGATGAAGGTGTTCGAGCGGTTCACGCTGGGCATCCCCGTGTTTGACGGCAGTAAGAACGCCTACCCGGTCGAAGCGCGGCTGAAATACCGCGAAATGGAACGGCGGTTGGTCTTCTGGTACGAACTGATCCGTCAGGATCGTGTGTTCAAGTCCGCTGTTGCCGACGAACTGGTGAAGATCAAAGAAGCAACCGGCTTCCCCATCATTTTCGGCAAGCCGTGATGAAAACTGACACCCCGTCATTGCCGGGGTGGCACTGGGTGGAAACAAAGTGGAACGAGGTTACGGAATGAAAGAACGCCCGATCATTTTTTCTGCGCCCATGATCCGCGCGATTCTGGATGGCCGCAAAACGCAGACGCGGCGCATTATTAAACCGCAGCCATACGCAAACGGGAATATCTTCGATGGGCGCGAAATCATTTGTCATTGTGACGCGCTTCCGCCTAGCACGATGTTGCTTGATGTCGGCAGTGGCAGCAACCTCTACACCACGTCGGACGCGGAAGGTTGGGAGAGAGAGTGCCCCTACGGCCAGCCCGGAGACCGGCTATGGGTAAGGGAAACCTTCGCCGAAGCCGAACTCGCAGACGGAACGCCCGTAGTCACGTATCGGGCCGGAGGCTGCATTGCAATCGGGCGCAAAGAAGCCGACGGGCCGGATTACCTGCTGCACGAATATGCGTGGCCCGAAACGCCTGAGCCGCCCCGCTGGAGACCTGCCATCTACATGCCCCGCTTGGCCAGCCGCATCACGCTCGACGTGGTGAGCGTGCGCGTCGAGCGGTTGCAGGACATCAGCGAGGCGGACGCGCTGGCAGAAGGCGTAGACCCGCAAGGGCCGATTGGCTATATCTCTTCCGCTCAGGAAATGGGACTTGCCAGATACCAGTACGCGAACCTATGGGAAAGCATCCACGGCCCCGGCGCATGGGAGGAAAACCCGTGGGTGTGGGTCGTCGAATTCCGGCGCATCGAGCAGGTCGAGCGGATCGCGCAGGAAAGGATGGCGTAATGATCGCCACTAACGGCCCCGTCGTCATCCTGCCGCGCGAAGAACTCGACGCCCTGATCGCCCGGGCGGCGGATGCGGCGGTGAAAAGGGCGATGGCGGCGCTACCCAAGCACGTCGGCCCGCGCCCGGATTCCGTCACTCAGGCTGATACTGCCAAAATGCTCGGCATCAGCGCGCCGACCGTGCGCAAAATGATCCGAGCCGGCACATTCACCCTCAACAAGCTCGGAAAAATTCCGATGGAGCAGGTTGAGCGGGCGATGGCGGGATAACGTTGACATCCGCCATTTATCGGGCCAGCCGATACGGCGGAAAGCTAACTGATCCGCCGTGCAATCTCGGCGGCGCTTTATAAGGAATATCATGCGCAATAAATATGCAACAATCACGCACGAAAGACTTATTTCTCTTGTAAGGTATGATATTGAGACAGGAGAGTTTTCTTATATCGTATCAAGGCGTGGTGTTAGAAAAAATAAAGTTGGAAATATTCGACCTGATGGTTACATTAGGATTGGAATAGATGGTAAAAGCTATTTAGCTCAACGACTTGCTTGGTTTTACATCACCAAAGAATGGCCGGAATTCGTCATAGATCATATTGACGGAAATCGTAAAAATAATGCTTTCGTCAATTTGCGATCAGTTACTCAGCAAATCAACGTGCAGAACGCCAAAAAAGAGACTTCAAGAAGCAATTCAGGGGCATTGGGAGTTTCATTTCACAGCCGAGACGGATTGTGGAGGGCAAGGCTTATGGCTGGACGCAAAACCATATTTTGCCAGTGCTTCAAGTTAAAAGAAGATGCCATCAAGGATTATATAGAAGCAAAGAGGAAATATCACGAAGGCTGCACTATTTAACCTTTTCTGACAAAATCTTTGCTATATCAGAAGCCTTTGGGTTGTAATAAACCATTGCCATATTTGGGCTTGTCCAACCAAATATTTTGCATAACGTGAGCACGTCAACCTTTCCAGCGATCCACGTCGCCGCCGTGTGGCGGGCGTCGTGGAAAGTAAACCCGGAAAGCCCGGCCCGCTGGCGGTATTTTCGGAATAGCGCTTCCAGCGTCTGTGATTTGATGCCGAACACCAGCCGGTCATCGAAGCCGCGCATGCGCTCGATCAGCCGCATCGCCTTCGCCGTCAGCGGCACATCGCGCGGCACCGTCTTGGTCACCGGCAAGCGGCAATAGCCATCATGCACCAGCCCCCATTCCAGCCCGCACAATTCTCCCGCGCGCATGCCAGTCCGCAGCGCGACCAGAAACACCACGGCGGCCGCCTGCGAGATCGAGCGCACGGGCGCGCCTGGCGAATAACCCATGGCCACCAGCATGGCGCGAATCTGCGCCCGTGTGATGACGACTTCCCGATGATCCGGCGCGCGCGGCTTGCGCACGTCTTTGGCCGGGTTGGTCGGGATCATCCCCCACTCCCGGCGTGCCTGTTCAAGTACGGCGGAAAGAATCCCGAACTCGCGCAACACGGAACCGGCTGATACTTGCCGCAACCGCGCATCGCGCCACACGCCCAGTTGCGCCGCCGTAAGCCGGCCAATCGGTTGGCCGACCGGCAACAGAGGATCGCGCTCGAATGCCGCGATGCGAGCTTTTTCCCAGCGCGCACCGCGTTTGGTCGGGCTGATTTCCTCCCGATACCGCGCCAGCACCTGCCCGAGCGTGACGCGCTCACCGGGAGCCTTGCCCGCGTCGGCGCGGATTTCGGTTTCTCTGGCCGCCGCCCAGGCATCAGCCTCCCGGCGTGTGCGAAATACCTTAGAATCCCGAACGCCTTTGGTATCAACCTGCGCCCGCCACCCCTTTGCATAGGGCCTGATCGATGCCATCGTGGGGGAATCCCTGCGGGAATTGTGGGAGATTCATGTTACAGAACTTTTCGCTTTGAGTGAAAAATTCAGAAACAAAAGATGCTACATCCTTTGATTTTTCAGTTGTTTTCTGTTTGAGAGAAAAACAATGAAACTATCATGGTGCCCCCGAACGGAATCGAACCGCTACCTGATGATTACAAATCAACTGCACGACCTTCATGCTACGGGGGCCTGCCGCATCGGGGCGTGATTATAGCCCGAGCGAGACGAATCCGACATGAGCGCGCCCAGCAATCCCTTTGACATCGCCCGGGAAACCCTGCGCCAACTGGCCGTCCGGCGCGTTTCGCCAACGCCTGACAACTATCTGACGCTGTATCAGGAAATTGCCGGCGGCAAACCGGGCAGTCCCCCCTTTCCGGGCAAGCTGCTGCGCTCGCTCAATAGCGACTTGCCGAAATCCACCCCGGATCAACTGCGCCTGGCGCGCCTTCTCGAAGAAGCCGTCAAGGCGGAGAACTGGGACGATTACAAAACGCATCTCCTGGCCTTCATCGCCGCCCTGACGGAAAGCCAGAAACTCCAGTGGGCCGAACTGATCGGCAATCTGTTCAAACAATGGGAAGCCCGGCACAGCGGCCTTACCGCCGCCCGCAAGCGGGAGGCGCTGGAGCATGTGCTGAGCGGCAGCGGCGCCAATCCCGAAACCCTGTACAACCGGCTGACCAGCCTGCTGCGTTCCTGGGGCCAGGGGCGCGAAACCGAGCCGACCGTTGCCGCCGCGGAGGAACCGTCGCTGCCCGATGCGGCCCCCGCGCCGGCCCCCGCCGCCAGCGACAATCTGCTGCCCGAATTGCGCCAGTTGTTCGCCTTCACGCTGGAGACGGCGATCGCCGCGCCATTGGTCGAAAGTCCACAACTGACCCGCGATGCCCAGGCGCTCGCCAACGACATCCGTAGCGCGCGCAGCAGCGGGCAATTACAGAATTTTCTCGTCCGCCTCAAACGGTTTGCCTTCAAACTCGAACTGCTGGCCGAGGATCAGGCCGAATTGCGCACCGGCCTGCTCGGCCTGTTGCGCCTCCTGGTCGAGAACATCACCGAACTGACCCTCGACGACCGCTGGCTGCATGGCCAGATCGAAGTCGTCCGCGAGTTGATCGACAAACCCCTGTCACAGCGGGCTATCGACGATGCCGAACAGCGCTTGAAGGAAGTTCTGTTCAAACAGGGCCAGCTAAAGGCCGGTCTGCTCGACGCCCAGGAGAGCATCAAGCAGATGCTGGCCGGTTTTGTCGACCATCTGGCCGACTTCACCGAGGCGACTTCCGACTACCACGACAAGATCGAGGCTTGTGCCGCGAGGATCAGCGCGGCGGACGACATCACCGCGCTGGAAAACGTACTCGGCGAAGTCATGCAGGAAACGCGAACCATCCAACTCAACGCCCTGCATTCGCGCGATGAATTGCGCGCCACCCAGCGTCAGGTCGAGGAAGCGCAGGAGCGCATCCGGCAACTGGAATCCGAGTTGGAAAAAACCAGCGATCTGGTGCGTTACGACCAGTTGAGCGGCGTCCTCAATCGCCGCGGCCTGGAGGAGATGTTCGCCAAGGAAGCCGCGCGCGCCGCCCGGCACGGCACGACCCTGTGCGTGGCGCTGCTCGACATCGACAACTTCAAACAGCTCAACGATTCGCTGGGCCACGCCGCCGGCGACCAGGCCCTGATCCATCTGGCCAGACTGTGCCGCGACACCCTGCGGCCGCAGGACACGGTCGCCCGCTACGGCGGCGAGGAATTCGTCATCCTGCTGCCGGAAACCCGGCTCAATGAAGCCACCGCCGCCCTGATCCGCTTGCAGCGCGAATTGACCAAGGAGTTTTTCATGCACGACAACGACAAGGTCCTCATCACGTTCAGCGCCGGCGTCACCGAATTCACCGCCGCCGACGATCAGACCAGCGCCCTCAAGCGTGCCGACAGCGCCATGTACCAGGCCAAGCAGGCCGGCAAGAACCGGGTCGTCGGTCTATGAAAGCCGTCATTCTGGCTGGCGGCCTGGGCACCCGCATCAGCGAGGAATCGCACCTGAAACCCAAGCCGATGATCGAGATCGGCGGCAAACCGATCATCTGGCATATCCTGAAAATCTACTCGGCTCACGGCATCAATGACTTCATCATCTGCCTGGGCTACAAGGGGTATGTCATCAAGGAATATTTCGCCAACTATTTCCTGCACACCTCGGATGTCACCTTCGACATGGTCGGCAACCAGATGGAAGTGCACCAGCGGCATGCCGAGCCGTGGCGCGTCACGCTGGTCGACACCGGCGAACAGACGATGACCGGCGGCCGCCTGAAGCGGGTTGCCGATTATGTGCAAAACGAAAAGGCATTCTGTTTCACCTATGGCGATGGCGTCGCCGACATCGACGTCAGCGCGCTGATCGACTTTCACCACGCCCAGGGCAAGCTGGCGACGGTCACCGCCGTGCAGCCTCCCGGTCGCTACGGCGCCTTGCAACTCAACGGCTGCGACGTCACCGGCTTCGCCGAAAAACCGCGCGGCGACGGCGGTTTGATTAACGGCGGCTTTTTCGTGCTCTCGCCGCAAGTCATTCCGCTGATCGCCGACGACAGCACTCCTTGGGAATCCGCGCCGCTCGAAACCCTGGCCCGCCAGGGGCAACTGGCGGCATTCGAGCACAGCGGTTTCTGGCAGCCGATGGACACCCTGCGCGAGAAAAACATGCTGGAAAGCCTCTGGGACAGCGGTCGGGCGCCATGGAAAATCTGGTGACCCCCGCCGCCGCATTCTGGCGCGGCAAGCGCGTTCTGGTCACCGGCGACACCGGCTTCAAGGGCGGCTGGCTGACCCGCTGGCTGCTGCGTCTGGGCGCCGAGGTCAGCGGCCTGGCCCTGCCGCCGCCGACGCAACCCAGCCTGTTCGATGCCATCGGCCCGAACCATGGCTACGCCTGCCACATGGCCGATATTCGTGACTATTCCCAAGTTAAACAGCGGATCGCCGCCGTGCAGCCGCACATCGTTTTCCACCTCGCCGCGCAAGCGCTGGTTCGCGCCAGCTACGACGATCCGCTGGCCACCTGGGCCACCAATGTTCAGGGCACGGCGCACGTTCTCGACGCCTTGCGTCAGGAAAGCGCGCTCAAGGTCGCCATTTTCATCACCACCGACAAGGTTTACCGCAACCGGGAATTTGCCTACCCCTACCGGGAGGACGATGAACTCGGCGGGCACGACCCCTACAGCGCCAGCAAGGCCGCCTGCGAACTGCTGATTGCCAGCTACCGCCAGTCCTTCTTCGCGCAATCCGGCGTCGCCATCGCCAGCGCCCGCGCCGGCAACGTCATTGGCGGCGGCGACTGGGCGGCGGATCGCATCATCCCCGACGCCATCCGCGCCTGGCAAAACGGCCAGCCCCTGCGCGTGCGCAACCCGGCATCCATCCGCCCCTGGCAACACGTGCTCGAACCGCTCGGCGGCTACCTGCGGCTGGCCGAACACCTCTGGGCACACCCGGAAGCCGCCGGCCCCTTCAACTTCGGCCCGCGCACCGACGAAGCGGCCAGCGTCGGTCAACTCATCGCCCACGCCCAAACCAGCTATCCCGACGCCCTCGTCAACTTCGCCAGCGCCCCCAGCGGGCCGCACGAAGCCGGCTGGCTGGCGCTGGAAATCGCCAAGGCCCGCCACATTCTCGGCTGGCAACCGGTCTGGTCGGTCGAACAGGCGGTGCAGCGGACGATGCGCTGGTATCGGGACTGGCAGCAGGGGGCCGACCCGATTGCCCTGTGCGACCGGGACATCGACGCCTACGAAAGCCGCCGCCCATGAACCGCCTGCACATCACCGATCTGCCCCTGCCCGGCCTCAAGCTCGTCGAGCGTCAGCGCCTGGGCGATGCGCGCGGCTATTTCTCGCGCCTGTTCTGCGCCCGCGAACTGGCTGAATGCGGCTGGGACAAGCCGATTGCCCAGATCAATTTCTCGCATACCGCGCAGTGCGGCACGGTTCGCGGGCTGCATTACCAGTTGCCGCCCCATGCCGAAAAGAAGCTGGTTCAGTGTTTGCGCGGCCGCATCTGGGATGTGGCCGTGGATATTCGCCGCGGTTCGTCGACCTTTCTGCACTGGCATGCCGAAACCCTGAGCGCTGAAAACGGACGCGCCTTGCTGGTTCCCGAGGGCTTCGCCCACGGTTTTCAGACCTTGAGCGACGACGTCGACCTGCTTTATCTGCATTCAGAGGCCTACGTCCCCGCCAGCGAAGGCGGGCTGCATGTGAACGATCCGCGTCTGGCGATCGCCTGGCCTTTGCCGATGGCCGCGCTTTCCGACCGGGATGCCGGCCTGCCGGCGGCGTCGCCCGATTTTGGAGGAATCGCCTGATGAAATGCCGGCACTGCCATAGCGAACTACGACTGCCCTTTCTCGATCTCGCCACCGCGCCGCCATCGAATGCCTATCTCGACCATGCGCGACTGGCGCAGCCGGAAATCTGGTATCCCCTGCGCCTGCTGGTCTGCGAAACCTGCTGGCTGGTGCAAACCGAGGATTACGCCGGGCGCGAGAGCCTGTTCACCGAGGATTACGCCTATTTCAGCTCCTTCTCGACCTCCTGGCTGCAACATGCCGAACGGTATGTGCAGGCCATGATCGGGCGTTTCGGGCTGAATGAACGCTCGCGGGTCGTCGAGATCGCCGCCAATGACGGCTATCTGCTGCAATACGTCCAGGCCGCCGGAATTCCCTGCATCGGTATCGAACCCACGGCCAGCACGGCGGCGGCGGCGCGGGCCAGGGGCATCGACATCATCGAGCAATTTTTCGGCGTCGCACTGGCCTGGCAACTGGTCGAGCAAGAGCAAAGCGCCGACCTGATCGTCGCCAACAACGTGCTGGCGCATGTGCCGGACATCAACGATTTCGTCGCCGGCATCGCCCATCTGCTCAAGCCGTCGGGCGTCGCCACCTGCGAGTTTCCCCACCTGCTGCGCATGATCGAAGGGCGGCAATTCGATACCGCCTATCATGAGCACTACTCCTACCTGTCGCTCTCTGCGGTGCAACGTATTTTCACCGCCAACGGGCTGGAAATTTTTGATGTCGAAGAACTCGGCACCCACGGCGGCAGCCTGCGGGTTTTTGCCCAGCGGCCAGACGCCGGACAAAGCCAACAGGAAACGGTCGCCCGACTGCTGGCGATGGAAAAGCAATTCGGCCTGCTCGCCCCCGATGTTTACCGCACGCTTCAGCCGGCCAGCGAAAGCATCAAGCTCGCCCTGCTCCGCTTTCTGCTCGACTGCCGCCAGCGCGGCGAAACGGTCGCCGCCTACGGCGCGGCGGCCAAGGGCAACACCCTGCTCAATTTCTCGGGCATTCGCGGCGATCTTGTCGCTTATGTCGCCGACCGCAATCCCGACAAACAAAACAAATTCCTGCCCGGTAGCCGGATTCCGATCGTTTCCCCGGAACACCTGCTGGCCGACCGCCCGCCGTGGATTCTCCTGCTGCCGTGGAATCTGCATGACGAAATCATCGCGCAACTGGCCGAGGCCCGCCAATGGGGCGCGCGCTTCGTCACCGCCATCCCCGAATTGTGGGTGCTCGCTTGAAACGGCTGTTGCTGACCGGAGCCAACGGTTTCATTGGTCGCGCCGTGCTCGAACGGCTCGATCCCGAGCGATGGCAAGTCATCGCCTGTAGCCGCCAACCCGCCCCGGCAGCGCTCCCCGCCTGCGTTGCCGAATGGCGCAGCGTCGATCTGCTCGACCCGGAGCAAGCCTGCGCCTTGATGAGCGAGACAAAAGCCAGTCACTGGCTGCATCTGGCCTGGTACACGGCCCACGGCGCATTCTGGAACGCCAGCCAGAATCTCGACTGGACGGTCGCCAGCCTGCTGCTGCTCAAACACTTCGCCGCCGCGGGCGGCAAACACGCGGTGATGGCCGGCACCTGCGCCGAATACGACTGGCGGCACGGTTTCTGCCGCGAGGATGAAACGCCGCTCAACCCGCAAAGCCTGTACGGCACGGCCAAGGACAGCCTGCGCCGCCTGGCCGCAGCCTGGTGCGCCGGGCAAGGCATCCGCTTCGCCTGGGGCCGGGTGTTCTCGCCCTTCGGCCCCGGCGAAGGACGGCAGCGCTTCATCCCTGCGGTCATCCGCGCCATGCTGGCGGGAGATGCGGTACGCTGCTCGCATGGCCGCCAGTACCGCGATTTTCTGCATGTCGCGGATGTCGCCAACGGTTTCAAAACCCTGCTCGAAACCGACGCCAGCGGCAGTTTCAACATCGCCTCGGCGACCCCGCGCCAGTTGCGCGACATCGTTCGGCTGCTCGGCGACATCACCGGCTGGCGCGGAAATCCCGACTTCGGCGCGATTCCGGTTGCCGACGACGAACCGCCGCTCTTGATCGGCGACAATCGCAAACTGCACGCCCTCGGCTGGGAACCATCCATCGAACTGGTCACAGGGCTGGAAAACGCGGTCAACGGGTGGCGCGACAGGGAACAGGCCCCTTCTTGATCTATACCCGCCACCGGCATATCCTGTGATATATACCCATTCCCCACGGAGAGGAATCGTGAGCCAGGTTCAAGTCGCCAAGCTGTTCATCAATGGGCGCAGTCAGGCGGTCCGCCTGCCTGCCGCCTATCGCTTCGCCGAGAAGGAGGTTTTCATCCGCCAGGACCCCCAGACGGGTGACATCATCCTGTCGAGGAAGCCCGCGACATGGGATGGTTTTTTTGTAGCGCTCAAAGGCGCCGAGGTACCCGCCCATTTTCTCGACGCCGCCGAGCGCAACCAGGGCGCACAGGATCGTGATCCTTTCGCGGGATGGCGCGAATGACGCGCTACATGCTGGACACCAACACGGTAAGCCATCTCGTCAAGGGCCACCCCGCCGTCTCTCTGCGCGTGACCGAAACGCCCATGGCTGCGCTATGTATCTCCGCCATCACCGGCGGGGAATTGATGTTTGGCCTCGCCAGGCTGCCGAACGCCAAACGTCTTCAGCAAGCCGTCGCGGAATTCCTGCGCCGCGTGGACGTGCTGCCCTGGGATGACGCGGCCATGGAAGGCTACGGGAAGATGCGGGCCGCCATCGAAAAGCAGGGCAGACCGCTTGGGCCGCTCGACATGCTGATCGCAGCGCATGCGCTGGCAACCGATTCCATCCTCGTGACCAACGACACCGCATTTGGCCGTGTTCCTGGTTTGACCGCGGAAGACTGGACACACAACTGATTTGAGAACGGAATAAGCCACATCGCCCGCACCAGGGATGGCTGCGGTGACACGACGGTTGGGCCTGATCCAACGCCAACCTTGAGGAGCCAACATGAACCCGCAAGAGCAGTTCAAAAAGGATTGCGAGAGCGAAATCGCCAGCCAGGCCGCCGATGCCGAATTTCAGCGGCTGTCGCGGGCCTGGATGGATCGCGCCCAGAAACTGCGCTACTCCTATCATTTTCGCTGGCTGGGGCGGCCGATCATCCAGTATCCCGGCGACATCATCGCCATGCAGGAACTGATCTGGAACATCCAGCCCGACCTCATCATCGAGACGGGGGTCGCGCACGGCGGTTCGGTGATTTTTTACGCTTCGCTGCTCGAACTGATCGGCAAGGGGGAAGTGATCGGCATCGACATCGACATCCGCGCCCACAACCGCGAGGCCATCGAAGCCCACCCGATGATGAAGCGCATCCGCCTCATCGAAGGATCGAGCCTTGCCCCGGAAATCGCCGATCAGGTCAAGGCGGCGGCGAAGGGCAAGCGCGTCATGGTCGTCCTCGATTCCAATCACACCCACGACCATGTCTTCTGCGAACTCGACCTGTACGCGCCGCTGGTCAGCGTCGGCAGCTATTGCGTGGTCATGGATACCGTCGTCGAGGACATGCCGGACGACCTCTTCGGCGACCGCCCCTGGGGGCCTGGCGACAATCCCAAGACGGCGGTGCACGCCTGGCTTGCCAGCCACCCGGAATTCGCCATCGACCGCGACATGGACGCCCGCTTGGCGCTTTCGGTCGCCCCCGATGGCTATCTCAAGCGCATTGCCTGAATACAGCCCCCGGCAAAGGACTCCACCATGGCGCACAAAATTGACATCATCATCCCTTGCTACAACTACGGGCATTTTCTCGATGACTGTCTGAGCGCGGTGACGAGCCAGACGCGCGGGGATTTTTCCGTGTTGCTGATGGACAATGCCTCGACCGACGACACAGCGGAAAAGGCCGCCGCATGGATGCAGCGCGATACGCGCATCCGCTACCAGCGCAATGACAGCAATATCGGCGCGGTCAACAATTTCCAGCGCGGTTATGAACTGACCCAGGCCGATTACGTGGTCATCCTGCCGGCCGACGATCTGTGGCAGCCGGAATTTCTCGCCGCCACCTGCGACGCCCTCGACCAGCACCCGCACTGCGCCTATGCCTGGAGCGGCTGGGGAACCTGCCGTCAGCCGGACGACTTCATGGGCCAGATGACCACCGTGCCGCATGAAGAAAGCGGCCCGGTCGACGACATGCCCTTTCTCACGCTGCAAAACTACATTCCTTTGTCTTTTGGCGTTTTCCGGCGCAGCGCCTGCGACCAGGCCGGCGGTCTCTACCCCCGCTTCCTGCCGATGCTGGGCGATCTCTACCTGTGGATGCGCCTCAGCGCGGTGGGCCAGGGCTATTTCGTCAATCGCCAACTGGGACGCCTGCGCATGCACGGCAGCAATGCCACACACGAACTCCACACCACCGGGCGCAGCGCCTATGACTGGATATACATCCTTGATCTGGTTTTTGCATCCGAGCGCTGGCCCAAGCCGATTCGGCTGCTGGCCAAGGCTCGCCAGATTCAACTGCTGACCGGCGAAAAAATCAGCGCGGCGGTGCGCGCCTTCGGCAACGACAAGACGCTGCCCATCATTCAGGACTACATCAAGGCCGACCGGCTCGATCTCTATCTGATCGCCGCCCTGGCCATTCGCGGTTATCCCGAGGCCGTTCAGTTGAACGACACGGCCAGCGACGTGGACGATCTGCTGGCCGAGGTCATCGATCAGGCGCCGAAGGATTCGGCCTTCAACCTGCTCGGCCAGGCGGGCGGGCAGAGCGAGGCGATGGCCCGGCGGCGCTTGAACAAATCGTATGAAACCTGGCAAAACAAGCGCAGCTTCATTGCCGGCGACATCAAGATCATCGAGCAGGACATGGCCCGCTGGAAAAGCCAGCCGGCCTTCCAGATTCTGCTGCGCCTGGACGAATCGGCCCGCGCCAGGCTGGCCGACACCCTGGAAAGCCTGAACCGCCAGTTCTATGGCAACTGGCGCATCGACATCGTGACCTCCGTCAGCCCGCCTGCCGGTATCGAGGCCGTCGCCAATCTGGGCTGGCATAGCGTGGAAAATGCAGCCGATGGCGGCCAATACAAGGCCCAGCTTGATCTGCTGGTCGCCGCCCGGCGCTGCGACTGGATCATCGAACTGCCCGCCGGCGCGGTGCTCGACCCGCTGTGCCTGTGGCGCATCGCCAGCGAGAGCGAGAGCGAGAACAACCGCGACCGCGACCGCGAGGTTGACACCACTCGCAGCGCGACCGCTTTCTACGTCGACGACGATGTCATCAGCAGCAGCGGCGACCGTACCGCGCCGCGCTTCAAGGGCGAACTGGATGGCGAATGGTGCCGCTCGGCCGACCTGATCGGCCCGCTGTTCGTCCGCCGCCAGGCGCTGCGCGCGGCGGGTGGCGTCAGCGCCAGCAACGAGAGTCCGTGGTACGACCTCTTGCTGCGCCTGCTCGAAGCGGGCGACGCCAGCGCCATCCGCGCCATTCCCGACGTTCTGCTGAGTTACCGCGACGCCTTTCCCACCAGCCAGCCGGCCTGCATGACCACGCTCGCCGAGCATTTGACACGGTTACAGGAGGATTGCGACGTCGCCCCGACTTCACCGGATACCTGGCGCGTCATCCATTACCGGCGCGCCGAACCGCTGGTTTCGCTCCTCATTCCCAGCGGCAACGCCCTGGAATTCATCGCGCCCGGCATCAACAGCATTCTGGAAAAAACCGCCTACGACCATTACGAACTGATCGTGGTGGCCGACGCCGACGCCGCCGACCCGGAACTGCGGCAATGGCTGAACGAACTTTCCAGGCGCGGTGACCGCCCCATTCAGGTCATTGCGCCGACCCACAGCGCCCCCAATCGCGCCGCCGCCCTCAATCAGGCCGCCCGCGCCGCGCGCGGCGACTATCTGGTGCTGCTCAGCGAAGATACGCGGATCTTGCAGGAGCGCTGGCTCGACGAACTGCTCGCCCAAGGGCAGCGGCCCGGCATCGGGGCCGTCACGCCCAGGCAGGTGCAACCGCAATCCGGCTTGCTCGAAAATGCCGGCTACACGCTCGGCATCGATGGCCTGGCCGGCGCTCCGGGGCGCGGCAGCGAAAAACTGGCGAGCGCCGGCTACCTGAACAGGCTGCAAGTCTGCCGCGAGATTTCAGCCGCACCGACCAGTTGCCTGCTGGTCTCGAGGGCGGATTACCTGGCCGTCGGCGGCCTGGATGAAACCTTGCTTGCCGACCTCGCCGCCGACATCGATTTCAGCCTCAAACTGCGCGATCTGGGCCGCCGGCTGATCTACACCCCCTTCGCCACGGTCGTCCATTACGGCAACATCGCCGAACGCGATTTCTCCTTCAACCCGGTCGCCATCGCCGAAAAACTGCTGGCCGAAACCCGCTCGAAACAGACCGTCCAGCACCGCTGGCGGGCGCATCTGGCCCACGATCGCCGTTGGAGTCCCAACCTCAGCCTCGAAACCGAAGCCGTCGCCATCGAAACGCGTCACCTGCCGACCTGGCGCTACCTGCCGGGACGAGTGCCACGCATTCTGACGCGCTACGTGCCAAACGGCCAGGGCCTCTATCGCATCGAACAGCCCTTGCGCGCGGCGCGCATGGCGGGCCTGGTCCAGGAGTGCAATACGCCCCAGGTCAATGAATGCTACAACCCGGTCGAACTGGCCCGCTGCGGCGCCGATTCGCTGATCGCCCAACTCTTCCTGCACGATGGCCGTCTGTTGGAACTCCAGGCCTACCGGCGCTTCGCGCCCGACGCCTTCATCATCTACAGTTGCGACGACCTCTTGACCGACATGCCGCTGAAAAGCGTGTTCCGCAAAAACGTCCCCGCCGATGCCCGCCGGCGCTACCAGGCCGGCCTGCGCCACTGCGATCGCCTGGTGGTCAGCACACCGTATCTGGCCGAGACCTCCCGCCATTTCATCGACGACATCCGCGTCGTGCCCAATCGCCTGGTCAGGGAGTTCTGGATGAACCTCAACCCGTCCCGACGAACCAGCAAGCGGCCCCGCATCGGCTGGGCGGGCGGCACGGGACACCAGGGCGATCTGGAATTGATCAAACCCGTCATCGAAGCGACCCGCCATGAAGCCGACTGGATTTTTTTCGGCATGTGCCCGGCCGAAATCCGCCCCCTGCTCGCCGAATATCACGAACTGGTCGGCTACGACGCCTATCCGCAAAAACTGGCCTCGCTCGATCTCGACATCGCGGTCGCCCCTCTGGAGGACATCCCCTTCAATTACGGCAAGAGCAACCTGCGCCTGCTCGAATACGGGGCGCTGGGCCTGCCTGTCGTCTGTTCCGACGTGTTGCCCTACCGCGATTCCCCGGCAACGCGCGTCGCCAACGACCCGGCCTTGTGGATCGCCGCCCTGCGCGAACGCATCCACGACCTCGACGCCGCCCTGCGCGAAGGCGCACGCCTGCGCGCGTGGGTCGAACGCCACTACGTGCTCGAAGATCACATTGACGAATGGCTGGCGGCGCATCTGCCGTGAGGATAAGCGTCGTAGGGCGGCAGCTCTGCCCCGCCGGGGCGGCGCTTGTGGCGAGACAAAAGCAAGTTTGATGTTGAATCGGCGGGGCAGAGCCGCCGCCCTACGGGCTTGATTTATTTCATCCCAGATTTCCCATTTGCCCTTGGTTCAAATGGGAACCGATAGCGCAACTCATTGATTGTCAAGGCGTGTTGGTTCAGACTCCACGAAGAGATAGTGCTCAGGCGGTGAGGGTTGAAGCATGGACAT
>Ga0209628_10001018_pt1 | contig 17708 bp, 30 predicted proteins | sample TergutCu122P4_FD_187285 | JGI IMG/M metagenome (GOLD analysis project Ga0209628, IMG submission 187285) | Cubitermes ugandensis P4 segment gut microbial communities from Kakamega Forest, Kenya - Cu122 P4 (SPAdes) (version 2) | ecosystem: Host-associated > Arthropoda: Insects > Digestive system...
AAAAGAAAAGAAGCGCTTAAAAGCGTTGCTTTTGCCAAATTAAATGATGTGCCGAGTTCGCCTCGCAAGATGCGATATGTGGTAGATATGATTCGTGGCATGGAAGTATTTCGTGCCTTAGGCGTCCTCAAATACTCCAATAAGGAAGCTGCCGCTAAAGTAGAAAAACTGCTTCGTTCGGCAATTGCCAATTGGGAGGCCAAAAATGAAAGCAAAGCCGAGACAGGCACGTTATTTATTAACTCTGTCAAAGTGGATGGTGCAACAACTATCAAGCGCATGCGTCCGGCGCCGCAAGGTCGCGGGAACCGTATACGCAAGCGTTCCAACCATGTAACGCTCTTCGTTGATAAAAAGGCCGTTGAAAATAAAGAGATTGCAGAAAATGTTAAAGAAACTCAAAACTAATTGCAGATGGGACAAAAAGTAAATCCGATAAGTAATCGTCTGGGAATCATCCGTGGGTGGGATTCCAATTGGTACGGCGGAAAGAATTATGGCGAGACCCTGTTAGAGGACAGCAAAATTCGCAAGTATTTGAACGCCCGTCTTGCAAAGGCAAGCATTTCACGTATCGTGATAGAGCGTACATTGAAATTAGTTACTATTACCGTATGCTCATCACGTCCGGGTCTCATCATTGGCAAAGCCGGTTCGGAGGTCGACAAGCTGAAGGAAGAGTTGAAAAAGATTACCGATAAGGAAGTCCAGATCAACATCTACGAAATAAAACGTCCGGAGTTGGATGCCGAGATAGTAGCAACCAATATTGCCCGCCAGTTGGAGGGAAAAATCGCCTACCGTCGCGCTGTGAAGATGGCTATCGCTTCGACGATGCGTGTGGGCGCCGAGGGTATCAAAGTGCAGATTTCAGGTCGTTTGAACGGCGCCGAAATGGCTCGGTCGGAGATGTATAAAGAAGGCCGCACGCCCCTTCATACCTTCCGCGCCGATATTGATTATGCCTTGGCTGAGGCATTGACAAAAGTAGGTCTCTTAGGTATTAAGGTGTGGATTTGCAGGGGTGAAGTGTACGGAAAAAAAGACCTGGCGCCTTCATTTGCAGCACAAAAAGAATTTGGAGGACGTAAAGGCGGGGACAATCCCGGATACAACCGAAATGACAAACCTTTCAAAAGGAAAAGAGATAATCGTGATAACCGCGACAATCGCGACAACCGCGACAACCGCGAAAGGCAGCATCGTTAATCATAAAAGACAGGAATTATGCTTCAACCAAAAAAAGTAAAATACAGAAGGCCGATGAAAGGCCGTGCGAAAGGCTTTGCCCAAAGAGGTAATCAGTTGGCATTCGGTTCGTTCGGCATCAAATCATTAGGCACTATATGGCTCACAGGAAGGCAGTTGGAAGCTGCACGTGTAGCCGTAACAAGGTATATGCAACGTCAAGGACAGGTTTGGCTACGGGTTTTCCCAGATAAACCTATCACCAAAAAACCGGCTGATGTGCGTATGGGTAAAGGGAAAGGAGACCCCGAAGGCTTCGTAGCGCCGGTAACACCGGGTCGAATGATTTTTGAAGTAGAGGGCGTAAGCTTTGATATTGCAAAGGAAGCGCTACGCCTCGCAGCACAAAAACTTCCGGTTACAACCAAGTTCGTGGTACGCCGAGATTATGACATCAAAAACGAAATCGTATAGGTATGAAACGAGCAGAAGTAAAAAGTCTTAGTACCAAAGAATTGAGAGAGAGAGTGGATGCAGATACTAATGCATTACAACAGATGAAGATTAATCATTGTATCTCTCCTTTGGATAATCCGGCCAAAATTAAACAGTTACGCAGGACAGTCGCACGCGTAAAGACAGAGCTTTGGCAAAGAGAAAATTTAATAAAAATTAATGCAACCTGATGGAAACAAGGAATTTAAGAAAAGAGCGAACCGGCATTGTCCTTAGCGCAAAGATGGATAAAAGCATCACTGTGGCTATTAAGTGGAAAGAGAAGCATCCTATTTACGGGAAATTCGTAAGTAAGACAAAAAAGTATCATGTTCACGATGAGAAAAACGAATGCAATGCAGGCGATACAGTGAGAATTATGGAAACGCGTCCGTTGAGTAAAACGAAGCGATGGCGTTTGGTTCAAATAGTAGAAAGGGCTAAGTAAGATGATACAGCAGGAATCAAGATTGATAGTTGCGGATAACAGCGGCGCGAAAGAAGCGTTATGCATCCGCGTATTGGGAGGAACGCGCAAGCGTTATGCTTCTGTCGGCGATGTGATAGTCGTTTCGGTTAAGAATGTGATCCCGTCGAGCGACATCAAAAAGGGTGCAGTCTCCAAAGCGGTCATTGTCCGTACAAAGAAAGAAATACGTCGCACAGACGGCTCGTATATCCGCTTTGATGACAACGCTTGTGTTTTGTTAAACCAAGCAGGTGAAATACGCGGTAGCCGCATATTTGGTCCGGTAGCCCGTGAATTGCGTACCACAAACATGAAAATTGTTTCATTAGCTCCGGAAGTACTTTAGTCAATTAAGAATTAAGAATTAAGAATTAAGAATTAAGAATTAAGAATTAAGAATTAAGAGAACTATAAGTCAATTAAGAATTAAGAATTAAGAATTAAGAATTAAGAATTAAGAATTAAGAGAACTATAAGTCAATTAAGAATTAAGAATTAAGAGAAAGATGAGTAAATTACACATAAAAAAAGGCGACATCGTCTATGTAAATACCGGCGACGATAAAGGCAAGACCGGACGGGTGCTGAAAGTGTTTGTCGATGAAAGTAGAGCCATTGTGGAAGGTATTAACAAAGCTACGAAACATACGAAACCAAGCGCTAAAAAAACGCATGGCGGCAGGGAGACTATTGAGCTTTCGGTCCATATTTCAAACTTGAACCCAGTAGACCCGAAATCAGGCAAGCCAACGCGGATTGGTCGTGAGAGAAATGAGAAAACAGGTAAATTAGTGCGTTATGCTAAACGTTCAGGGGAGGATTTGAAATGATGAGTAAAGCCACATTAAAAAGGGAATTTAAGGAGCGAATCGTTCCTGCCCTAAAGAAAGAATTTAATTACAAATCGGTGATGCAAGTACCTGTTTTGAAGAAGATAGTTATCAACCAGGGAATAGGGATAGCCACTGCCGATAAGAAAATTATTGACATAGCCGTTTCTGAATTGACAACTATCACGGGTCAAAAAGCAGTAGCTACGCACTCTAAAAAGGACGTCTCCAACTTTAAGTTGCGTCGTAAGATGCCTATTGGCGTGATGGTTACACTACGTGACGAGAAAATGTATGAGTTTTTGGAGCGGTTAGTACGTGTCGCGTTGCCCCGTATACGCGACTTCAAAGGCATCGACAGTAAGTTAGATGGACGCGGCAACTATACGCTCGGCATACAGGAGCAAATCATCTTTCCCGAAATAAATATTGATAATATTACCAAGATATTGGGAATGAATATTACCTTTGTGACCTCCGCCAAGTCCGATGAAGAGGGTTATGCCTTGCTGCGGGAATTTGGCTTACCCTTTAAGAACCTAAAAAGGAATTAAATATGGCTAAAGAATCGATGAAGGCTCGGGAAGTTAAAAGAGCCAAGTTAGTAGCAAGATACGCCGCAAAAAGAGCGCAACTGAAAGCGGAAGGAAAGTTTGAAGCCATGCAGGCATTGCCAAAGAACGCCTCGCCTGTCAGGTTGCATAACCGGTGCAAGATAACCGGCCGTCCGAAGGGCTATATGCGTCAGTTCGGTATCTCACGTATCGTGTTCCGCGAAATGGCGTCACATGGCTTGATACCCGGCGTAAAAAAAGCAAGCTGGTAGATATTCAATTACGAATTACGAATTACGCGAAAAAACTCGCTATTCGTAATTGAAAACTGAATTAAATATTGTCCGGAATAGCCGGATCAATTTAAATAGTAAACAGATATGACAGATCCTATTGCAGATTTTTTAACACGATTGCGTAATGCAATCAAAGCGCAACACCGAGTGGTGGAAGCGCCGGCATCAAACTTAAAAAAGGAGATCACAAAAATCCTCTTTGATAAGGGGTATATCCTTAATTTTAAGTTTATTGATGAGGGTCCACAAGGCACAATCAAGATAGCCTTGAAGTATGACCCGGTAAATAAGGTAAACGCGATAAAGAAGATACAACGTATTTCGAGACCGGGTTTACGAAAATATACGGGATACAAAGATGTTCCCCGTGTATTGAACGGATTGGGAATAGCTATTCTATCCACCTCACAGGGCGTGATGACCGACAAGGAAGCGCGTGACCTGAAGATTGGCGGGGAGGTATTGTGTTTTGTCTATTAAATAGGAGGAAACAGATATGTCAAGAATAGGAAAATTGCCTGTACATTTACCGTCGGAAGTGACAGTAACTCAAAAAGACGGATGTATTTCAGTGAAGGGGCCGAAAGGAGAGCTGTTTCAACCGGTGCATCCGGATATTAAAGTGAAAATAGAAAACGGTGTGCTTACCCTTGAGCGAAGCTCGGAAGAAAAAGAACAAAAAGCGCTCCATGGTCTTTTTCGCTCGTTAATCCATAACATGGTTATCGGCGTTACATCAGGCTTCCAGAAGAACCTCGAATTAGTAGGCGTCGGTTACCGTGTATCCAATAACGGACAAGTATTGGAACTCTCGCTGGGTTATACGCACAACATTTATTTGGAGTTGCCGCCGTCTGTCAAAGTAGAAACGAAAACCGAACGCAATAAAAATCCGCTGATAATACTTGAATCGGCTGATAAGCAACTGTTAGGACAGGTGTGTGCGAAGATACGCTCGTTCCGGATGCCGGAACCCTATAAAGGAAAAGGCGTTAAGTTTGTAGGAGAAGTGATCAGAAGAAAATCAGGTAAATCTGCGTCTAAATAATACCCCGTAAAAAAGAAAGCGTATGGTAACGAAAGATGAAAGAAGAATAAAGATAAAGAAAAGCATTCGGAGCAGGATAAGCGGTACTAACGAGCGTCCGCGCCTGACTGTTTTTAGAAGCAATAAGCAGATATATGCGCAAGTCATAAACGATGTCGAAGGAACAACCTTGGCTGCTGCATCCTCGTTAAAGATTTCCGATAAGGCGACAAAGAAAGAAATAGCCGCCAAAGTAGGGGAGGCTATAGCCCAAAATGCACAGGCAGTTGGTATTCAAAACGTTGTCTTTGACCGGAATGGCTATTTATATCATGGGAGAGTAAAAGAATTGGCTAACGCTGCACGTAATGGCGGCCTAAATTTTTAAAAGACAATGGCAATAGACAACAGAGTTAAATCGACAAACGATTTAGAGTTAAAAGATAAATTAGTGGCTATCAACCGTGTCACGAAAGTGACGAAGGGTGGGCGTACCTTTACGTTTGCCGCTATCGTCGTTGTGGGCAACGAAAATGGCATCGTCGGCTGGGGCTTGGGTAAAGCAGGCGAGGTGACGAGCGCCATCGAAAAGGGTACGGAAGCGGCAAAAAAGAATCTCGTGAAGATACCTATTCACAATGGAACGATACCCCATGAGCAGACGGCCAAATACGGCGGCGCAGAGGTGTTGCTACGTCCGGCATCGGCCGGCTCAGGTGTCAAAGCCGGTGGCGCTATGCGCGCGGTATTAGAAAGTGTTGGCGTGCGGGATGTGCTTGCCAAGTCGAAAGGCTCTTCCAACCCGCATAACTTGGTAAAGGCTACCATAGCAGCATTAAACGAAATGAGAAGCCCTTATATGGTAGCTAAGAACAGAGGAATCTCCGTCGAAAGAGTATTTAAAGGTTAATAGAGATGGCAACAATAAAAATTACACAGGTGAAAAGCCGTATAGGCTGTCCGAAAGACCAAAAAAGGACTTTGGACGCATTAGGACTAACCAAAATGCACAAGACGGTCGAGCACGAATGTACCCCGTCCATCGAAGGAATGGCAAGAAAAGTGAAACATTTAGTTTCGGTTCAAAAATAATCAGATACGAATAATTATTACGATATGAACTTATCTAATTTAAAACCCGCAGTTGGCTCGACGAAAACCCGTAAAAGAATCGGACGCGGCCCCGGTTCCGGTTTAGGAGGTACTTCAACCAGAGGACATAAAGGCGCAAAATCGCGTTCAGGATACAAAAACAAAGTTGGTTTTGAAGGCGGACAGATGCCTTTGCAACGCCGATTGCCTAAATTTGGCTTTAAAAACATCAACAGAGTTGAATACAAGGCGATTAATCTAACTGCATTACAGCAATTAGCCGAAGAAAAAAAACTGACCAAAATTGGCTTGAACGAATTAGTGAATGCCGGTTTTATTTCTTCTACCAAGCAGTTTAAGGTCCTTGCAAAAGGGGAGTTGACAGCCAAGATAGACGTCGAAGCGCACGCATTTTCCAAATCTGCCGAAGCGGCTATCATCGCCGCCGGCGGAACAACTAAAAAACTCTAAGAAGATATGAGAGTAGTTGATACAATTAAAAATATTTGGAAGATAGAGGAACTAAAAAAACGTATCCTTATCACATTGGGATATGTTGCGATCTATCTTTTCGGTACGTATGTGGTTCTACCGGGTGTCGACCCGAAAGCACTGAGTGGATTGGCAAGCCAGACACGCGGCGGATTGATGGCGCTGTTAGACATGTTTTCAGGAGGGGCCTTTTCTAATGCTTCCATTTTTGCCTTAGGAATCATGCCCTATATATCGGCTTCTATCGTCATGCAGTTAGTAACGATACTGATACCTTCTTTCCAGAAGATGCAACGCGAAGGCGAGAGCGGACGAAAGAAAATAAACCAAATGACACGTTATCTGACGGTTGTCATTCTCGTCGTACAAGGTTTTGCATACTTGACTAACTTAGAGTACCAGATGAGAAGTGTAGGCGCATCGCTTCCTCCTGGATTTTGGTATCGGGTATCTTCTATCATCATCATGGCGGGAGGTAGTATGTTCATCCTGTGGTTAGGCGAACGTATCACCGATAAAGGTATAGGCAATGGTATCTCGTTTATCATTATGATAGGTATTATCAACCGCTTACCCCGTTCACTTGCGGAAGAATTTACTTCCCGTATGAGCGAACAGGCAGGCGGATTGGTCATGTTCCTGATAGAATTACTTGTGCTGTTATTTGTTATAGCAGGCGCTATTGCGCTGGTACAGGGGCAACGAAAGGTACCTGTCCAATATGCCAAACGTATTGTAGGCAACAAGCAATATGGCGGCGCACGACAGTATATCCCCTTAAAAGTCAATGCGGCCAACGTGATGCCTATCATCTTTGCGCAGGCTATCATGATGATACCTGTGTCTATTGTAGGGATGTCAAGCAGGGGAAATGTGAGTACATTCTGGCAGGCATTTATGAGCAATACCGGCTTTTGGTATAATTTCATTTTTGCGATTATGATTATTGCTTTTACCTATTTTTATACCGCTATAACGATTAATCCGACCCAGATGGCCGATGACTTAAAACGGAATAACGGGTTCATACCAGGTATTAAACCGGGGAAAGCAACGAAGGAATATTTAGATACGATCATGGACAGGATAACGCTACCGGGTGCATTTTTCCTTGCTACTATTGCTATTTTACCGGCATTTGCCCGAATAGCAGGCGTCAGTCAAGGATTTTCGAACTTCTTCGGCGGCACGTCGCTTCTGATTATGGTTGGCGTAATATTAGATACTTTACAACAGGTGGAGAGCCATTTGTTGATGCGGCATTATGACGGCTTGTTGAAGTCCGGCAGAATCAAAGGACGCGCTGGCTCCATTGCTGCATACTGATAAATTATGATATATCTGAAGACGGACGAAGAGATTGAGCTGATGCGCGAAGCGAATCAATTGGTCGGTAAAACACTCGGTGAGCTTGCCAAACTCATCCAGCCGGGCGTCTCGACCGGTCATTTAGACAGGGTAGCCGAAACGTTTATTCGCGACCATGGCGCTACGCCGGCCTTTTTAGGATTTGAAGGCTTCCCGAAGTCTATCTGTACTTCTGTCAATGAGCAAGTAGTGCATGGCATCCCTTCAGATGAGGTGATCTTACAGGAAGGGGATATTATCTCGATTGATTGTGGAACAGTGCTGAACGGTTTTGTAGGGGATTCGGCTTACACTTTTTGTGTCGGAGAGGTCTCGGAAGATGTCAAGGCCTTGTTGCGTATCACAAAGGAAGCGCTTTATCGCGGTATCGCTCAGGCCGTTATTGGAAACAGGGTAGGGGATATAAGCTACGCCGTTCAAAGTTTTTGCGAATCAAACAAAACTTCGGTCGTGCGCCGTCTTGTTGGACATGGCTGCGGCCGGGAGATGCACGAAGACCCCGAAGTGCCTAACTTCGGCAAACGCGGGAACGGCCCCTTACTGCGAAACGGCATGGTTATTTGCATTGAGCCGATGATCAACCAGGGCGCTAAAGAGGTCTATATTGAAAACGACGGATGGACCGTGCGTACCAGCGACCGAAAAAACTCGGCACATTTTGAACATTGCATAGCTATACGCCCGAAAGCCCCGCAGATTCTTTCTTCGTTTGAATATATAGAATCAATTAAGAATTAAAAATTAAGAATTAAGAGAAAATAGGTTTTTTTTATATGGCAAAACAGACTGCAATAGAACAGGACGGATTGATAGTCGAAGCATTATCCAATGCAATGTTTCGTGTCGAGTTGGAAAATGGACACGAGATAACGGCACATATTTCGGGAAAGATGCGGATGCATTACATCAAGATTCTTCCCGGCGATAAGGTACGCGTCGAAATGTCTCCGTATGACTTGTCCAAAGGACGTATTGCCTTTAGATATAAATAGGTATCAGATATCAGGTATCAGGTTTCAGAAAGAAATAATAAAAAAATAGAAAATTATGAAAGTAAGAGCATCTTTAAAAAAACGCACTCCGAACTGTAAAATTGTCAGGCGGAAGGGACGTTTGTACGTGATAAATAAGAAAAACCCCAAGTTCAAAGCGCGACAGGGGTAATGATTATTTAAGATTTAAGATTTAAGACTAAAGATTTAAGATTTAAAGATTTAAGATTTAAAGATTTAAGACTAAAGATTTAAGATTTAAGATTTAAGATTTAAGATTTAAGATTTAAGATTTAAGAAATATGGCAATAAGAATAGTAGGAGTAGACTTACCGCAGGATAAGCGAGGCGAAATCGCTTTAACCTATATCTTTGGAATAGGTCGTAGCGCTTCAAATTCGATTTTGAAGAAAGCAGGTATCGACAGAGATATCAAAGTAAAAGACTGGACAGATGACCAGGCTGCCAAGATACGTGAAGTGATTGGCACTGACCATAAAGTGGAAGGCGACCTCCGGTCGGAGGTACAACTGAACATCAAGCGTTTGATGGATATCGGTTGTTATCGGGGAGTACGTCACCGTATCGGATTGCCTGTGCGGGGACAAAGCACAAAAAACAATGCGCGCACACGTCGTGGTAAGAAAAAAACGGTTGCAAACAAGAAAAAAGCTACAAAATAATAGTTGAAATATGGCAAAGAAAGCAGTTCCGGTAAAGAAAAGGAAAGTAAAAGTGGATGCTTATGGCGAGGCCCATATTCATTCGTCGTTTAATAATATCATCGTTACGCTTACTAATGGCGATGGACAGGTGATAAGTTGGTCGTCAGCAGGAAAGATGGGTTTCCGTAGCTCAAAGAAAAATACCCCTTACGCTGCGCAGATGGCTGCCCAGGATTGTGCGAAGATAGCATTCGACCTCGGACTTCGTAAGGTGAAAGTATATATCAAAGGGCCCGGCAACGGACGCGAATCGGCGATACGGACTATTCACGGCGCAGGAATCGAAGTGACGGAAATCATTGATGTAACACCATTACCCCATAATGGATGTCGCCCTCCTAAAAGAAGAAGAGTGTAATCAGGAATTTAAGTATTTATAGAAATAAATTATTATAAAAATGGCAAGATATACAGGCCCCAAAACAAAGATAGCACGTAAGTTTGGCGAAGCTATCTATAAACCGGATAAGGCATTATCAAAGAAAAATTATCCTCCGGGACAGCACGGTCTTAACCGTCGCCGGAAAACGTCTGAATATGGGTTGCAGTTACGCGAAAAACAAAAAGCAAAATATACCTACGGCGTTTTGGAAAGACAGTTTAGGAATATGTTCGAAAAAGCCTCCCGCTCCAAAGGTATTAAAGGCGAAGTGCTGTTGCAGTTATTGGAAAGCAGATTAGATAACATCGTCTTCCGTCTTGGTATAGCACCCACACGCGATGCTGCGCGACAATTAGTTACACACCGCCATATTACGGTCGATGGACATGTTGTCAACATCCCTTCTTATTCGGTGAAGCAGGGACAGTTGGTTGGCGTGCGTGAGCGCTCCAAATCGTTGGAAGTGATTATGAACGCGCTCTCCGGCTTTAATCACAGCAAATATCCCTGGTTAGAATGGGAACAGTCGTTTATGTGCGGCAAACTGTTACATCTTCCGGAGAGAGCCGATATCCCGGAAAATATTAAGGAACAACTGATAGTTGAATTATACTCAAAATAATTGATTATGGCAATATTAGAATTTCAGAGGCCTGAAAAGGTATTAATGTTGGAAGCGGACACATTTTCGGGGAAATTTGAATTTCGTCCGTTAGAACCCGGCTACGGTATTACCATCGGTAATGCTTTGCGTCGGATTATGTTGTCTTCCTTAGAAGGGTATGCTATCTCGACCATAAAAATTGATGGTGTTGAGCATGAGTTTGCATCCATACCGGGCGTTCTCGAAGATGTTACCAATATCATTCTTAATTTGAAACGGGTACGCTTTAAATATACCGGTGAGGAAAACGTTTTAGAAGAGAAGGTGACTGTCAATATAACCAAAAAAGAAGTGTTCAAAGCTGGAGATATTGGCAAACAACTGACCGGTGGCTTTGAAGTGCTCAACCCCTCGCTCGAAATATGTCACTTAGACCCTAACGCTTCATTTCTGATACATCTGACCATTAACAAAGGACGCGGCTATGTGTCGGCTGACGAGCAAGCTCCTTTTTCGGATGTAAACGTCATACCGATAGATTCTATTTACACGCCTATCCGTAATGTCAAATATACGGTTGATAATTACCGTGTAGAACAAAAAACAGACTATGAGAGATTGGTAATAGAAATCCAGACCGACGGCTCTATTCATCCGAAAGAGGCGTTGAAAGAAGCGGCCAAAATACTTATTTATCATTTCACACTGCTGTCGGAGGAGAAGATAGCGGTAGAGATTGAAGAGAAGGAAGTGAACGAAGAGTTTGATGAAGAAATACTTCACATGCGGCAATTGCTAAAATCAAAACTTTCGGATATGGATCTTTCAGTTCGCGCATTGAACTGCCTGAAAGCAGCCGATGTTGAAACATTAGGAGAATTAGTTAGATATAATAAAAATGACTTGTTGAAGTTCCGTAATTTCGGCAAAAAATCACTCACCGAATTGGATGAGTTGCTCGATAGATTAAACCTGTCATTTGGAATGGAGATTGCAAGATATAAATTAGACAGAGATTAACAATGAGACATAATAAGAAAATCAATCATTTAGGACGTACAAGTTCACACCGTGAAGCGATGTTGTCCAACATGGCTTCGTCGTTGATTAAGCACAAGCGTATTTTTACGACCACTGCCAAAGCGAAAGCCTTGCGCAAATATGTAGAGCCTTTAGTAACGAAATCGAAGGAAGATACGACCCATTCGCGTCGCGTCGTTTTTTCATCTCTACAAGACAAAGCTGCAGTCACCGAGTTGTTTAAAAAGATTTCAGAAAAGATTCTGAACCGTCCAGGCGGCTATACCCGCATTATCAAAACCGGCAACCGCTTAGGTGATAACGCCTCCATGTGTTTCATCGAGTTAGTCGATTTCAACGAAAACATGCTGAAGGCATCCAAGAAAGCTACCGGCAAAACGCGCCGCTCCCGCAAAAAACCGGTAGCAGCCAAAACACCGGAGGCCGCCGCCAAACCCGAAGCCGCTGCAGCGGAAGATCCTACTGCTGAATAAACAAACCTTAGCGGAGGACAGCAAGAGGCCCAAGTTACAAACTAACGCCAAGATCATAAAAAAGGGAGTATGCTTTATATTGCATACCCCCTTTTATTCATTATTAAAAATCTATCTACTATTTACCTTTGGGTTTGGCTGAATAGCTGATTTTTAATGCGTAGGCCTCACGTAGAGCCTGTTTTAAATCGGTGATGATACCCATGCTTGTTTCATAATCCGCTTTGATATAGGTGGTCATAAACGGCTGGTCTTCTTCTTTCATACTCGCCTTTTCCTGAGCGATATAATTGGCTACGTCAGTAATTTCCGCAATCTGGTCGTTCAACTGAATACGCGTTTCAGTGCCCATTTTGGCAATTAGTTCGGTAGACATCGGCCTGCCTACATAAATATAGGTAGCCAACGATTTCTTTTCCAATTTCGTAAGCTCGGTAGCAACCGGAGAACGGAATTGAACTTTTAACGATACCTCCCGCATGGATGTAATCATCATGAAGAAGAATAAAATCGTAAAAACTAAGTCGGGTAATGACGCGGTGTTTGTTTCGGGTACTTCACGTTTCTTTTTCGGTCTGCTCATTTTATTTACCTCCTTTTTTTGGTTTGATCACCATACGATTTAGGTTCTGCTTCCGAAATCTTCTGTTTATAATACTCGGCGACAGCTTTTTTCTTGTCTTCATCTAAGATATTGTACCTGCTGTTGAAAAACCGCATTGACAGTTCGTCGCGCAGTTCATTGTAAGCGGCGGCCAACTCGTTCTGCACGTCAATATAGACTTGATAGTTGGTGCCGCGGTCACAAATCAAAGAAATGAGATGACCGGATGTGACCATTTGCGGGCCTAAAATGGGGATATTCACTTCTTTCTTTTCCGGAAGGTTCTCAGCATTGGAAGGATTATCAATGAACTCTTTTGCTTTTGCCTTTAACTCGGATAAAGTAACCTGGTCGCCATTGCAAGCAATACGATTGTCAAAACTGATGCTAACCCGCAAAACATTTCTTTTATTAACATCTACTTCTGCTTCTTTTTTGTCCTTTTGAGGCGGTGGTGGCAGTTGGCGCGAAAGGCCCCAATTCGTATCCATAGAAGTCGTCAAAAGGAAAAACAACAGTAGTGTGAAAGCCATATCTGCAGCGGAGGTGCTGTTGACCCCCGGCATCTTTCTTTTTCTTTTTGCTCTCATTTTTTTCTGTTAAACAAATTATTTATTAAAGCTTTTTCGTAAGGAACTCCAAACGATAACTCCTACTGCCATAGAAATCAGTATGACTGTGGAATAAATCCACATATCAATCAGTTTCAACCAGAACTCGGTGTTGAATTGTTGGGTGTCCTTATTGATAGATGACATGGGGAATGGGGTGTCATCGCCAAATGTAAAAGTCAGGAATAAGAGTAATCCAAAACCGACTAAAACACCAAAGGTCATTAAGGAGGATTTAGGGTGTGTTCTCAGTTTATTCAAAAACTGAGTTACTCCGAAAGTTAACATCGAAACCACACAGACGCCTAATAAAATATAAATCCAGAAAAGCAGTTGGTCGGTATATTTGGGGTTGGTGATGTTCTCGACAAGAATGACGTCCATTTGACCGCCGAAATAGAACAATCCGAATACTGCAATATTAATGATAACGACGACAAGCAATATCCAACTTGAAATTCTTCTTATATTAGTGAATGCCATAACCGCTTAATTTTGATATTTCACTTGATATTTTATAACCATATCCAAAAAGTTAATCGAGGCATCTTCCATCTTGGTCAGGAGGCCTTCCATCTTACTTAACAAATAGTTATAAAACATTTGAAGGGTCATTGCCGTTATCAAGCCCATAACGGTGGTTATCAAGCACACTTTCATACCGCCTGCAACGACTGTCGGGCTGATGTCGCCTACCCTTTCGATATTATCGAAGGCCATGATCATTCCCACAACCGTACCTAAGAACCCCAATGAGGGTGAGACGGCGATAAATAAGGTGATCCACGACAGGTTTTTCTCTAACAAGCCTCCTTGTACGGCTCCGTAAGACATAACCGACTTCTCTACAACTTCGACGCCCTGTTCAATTCTTGTCAGTCCCTGATAAGTAATGGAAGCGATAGGGCCTTTCGTGTCGCGTGCAAGCGCTTTCGCTGTTTCCACATCGCCTTTGTCTAAGGCATCTTCAATGCCTTTTAGCAACTTCGAAGTGTTCGAATCTGCCAGGTTCATATAGACAACACGTTCCAAAGCGAACGCCAAACCAAGGACCAATGCGACGCAGATAGAACTCATGAAGCCTGCATGTCCTTCAATAAACTTAATTTTTAGCGCTTGGTGAAAACCCGGCTCTGCTAACTCTGCAGCCTCTTGTGCAAAGGCTACTACTGAAAATCCAAGGGCGCACAAGCCCAGGAATGCTTTTGATAAAAATCTTTTCATTGTGTGTTAATTTAAATAAGTAATTTCAATTTTTTTATTATTAATTAATATGTTAGTATCACATTTTTGTAAACTCCCCTACGTCGTTCTTTTGCGGAGAAAGCGGGATTCGAACCCGCGATACGCTTTTGGCGTATACACGCTTTCCAGGCGTGCCTCTTCAACCTCTCGAGCATCTCTCCTCAAAAAATCTTGAGCTTTTCGCTTAAAAACGCGTGCAAGATACGAATTATTTATGATATACAAATCATTTTGCAAGAATTTTTAATATATTTTTTTTAAAAAAGTGATATTAAATTTGCCTGTACGAGTCGTATATCATTGATTATTAGCCTTTTAAATAAGAAATCCCAAATAGCCGACAAGCGTTTGCTGAGGTCGTTTTTGCAATCATTTCTGTCGTGGTTTGAAGCAATTCGGCCACTTTTTTGGCGGTCTCGATCAGGTAGGCCGGCTCATTTCGCTGACCTCGAAAAGGGACAGGCGCCAAGTAGGGGGCATCGGTTTCGAGGACGATTCTTTCGGTCGGGATAAGTTGTAACGTCTCCGCTAACCGACAATTCTTGAAGGTGACGATGCCGCCTATCCCGACAAGAAAGTTTTCTAATTTTGAGATTTCTTTCCACTGTTCCGTTGGACCTCCGAAGCAATGGAACACGCCCTTCAATCGGGATTCGCCTACCTTATATATAATATCAAGGATTTCGTTCAACGATTTGCGCGAATGAATAGCTACCGGAAGTAACAGGTCGATGCTCCACCGTAGTTGTTCTTCAAACGCTATCTTTTGTTCTTTGATGAAACGTTTATCCCAATACAAATCCATCCCTGTTTCGCCGATGGCGTAATAGGGACGTTTCGTTAGTGCGGTTTCAATTTTTTTCAGCTCTAAGACGTAATCCTCTTTGATGCTCGACGGGTGAAGCCCCATCATCGGATACGCATAATCAGGCTCCTGATCGCACAATGCGTATAAGGCTTCGATGCTTGTGGCGTCTTCGTTTGGCACTAATATCGTGTTCACGCCGGCAGCTTTGGATAAACGAATGATTTCCGACCGGTCGCCGTCAAATTCTTTGGCGTATAAATGAGCGTGTGTATCGATAAAATTCATAAGATGGGGCTAAAAATCTCTTTGCATTAGCAAGTTACAATATTTCTTCAACTCGGATAATTGTTCGTCGCTTACTGTAAGGTTCGTCAGTTCCTGCATCGCGAGGGTGTAGTAGTCATTGATTCTTTGACGGGTAAGGTGTTTGATAAAAAGCTGGTCATAAACCTGTCTAAAAGATTGAATCTTTTCCTCCGGTGTGAACGAATTAGCCGGGTTAATGAAAAACGCTAAAAGGCTTTTTTGTTTTTCATCGGCCAATTGTAGCGCATTGATAAGGAGGAAGGTCTTTTTATTGCAAAGGATATCTCCTCCGATATTTTTGCCGAAGGTTTCGGTATTTCCATAGACATCGAGCAGGTCGTCCTGCAGTTGAAACGCCAGTCCGAAAAAAATACCTGACTGGTACAAGTGATTGGCTTCTACATCGTTTGCTCCTCCGATGAGAGCGCCGGCTTTGAGGCAGCAGGCTATCAAGACGGCTGTTTTAAGCCTTATCATTTCGATATATTCTTCTTCCGCAACGATTGACCGTTTTTCAAAGTCCATATCATATTGTTGTCCGCAACATATTTCGAGCGCAGTTTGTGAAAAGAGAGGCAGGATTTTGTCTAAGAAGGGCATGGCTGTTTTGCCAACCAATTGATAAGCGGCAATCAGCATGGCGTCGCCCGACAGGATGGCTGTGTTCGTATTCCATTTTTTATGCACGGTTGGCTGGTGGCGTCGAATATCAGCCTGGTCCATCAGGTCGTCGTGCAGCAGCGTGAAGTTGTGTAACACTTCCATGCTTAGCGCCGGCTGAATAGCTTTTTCGATGTCGTCATCATAGATATTACAGGCGATAAGCGTCAGGGCAGGGCGTATTCGTTTGCCTCCCAGCGCTAGCGTATATTTTATAGGATCGAACAATCCAAACGGAGACCGATCAAAATCTAAACGATTGATTTCCGATTCAACTCTTTCTGAGACCTGCGAGAATGAAAACATGATGGTTGTGATAGCACAAAAAAGGCTGCATAAAAAGCAGCCTTTTTTTAAAATAAAGGATTAATAAGTTATCGAGCCTGTTCCAATTGAAACCTGAACCCTACATTATACCTGACGCGCACAGGTTTGCCCCTCTGTTCACCCGGTTTGAACTTAGGTACCTTTTTCAGGACACGTTCGGCTTCTTTTGCAAGACTTGGGTCGGGTGCCGATAAGATAACGATATCTTGCACAGAACCGTCAATATTAACGACAAACTGGCAATTGACACGACCCTGAATGCCGTTCTCAGAGGCGATGGTTGGATAAACAGCCGTCTCATTAAACCATTTCATCAGAGCGGCATAACCACCCGGAAATTCCGGGTCTTTCTCTACGATGGTAAAGATTTCGTCCGGATCATACACCTCTTCTTTTTCTACAATACCGGATGTTGATGATGCGACAAAGACCTCTTGCTGGGCATGCGTTTCAGTGTCTTCACTGCTAAAATCGATAGCCGCCACTTCAATATTATCTTCAACAATATTGATGATTTCAATGTCTTTAGGGGCTTCTGGCTCAACGACCGGAGGTGGCGGTTCGTCAAGTTGCTCGGAGGCATCAATCTCTTCTTCATTAATGTTTACAGCAAAACCGGTGCTTGTCACTATCTGCACTTCTCTGTCTCCCCATTCGAATCCGACGAATAGGACTGCTAAGGCTATCACTATGCCCATCAGGTAGTTAAGTGATATGTCCTTCTCTAAGTTTGCGTTTGAACTCTTTTTGACTTCCATAGCTGTACGTTTTAAATTGTTAATATTTCTTCGATAGACAGTGCAAAGATATGGACAATTTTTTTATCTACCAAAAAAAAATGCATTTTTTTTTATTTTTCTTAATAAATATAACTTTTTCGTGTTTTTTTCGTTACAGTAGTGTTGCAGTCCCCCTTTGAAGCTGTGTCAGCCGACCTGTCTGCCGACAGGCAGAAGAGGCAAGGGGGCAGGGGGATGTAAACAAATTTCAGAAATTGAGATAAAAGATGTTGTATTTGTAAAAATATTTTAGACGTTCTTTCGTATGAACTTTTTCAGATTGATAACGGCAGGGTTTCTTTTTCCGTTCTGCTTATATGCTCAGAAAGTGGATGACGGG
>Ga0209628_10001019_pt1 | contig 17694 bp, 10 predicted proteins | sample TergutCu122P4_FD_187285 | JGI IMG/M metagenome (GOLD analysis project Ga0209628, IMG submission 187285) | Cubitermes ugandensis P4 segment gut microbial communities from Kakamega Forest, Kenya - Cu122 P4 (SPAdes) (version 2) | ecosystem: Host-associated > Arthropoda: Insects > Digestive system...
CAATGTATTCAAATTGTGGCCACTGCTGATTATTTGGATTGGAGTTTCCATGCTTCCCATGGCACGGATTTGGAAAAATGTGTGCAGTGTCATTATTTTATCCATTGCCCTTGTATTGATTTTTATACTTCCGTCAAGTTCTTGCCACCTTCGTTTTTGGGATGATGATTTCAAATATGAAATCAAAAAGAAATTCAAAGATGCGGAATATACTATCAATGAGAAAATAACCTCTGAAATTGTGCTGAAAGAGATCAAGATTACGGATGAAATAAAAGGCGTAATAATTGAAGGTCCCTGGGAGGTTACTATTACCCAAGATGATAGCAATAACAGTGCTACCGTTGAACATAATCTTCCCGATAGCAAAGTTACCACCGAACTGCGCTCCAACGGATATTTACATCTTAAAGCAAACGGGGTGAGTAGGTGCCTGAGCAAAACGCTAAATGCAACCATTAGTGCTACCTCGCTCGAAAAGATTAAGGCAAGCGGAGCGGCTACCATAAAAGCGCACGGCACCTTTACTTCCGATTGCGATATCTCTATATCGGGTGCTTCTAAAATTGATATACATGACCTTAAACTCAACCGCCTTAAAGTGAATGCCTCCGGCGCCTCGCATGTGTATGGGAACGGGTATGCTACCGAAACATCCATTATTGGTTCCGGAAGTTCTCACTTGAATATGTATGATTTGGAGTCGGATAATCTTACGATTAATCTTTCCGGTGCCTCGTCGGTAGAAGCCACTGTGAACCAAACTATCAAAGGGTCACTTAGCGGGGCATCTTCACTCCGGTATAAAAACGCGGAAGATGTGAGCAGAGTTTCTACCAGCGGCGGCTCAAAGGTTATTCAGGTAAAATAATAAAATTAGAAACATCATTTTTTTCATGTTGTAAAAATAAAAAATAATATATTTTCGCCAAAAATTATTAATTTTATTAACATTTTTATGAGCGAAAAACATTTACCCATTGAAGAACAAGAGATTCAACTGCCCGACAATGCCTACACGGAATTAGCGGCAGGTGAAACCTACAAACCTGTTTTGTTAGAAAGTAAAAAATATCCGGAAATCAACGGCTGGACAGTGGCGTGGGGAATCCTCATGGCCATCATTTTCTCTGCTGCAACTGCCTACTCGGGACTGCGCTTCGGGCAAGTATTTGAGGCTGCCATTCCTATCGCCATCATAGCGGTAGGTGTTTCGGCATTGGCGAGAAGAAAAAGCCCACTATCCGAAAACGTAATTATCCAATCTATTGGTTCCAGTTCGGGCGTAATTGTGGCTGGGGCAATATTTACCCTACCTGCTATTTACATCATTAAAGAAACTGACCCCATTTTGGGCGCGGAAATTCACGTAAATTTCTTCCAGATTTTTCTTGCGTCGCTATTTGGAGGCTGTTTGGGAATCTTGTTTCTCATCCCGTTCCGGAAATATTTTGTTTCCGATATGCACGGCAAATACCCATTCCCTGAAGCTACTGCTACAACCGAGATTTTAGTATCCGGCGCAAAAGGGGGAAAACAAGCCCAACTTCTGCTTATTGCCGGTGCTATTGGCGGGGTTTATGATTTTTTGATGACCAACTTTCAATGCTGGGCAGAGAATATTACCTCACGAATGTGCGACTGGGGAGCGCAATTGGCCACCAACTACAAGTTTGTGTTTAAAATGAACGCCAGCACCGTTTTGCTGGGCACAGGTTTCCTTATAGGATTAAAATACACCACTATTATTTGTGCGGGCTCGTTTTTGTCGTGGTGGTTTATTGTGCCGCTTCTGGGACAATATGGTGCTATGCCCGACGGCACATTGATGAGTACGTTGGAACCGGAACTTATTTTCTCGCAATTTGTACGCTACATCGGTATTGGTGGTATTGCCATGGCTGGATTTATCGGCGTAATTAAATCTGCCGGTGTGATTAAACGTTCTTTCGGATTGGTATTTGCATCTCCCAAAAAGGCTACGGAAGAACAAACAAAAGTTGCCCGCACCCAAAGAGATATCTCTATGCGGATTATCCTTTTCGGATTTTTGGGCGTAGCCATTATGATTGCTGCCTTTTTCCTAACAGGCGGTTTGTCAATGAATTTACCCCAAATATTAATTGGACTCTTGGTAATTTTCATTTTTGCTTTTTTATTTACTACAGTTGCGGCAACCGCCATTGCAACGGTAGGCACTAATCCCGTTTCGGGAATGACAATGATGACGCTTATTTTGTCGTCGTTTATACTTTCGGCAGTGGGATTGCACGGAGGAACCGGAATTATCACGGCATTGGTAGTGGGCGGTATTGTTTGCTCGGCATTAGCTATGGCGGGCGGTTTTATTACCGACTTGAAAGTGGGTTACTGGATTGGAAGTACTCCTATGAAACAGCAGGCACTAAAATTTGTGGGAACGTTGGTTTCTGCATTAACTGTAGGTTTTGTGATTATGATTCTTTCCAAAACGTATGGCTATACCGGCGAGAATGCGTTGGTTGCTCCGCAGGCAAACGCGATGGCGGCAATTATCAAACCTTTGATGTTTGGAGGACAAACTCCGTGGATTCTCTATATTATCGGTGCTATTTTAGCCATCGTATTAGACCGCATCGGCATTCCGGCGTTGGCGTTTTCGCTGGGTATGTTTATTCCGCTGCAACTGAATATTCCCTTGTTGGTGGGTGGATTTTTAGCGTGGTTGGTAAGTACAAGAAGCAAAGACGAATTGGTGAACAAGGCACGCAAGGAAAAAGCAACGCTTATTGCCTCGGGATTGCTGGCGGGTGGCGCTATCTTTGGCGTTATCAGTGCCATATTGAAATACGGCGGTGTAACAACCACAATGCCGGCAAGTTACATTGATTCTGTGCCGTTCAACGTATTATCAATAGTAATGTTTGTGGGATTATGTACCTATTTGGTGTTACATTCAAAAGCGAAGAATGACAGATAAACAACAATTTGGACGCAAGGGGGAAGAACTTGCCCTTGCATTTTACAAAGATAACCAATACTCCATCTTGGAAACGAATTGGCAATCGAATCATTTGGAAGTAGATATTATTGCAAAAAATGATGAATTTATCGTTTTTTGTGAGGTAAAAACCCGTTCTGGAAGTTTGTTTGGAAACCCAGAACAGTCGGTTACATCGCAGAAACAGCGCAATATTATCCGCGCCGCCCACCATTATGTGTTAAAACACAGAATTTTATTGGAAGTACGTTTTGATATTATTTCTATTGTTTTTAACGGTGAACAACATACGCTGGAGCATATTCCTTTCGCTTTCATGCCAAAATGGTAAAAGATATTTTTTTTTATTTCTTTGCCGAAAATTTTTATTTATGAAAAAAATAGTTTCCTTATTCATTTTATTATTCTCTATCATTTTTTGCTATGCCGATGCCGGTATGTGGCTACCTATTCTGTTGAAACAAAAAGAAGCAGAAATGCAAAAAATGGGGTTTAAACTTACTGCCGAAGATGTTTACAGTGTTAATCACCACAGCATGAAAGATGCCGTAGTGTTTTTTGGAAAAGGTTGCACCGGAGAAATTATCTCAAATAAAGGGCTGATTCTTACCAACCACCACTGCGGGTACTCCGAAATTCAACAATTGAGTACCATGGAAAACAATATTCTGCATAATGGTTTTTGGGCCAAAAGTCACGATGACGAAATTCCTGTAGAAAATCTTACAGTTACTTTCTTAGTGTATATGAAAGAGGTTACTGATGAAGTACTTACAGGTGTTGAAAACGCAATTGATTTACAAGAACGCGACGAGTTGATTAAAAAAAACATCAAAATAACTATTGAAAAAACTACAGAAGGCACAGACTATAAGGCAGAAATAAAACCATTTTATTATGGTAATCAGTATTATATGTTTGTAAACCGTGTGTATCTCGACATTCGCTTAGTGGGGACACCTCCCGAAAGTATCGGCAAATTTGGCGGTGATACCGACAACTGGAAGTGGCCCCGCCATACCGGAGACTTTGCTCTCTATAGAGTATATGCAAACAAAGAGGGCAACCCCGCCCCATACAGCATCGACAATGTTCCGCTGAAAACCGAAACTTTCTTTGCAATTTCTCTAAAAGGTGTGGATGAAGGAGATTTTACCATGGTATTTGGTTTTCCGGGTACGACACAACAGTACCTTATCTCTGATGGTATAGATTTAGTGGTTAATTATAGAAATCCGCCACTCATTCACCAACGAGAAGCACGTTTGAATATTATGAAAAAATATATGAACTTATCACCGGAAGTTCGTTTAAAGTACTCAGGAATAACAAATACCATCTCAAACGGATGGAAGAAGGCTATTGGAGAAAATAATGGAATTACTGAAAGCAAAGTGTTGTCTAAAAGAGAAAAAGAAGAAAAATACTTAGCGTTTTTTGCTTCCCAAACAGCAGTTGCCAATGACCGTTACCGGCTGCTTAACGAAATAAAATCTCTCTATGAAACCTATAAAGAATTGGAAACGAAAGCAGTAACATTGCGCGAAACTTTCCCCGTCATTGAATTGGGCACATTTATTGAATTGGTTAGACCGGCTTTATTAAACGATTTTCCGTGGACGAAAGAAACGAGAGAAAAATTATTGGCCGGTGCCGAAAAATTTTATTCCAATTATTATAAACCCATTGATAAAGAAATATTTGTTGAATTATTGGATTATTATTTTAATGTTACGAAAAAAGAGTGGATTCCGGCATCGTTGCAACAATATGCCGGTGTTGATAGAGAAACTTTGCAAAATAAGGCAAAGCAACTGTATGATAACTCAGTTTTTGCAAACAAAGAAAAATTTGTAACATTTGTGGAGGCAGCCACTGAAAAGGAGGTAGTTGAAATTCATAATTACCTGAAAGAGAATACAATGTTTTTAGATGCGAATGATGCATTGGCGCAAATTAATAAAAACTCTTATTCAGAAAAAACGCTTCCCAATATACGGCGCCAAATTGATTTTAAATATAGAGATTGGGTTGGCAAAATAGCTTCCGACACTACCGGAAAATTTTTCCCCGATGCGAACCTTACCTTGCGAGTGGCCTACGGTAAAATGGAAGGGTTTTCCCCCTACGACGGTATGCTCTATTTGCCTTATACAACAACGGATGGAATTTTGCAAAAAGAGAATCCTGATATTTTTGATTATAAAGTTGACAGTAAACTTAGGGACCTCATCATTTACAAAGATTTCGGGCCATACGCAGATGCCAACGGTGAGATGCGCGTGGCATTTCTTGCCAGCAATCACACTGCCGGCGGAAACTCGGGTAGTCCCATTTTAAACGGAAACGGAGAATTGGTGGGTATTAATTTCGACCGTGCATGGGAAGGGGTAATGAGTGATTTATTTTACGATATAAAACGTTGCCGGAATATCAGCATGGATATTCGCTTTATGCTTTTTATTGTAGATAAATTTGCCGGTGCCGGGCATCTTATAGAGGAAATGGTGTTAACGGAAAAGTGAAATATTCTCCAAATGCACCCCCCGTGAGCCTTTGATGAGAATGAGTTTTTGGGCTGCAAAAGATGGAAGAGAATTTATATAGTGGTTTAATTCTGCTACATTTTTAAAAAACAGAAAACGGTTGTTTTTTAAGGAATAAAAAATCTCTCCAATGAAAACAGATGTAATATCATTTTCTTCGCAGAAATCTATTACGGCTTGATGCTCACTTGCACTATTTTCGCCCAATTCTAACATATCTCCCACAATGGCCAACTTGTGCGGAGCTTCAATTTGCAGAAAGTTATCCAAAGCGGCTTTTACGCTGGTGGGGTTTGCATTGTAGTAGTCGGCGATGATAGTATGTGTTTTATTTTTAATAATTTGTGAGCGATTGTTTTGGGGCGCGTATTCCGCAATGGCATCACAAATATCCTGTTGCGAGATACCAAAATATTTTCCAATGGCTGCTGCCGCCAAAATGTTGGAAAAATTGTAATTTCCGGTAAGTTGTGTTTGAATTTTTTTGTTGAAAAGGTTAATCACAAGGTAAGGGTTCATCTCAATAATTTGCCCTGATATTTCGGTATCGTTGCCATAATAAATGATTTTCTTTTTTTCTGTTGCAGAGCATTGTCGAAGCACTGCTTTCTGTATTAAAATCTTATCTTCATTATTTATGAAAAGTATTGGTGCAGAACGATATAGCGCTGTTTTTGTTTCTATAATATTCTCTATGGATCCAAATCCTTCTAAATGGGCTTTTCCGATGTTGGTAATTAAACCGATATCTGGCTGGGCAATTTGGCAAAGTTTTTCAATTTCGCCCGGGTGGTTGGCACCCATTTCAATCACGGCTATCTCATCCTCATTTTTTATAGAGAGAAGCGTAAGTGGCACACCAATGTGATTATTAAAATTGCCTTGCGTAAAAGCGGTTTTATATTTTTTTGATAAAACAGAGGCGATGAGTTCTTTCGTGGTAGTTTTTCCATTGGTTCCCGTAATTCCGATGACTGGAATTTTTAACTGTTTTCGATGAAAATGGGCTAACTGTTGTAATGTTTGTAATACATTGTCAACCACAATAATCCTTTCTTCAATATTAACTACCCCGCCCTTCGGGCACCCCTTCAAAAATTGAAGGGGATATTCCATATCACTTCCTTGCATACTGTTTTTTTCGGTAATAACATAAGCGGCACCCTTTTCAAGCGCTTCGTTTACAAACAGATTCCCATCAAAATTTTCTCCTTTCAAACAAAAGAACAAAGCATTAGGAATAATCTTTCTGGTATCGGTGCAAATAAAAGGGGATTGCTCAAACATATTGTACAATCCCTTTATCATATTTAGTTCAGTTGACACAAATTGAGTCGTTTTAACCTGATTTATTATTTATTTGATTTTTTTATTTCAATAGCTCCAAGTCGAGACATGGCACATCTGAATCCAATCCAGTCTGAAGATTCATCTTCGGTAAAAAATCTTCTATTCCCGGGTTGCGCCCAGTAGGAAATATCTTTCCAGGAACCTCCTTTAACAACTCTCACATTATCACCGATAAGTGAATAAGAATAGGGGTGGTTTAAGTCTCTGCGATACATAAGTTCTGTAGTTTCCATGGGGTCAACATTAGCATTGTCGATACTCAAAAGCGAGGCCAAATCGCCATCGTTGACGTTAACGTTATAAGCCGTTTTGTAATTCGTTCTTCTTTCATTTTTTGTATCCGGTTCCGGAATCAAAGGAATACGTCCGATGCTATCTCTTTCCACCACCGAGCCATCCGGATTGCGCTGTTTTGTAAGGTAAATATTTCCTCTGTATGGGTTATATTCAGCAAGTTCTGAAGTACCGCTGGGACGATAAACGTCTAATACCCATTCTGCTACGTTTCCTGCCATGTGAAATAGTCCAAAGTCGTTGGGCCAAAACGACCTGACTTCAGATGGGAAAATATCTCCAGGGTTAGGCGCAGTGGCCACGCCCATATAGTCTCCTTTTCCTCTTTTGAAATTTAATTGAAAATCTCCATAATAATTTTTGTTTTCTGCGCGCAAAGATTTTCCTCCCCAGGGATACACATTTCTTTCCAACACCCTTTCACCGTCAGAGTTTCCAACCAACCCCAAGGCGGCGTATTCCCACTCTGCTTCGGTGGGGAGCCTGTATTTGGGTAATAAAATACCATCCTCCATCTTTACATTTCTATAATCTCCAAGTGGCGTTATCATTCTTCTATCACTCTGCGCTTCGTAGTCCGGATAAGTAAGGTATGCGTCTGTGTTGAAATAGCCTTCGGGGGTAGGGGTTGGGTTCCATTCAATAAATTTCAGGTCGGCCAATATTTTTTCGTTCACTCTATCCGTACGCCATTCTGCATATTGCGTAGCTTGAAGCCAACTTACGCCAACAACGGGATAAAAACGGTAGGCTGGCGAGCGGAAGTAGTTTTGAACCATATCTTCCATTTGAGCGCTGGGATTACGCCAACAATTTTCATCGGGAAGCGCACGGTCATATACCCCTTGAAAATTATTACTGGCAAAAACTTTATCCAACCAGTTCAAATATTCCAAATAGTCAATGTTACTTATTTCACATTCATCCATATAAAAAGATGAAATCGTAACTTTATGCGGAACATTAGAGTATTCAAACAGCACATCCTGGTCTGCATTTCCCATGGTAAACGTACCTCCAGGGATGAGTACTAATCCGGGACCTGTAGCTTGTTCTAAATAAGGTTCTACATAAAAACCACCCTGTTTTGGGTCATTATATTTCCAGCCTGTAGTAGAAGATTTTTGATTGTTCTTACATGCTGTAAACACACTCAACGTAATAATGATAAGCAACAATAATTTTCTCATTTTTTATAAAATTTTCTTTTTGTTAACGAACTATTTTTCTTTTTATTTTATATAGTAATTTTGGATACTAAAAATTTGGACAGGCAACAGGAGAAATACGATTACTTTTCCTTTGGGGAGAATGGTGAATTTGCTCGTTTTTGCAAGGAATGATAAACTGTAATGAAACTTCATGGGCTCCCCCTGTTCTGTCTAACTTATTGATATTAAAATCATAAGAATATCCAATTCTGAAAAGTTTATATTCAATTCCGCAAGTAACAATTACAGCATCCAAGTTTTTAAAGTTATGTCTTAACCACGCACCAATGGTAAAAGGATAGAAGTTGAAATAAAAACCTTCATGTAAATAATTAAATTTTCCTTGCGAAACAAAGATAAGATTTGGATACAGATAAACATCTCCGAAATTTTCAACATCTCTCATTTTTTGTTTAATGGTAATTTTTCCTCCTAAATGTCCGGTCCATTTCATACCCACTTTATAACTTGGATTAGTAAAAAAACTAAGTTCAACCGGCAATAAATGGTGTATTGCAAAGCCAAAGTAGAGATACGGAGTGTACCCTAATAATCCAAAATTCGCATCAAACTGAGATTTTACCGAGTACAGATAATCAGTAGGCAGGTCTTCCGGAATATCAAGAATAAGGTTGGAGGCAAAGGTGAGGTTACTCCAATTAAAAACAGAAGAAAAGTAATTGGCTTGCATGGCGAATTGCAAATTAAACTTATGGGTAACTAATAATCTGAAATTATAGATAAGCCCTGCGTTGTATGTTTGTTGAATACCGCCGCCGGCAATATCTGCTGAAACCAAAAGCCCTACACCGCCATGTAAAATATTGACATGCTGGTCGTAACTTCCTGAAAAAGTAATAAAACTTCTGGGAATGGATGGCCACTGGTCTCTGAAATTAATGGAAAAACGAGGACAATTTCGCGTACCCGCAAACGCCGGATTCAAATAGAGCGGATTGGCATAAAATTGCGAAAAATGAGCATCCTGCCCTATTAATAATGTGGGGGTTAGAAAAAAAAGTAAAACAAGTAAAAAAATTTTTCGCTTATACAAAATCATAAGGATTATATTTTTTTTTGATAAATCAACGTTATAGGTTATTATTTTATTTTAATTTTTTACAGAACAATATTTTTTATAGTACATCAATTATGAGCAAGCAAAGAAACTGTTTTTATTCTTATTTTTTATTTTTTGTGTTTTTTTTTCTTTTTCAAAGCCATTTAGTGGCCCAATCCATCACAAAATCATACGTTTTTCCGAAGTTTGAAATTTATCAGTTTGAAGATAATGATAAGAAAGTGAGGTTCTTAACTTTTGATAATGCGATAAATACTCAAGAGTTTCCTACATTACCTGCATTTTGGGATAAAATTGAAGTGGATAACCTCTATGCTTCTTATCATTATACATTGTTAAACACAAAATATCAGCCTCTTACATCGGAAGAAATGGCTTTTATTCCAGCCGATTATACTTATAATGAACCAAAAGTAACGCTGAAAACGGCCACCGATAAGAAATTCTTTGCTATGCTAACTATCGTGCCGCTCGTTAAAAATTCGAGCGGACAATATCAGCGGTTAGTTTCCTGCGATATCCGTTTTGAAGGAACAGACCCCATACAAACGCCTAAAGCGGCAGGTTTAAGAAACTCCGTTCTCGCCACAGGAACCTGGTATAAAATTGCGGTAAACAATACCGGATTACACAAAGTTACTTACAATGACCTCAAAAATCTTGGTGTTCCCGTAGCCAATTTGCGCTCTTCTTCTATTGCTTTATTTGGTAATGGCGGCGGAATGCTCTCTGATGTTAACCCTGTGGTGCAAATGGACGACCTGATGGAATCTCCAATTATGATAAAAGATAATGGAAACGGTGGTTTTGACGAAAACAGTTACTTCGTTTTTTATGCAAAAGGACCACACTCCTGGAATTTTAATGGGAGTAAATATAATCATAAATACAATATCTATTCCGATAGCGCATATTATTTTATCAATGTGGATGTTGGTATTGGCGAAAAGAAAAGAATTGAAACCAAAGACTTTTCCAATCAAACAGAAAATGGAACAGTATCTTATTTTACTCATTATGTTTTTTATGAAAAGGATGAGAAAAATTTTGGCGAGTCGGGAAGAGATTGGTTTGAAGAACCGATATATGCTTCTTCTTCAAAAACATATAATTTTACGTTGCCTGAGTTGTATAATGAAAATGTGAGAGTTAAAATCAGGGCTGCATCAACAAGCACGGCAAGTTCTAAATTAGAGTTATTGTGGGGAAGTAACAGTAGAGAATTTGACCTAAGTATCGCACAAAGCGGCTATTTTGCCGCCACTCGTGAAATTGAAAACACACTGCCATTTTCTTCCGGTAATTTACCTCTAACATTAAAATACAACGCTTCCCAAAGTTCTGCCTCTGTTTATTTAGATTATATTGAAATACAAGCGCAATGTAAGTTAAAAATCACGGGAAATCAGATGCCGTTTGCTATTGCCGAAAATTTGGGAACTGACAATATCTCTTCTGTTACCTTGGATAACGCTACGGAAAAAATATTGATTTGGGATGTTACCGACCATAATGATGTGTATGCGGTGAAAAAAATATTATCCGGAACGCAACTCTCTTTTAAAACACCCACCAACAAGCCTCGTCTGTTTATTACTTTTAATGACACTGAATATTACGCTGTTACAACTGTTGGAAAAATAAATAATCAAAACTTGCATGGCTTGAGAAATGTGAATATGATTATTGTTACTCATCCTGATTTTGAGTCGGAAGCCCGTCGTTTGGCAAAATTCAGAGCGGAAACCAACCAAATTAAAGTAGAAGTAGTAACCACCCAACAGGTGTATCATGAGTTTTCGTCGGGAGCGCAAGATATTGCGGCTATCCGTAATTTTATGAGATATTTGTATGATAATGATTCTCAACAACTACAATATTTACTACTTTTTGGACGGCCTTCTTATGACTATAGAGGGCGCATGGCAGGAACCCGAAATTTTGTTCCAAACTACCAGAGTGCTACTCTGTTACATGAAGATACCTTTAGAGCGGGAGATGATTTTTTTGGGGTGTTGGGTATTGGAGGAGGAAATTTGAACGGTGATTTGCTTACCATTGCTGTGGGTAGATTTCCGGTAACTTCTTTAGCACAAGCCAAAATTGTTGTGGATAAAACCATCAATGCCTCTTTGAAACGAAAAGTTGCCCTCCAAAACGCCTCGCAAATTTCTAATTTTGGAGATTGGCGTAATGTTATCACTTTTGTTGCCGATGATGAAGATGGGATGGAACATATTGGAACAGCGGAAACTTCTGCCATAAAAGTAGCCACCAAATATCCAACATTTAATCTGGAAAAAATTTATTGCGATGCCTATCCTGCCGTTTCTTTTGCAGGGGGTAAGCGGTTTCCCGATGTAAATAAAGCCATAAATTTGAGAATGGAAAGAGGTACATTGGTCATTGCTTATTTTGGCCATGGCGGCGGAAATGGTTGGTCGCATGAAAGAATTTTAGAAACCAAAGATATTACCAACTGGAAAAATATATTTAACCAACCCTTGATAATAACCCTTACCTGTTCTTTTGGATGGTACGACCGCCCGCCCCCCTCTCCCGCAGAAAAGGCTTTTTTAAATCCCAATGGAGGAGCAAGTTCACTCCTCACTACCTCCAGAGTTTCTTATTCTAATTACGGATTAGGACGAAACCTTTTTGAAGAGATAGGGAGCAAACAAAATAACAGATACAAAACGGTTGGTGAAATTCATAAAAATGCTAAGAATAACGCGAGCGGAACAAACACTTCAACCAATATGATATATCTGATAGGAGACCCTGCGATGATTATTAATGTTCCCAATTTTAATATTATTACAGATGAAATATTAGGAGATGACCTCCTGAAAATAGATACCCTTAAAGCGTTGGCAAAAGTTACGGTTAAGGGTAGAGTTACCGATGATAACGGAAATATACTATCTCATTTTAACGGAAATATTTTCCCTTCTATTTTTGATAAAAAGATTTCACAAAAAAGATTAACACCAATTCCCGATAACTGCCATTTCTGTACTGAGGATTTTGAAATACAAAAAAATGTGATATTTAAAGGAAATGCCACTGTGAAAAACGGCCAATTTGAGTTCTCTTTCTTTGTTCCAAAAGATATTAATTTCGAATTTGGAAAAGGAAAAATAAGTTATTATGCTGCTTCGGAAAATGATGATGCAGGAGATTATTACGACAGTTTTATAATTGGAGGAATGAGCGATAAACCTATTACAGACAATAAAGGTCCTGAAATAGAGATTTATATGAACGATGACAAATTCGTTCCAGGGGGAATTACCAATCAAAATCCGATGTTGTTCCTGAAATTAAAAGATGAATATGGAATTAACACTACCGGAAATGGTATTGGCCATGACCTTGTGGCTATTTTGGATAATGCGATTGAAAAACAGATGATTTTGAACGACTATTACATGTCCGACCAGGATAGTTACAATTCCGGCACGGTGCGTTTCCCGCTGCAAGATTTAACCCCGGGAACGCACACCGTAAAAGTAAGGGCGTGGGATATTTTCAATAACCCCTCAGAGGCTTCGCTCGATTTTGTGGTTAAATCGGATGAAAAATTAGAATTAGAGCGGGTTTTAAACTACCCCAATCCGTTTACTACCAAAACTGCGTTCTACTTTGAACACAACCAACCTATGGAAACTTTTGATATTTTAGTGCACATTTATACTGTTTCCGGAAAATTGGTGAGAACGCTTTCCGAAACACAATTTTTAGAAGGAAACAGAAGCAACGGCATTATTTGGGATGGAAGGGATGATTTTGGCGATAAAATTGGCAGGGGCGTTTACTTATATCGCTTAACCGTGCGAAATTCACTTGGAGATACCGCACGAAAAATTGAAAAAATTGCCATCCTGTAAAATAATAAAGTCGCTATACCGTTTCTCAAAATTATTATTATCAAACTTTATACATCATGAAAAAGCATTTGCTTCTGTTTCCTTTTCTTTTCTTTGCTATTTTGACTTTATCTGCTCAGGATAACCAATTTGATTTCGATAATCCATCAAAACCTTATTTGAATACGGTTACCACAGCCGCCCCCTTTCTATTAATTACTCCCGATTCGCGTGCCGGCGGGATGGGCGATTTGGGAGTGGCTACCTCGCCCGATAATTACTCGCAACACCACAACCCTGCTAAATATGTTTTTAATGAAGAGGTTTTTGGCGTTGGTATTGCCTATAGCCCCTGGTTGAACCAGTTGGTGAATGACGTGCACTTGGCATATTTGGCCTCTTTTTGGAAAATTACTGATAATGACGCCATTGCCGCTTCATTACGCTATTTTTCTTTAGGAGATATTCTGTTTACAGATAAAGAAGGTTTTGTAATCACCAATGTGAACCCCAATGAATTTGCCCTTGACTTTACCTACTCCAGAAAACTTTCCAAAATTGTTTCTATGGCCATAACACCGCGATTTGCATATTCAAATCTTGCCACAGGATACCACGAACCTACTTCCGGCATTGACATGAAAGCCGGCTTGGCAGGCGCAGTGGATATCTCGCTTTTTGTTGCTAAGGAGTTTATACATAATAGAATTGGATTTCAAAGTTCTGCATTGATGTTTGGCCTAAATGTTTCAAATATTGGAAACAAAATGTCTTACACCAATGAAGCCAATGGACGCCGTGATTTTCTACCCTGTAATTTGCGCTTAGGATTCTCTTATGCCATTGCATTTGACGATTACAGCAAATTGGCGATAAATTTGGAAGCAGGTAAACTTTTAGTACCCACACCAACCGATAAATTTAGCTATAAAGACTCTCTTGGTAATACTTATTATTTCGGAAATGGAAAAAGTTTAGATGGTGTTAACCCCATACAAGGGATTGGAAGGTCGTTTATGGATGGCGCCGGTGGGTATAAAGCAAATTCGTCCGGCTGTTTTAAAGAAGAAATGAGAGAAGTTGTGTGGGCAACCGGATTAGAGTACTCCTACCGGAATATTTTGTTTGTAAGAGCCGGTACTTTTTTAGAAAGTTATTACAAAGGAAATAGAAAATATGCAACGGTGGGCGTGGGCGTTAAATACAATATCTTTGCTATTGATGTTAGTTATCTGGTTTCATTTAACCAAAACCACCCGCTTGAAAACACCCTGCGCTTTTCGCTTACCTTTATGTTAGAATCGTTTAATAAAGACCAAATTAGAAACCAAGGTAGATTTAATCGAAAATAATAAGATATATGAACCTGCGTGTTGGAACAGGATATGATATTCATAAATTGGTTAATAGCAATGAGTTTGATTTTAAATTAGCCGGAATATCCATCCCATTTGAAAAAAGATGTGTGGCGCACTCCGACGGAGATGTTGCCATTCATGCTTTAATAGATGCCTTATTCGGCGCCGCTGCGCTGGGAGATATTGGAACCCATTTCCCTGATACAGACCCCACCTACAAAAACGCAGATAGCACCATATTACTGCAACAATGCTTGGCGTTGCTCTTTGAAAACGGCTATACAATTGAAAATATTGATGTTAACATTATTACAGAAAAACCAACATTAGCGCCCTATATAAACACCATGAGAGCGCAACTATCTGAAATATTGCAATTAGAGATAAATAATATTTCTATTAAAGCCAAAACAAACGAACAATTAGATGCTATTGGAAGAGGTGAAGCCATTGCAGCACAAGTAATTGTGCTGATAAAACGATGAGTTGATTTGGGGATTAGATGATTAGACTTTTTTTTAATGAAACTATTTTTTTATGTTAAAAAAAACCTCTTTATTTTTTGTGTTTATTTTTTTTGTAATAACAGTGTTTTCTCAAAACAAAGATATTATTTCGGAATTTAATCGCCTTTCTTACCGGCAACTCTACGATACCGCCAATCATTTTTTTAATTGTAAGAGTTCCGATACTGCACTTATCTGCTACAACATGTTTATAAATATTCCGGTTAAAAAAAACGATGTTGAACATCAGAGAAAGTTGGTGGAAGCGCTCAATAAGGTTGCCATCATCTATTACTACTCAGCAGATTATAAAAATTCTTATGATTATTTGTTACAAGCATTGCACTTTTGCGAAAAGTTTCATTATGATTCCTATTTGTCGAAAATTTACACCAACATGGGAAACATTTATTATCAGTATAACAGGCTTGCGCTTACCAAGCAATATTATGCCAAAGCATTAACTTTTACGCAAGACAGCGCTTCAAAGGTTGCATTATACAACAACTTGGGAGCGGTTGAACTGGAACTGGGAAATTTGGATAGCGCCGCTCATTATCTTTCTAAATCTTTACAAACAAGCAAAAATTTTAATAATTTTTTACTGCCCGATATTTTGAACAACAAAGCCTCGCTTTTCCACAAACAACAACTTTACGATTCGGCGTACTATTATTACCATGAAGCATTGAAGGTTGCCCGAAAAAATAATAAATATGCAAGAGAGGCTCAAAATTTAATGGATTTAGGGAAACTGTTTTATGAACTCAACAAATTGGATTCCGCGTTGTATTATATTCATTTATCTAATAATGTTGCGAAAGCATACCATTTTTTAAAAATTAGGGCAGAAAATTATCTCACATTATCCAAAATTGAAGAGTCGAAAGGGGGAAAGGCGGCGGCGCTTGCATACTATAAAAAATATACCGAACTCAATGACTCTATACTTAGTGTTGACAAATTTTCAGAAATCAATCAGTTGCAGCGCGGGTATGAAGTTTCAAAAACAAACCGGCAAATTGAACAACTTGTTATTGAAAAACGGTACCAAAGAATTATTTGGCTCATCACTTTCATTATTTTGTTTGTTGTGAGTGTAGCCTTATTATTATTCATTCTTCAAAACAAAAAATTGAATGTTGCGTACAAAACGTTGTTTGATAAAAACATCAAAATTATTGAACTACAAAAATCAAAAAATCCGGAACTTGAAAAATACCGGAAGAGCGCTCTCACCAACGAGATGCAAGAAGAGTTGTTGGATAAAATCCTAACGCTGATGGAGAATAGGGAGGTCATTTGCGAGCCGGATTTTTCATTGGATAGATTGGCAGAGTTGGTGCAATCGAATGCCACGTATGTTTCACAAGTAATTAATACAGAGTTAAAAAAGAACTTTCGCTCGTTTTTAAACAGTTACAGAATACAGGAGGCGCAACGCTTGTTTTCGGAACTTGACCTCAGCAAATATACCATTGCCGCCATTGCGCATGAGGTAGGTTTCAGGTCTCCCGCTGCCTTTCGCAGTACCTTTAAAGAGATTACCGGCGTAACCCCCAATTTTTACTTGAAGGCGATGCAAAAGCAAAGGTAGAAATGCCTTATTAATAATCCATTACGCATCTCACACTCAATCCGTTTGCTTTTGCAGTAATCATCTCCTCAATATATTCACAATAGTAGTTTATCCAGAAGCAGTGTGCCATGGTTTCCGTGTTGCTGTTGGTGGTGCACGACCAGAAGCCTGCACTGCTGTACATCTCTACAAACTTTCCGGAGGCGTCTTTAAATAAACCTGCGGGAAGTGCAGTGAAATCGTACTTATCGGTACCTGGAGTGAGCCAGTATGACTTGCTCTTCAACTCGCTGGCGGTGTAAACGTATAGCAGTTCAAACTCTTCCAAGGTTGGGATGTGCCAACCATTGGGGCAGATACCTTGCACGTAGCCGGCGCGGGTAATTGTGCCCACAGCGGCTTCCCAGGTATAAAGCAACCCGAAGATAGAGGCATTAGCCGCGCCATTGGGGTATAATTTACTTTGATACTCTTGGGCAAACGGCACGGGAGTTGTGCCATCTGCGTAATATTTAACGCGCATATTTTCCGTCCAGCATTTGCCCGCAAGCGGCGTAACTTTATAATCATACCCTTGATAAGTTACTGCTTCAGGACAAACGAGTTCTTGCTTGAAAGTAACAATAATAGTATGATTTTCGGTAATATTGGTAAAGGTATAGGCACCGCCTGCAATATACTCTGGCCTGTTAATGCCATCCACCAAAAGTTGATACACCTCATATCCGCTTTTCGCCGCGAATGTAAAGGTGAGGCTGCTTCCGCAGCTCACCAACATTTCGCCCTCCGGTGTAATCGTACCACCGGTATGCGCAGTAGCGGTTACGGTGTAAGTAATATCGGCTGCAAAGTGGGCTGTTAGGGTAATGTTGGCTGTTGGTGTAAAAGTATAGGGATTAGCGGTAATCACATTTTCATCT
>Ga0209628_10001020_pt1 | contig 17690 bp, 15 predicted proteins | sample TergutCu122P4_FD_187285 | JGI IMG/M metagenome (GOLD analysis project Ga0209628, IMG submission 187285) | Cubitermes ugandensis P4 segment gut microbial communities from Kakamega Forest, Kenya - Cu122 P4 (SPAdes) (version 2) | ecosystem: Host-associated > Arthropoda: Insects > Digestive system...
GGGAAGAAATGAATAATTACAGACCAATATCTCTACCAACAGCCATGTCAAAAATGTTAGTAATGACAATAATGTTCAAAAGATTGGAACAACATCTAGAATTAAATAATATCTTGACTACAGATCAGTTTGGTTTCAGGAAAGGGGTCCATATTGAAAATGCAGTCTTTTCTCTTACAAACAATATAATTACTTCACTAAATCAACAACAGCAGATGGGAGGTATTTTTTTTTATTTAACCAAAGCATTCGACTGCATCAACCACACTATTCTTTTAAACAAGTTAAATTACTACGGAATCAGAGGGAAATGCCATCACTGGTTTAAGCCTTACCTTGAAAATAAAAAAAAACAGAGGGTCTGTATATCACCACATATTCTAGAACAAGAAAAATCTTGCAGGTAGTCACTGGGGTCCCCTAGGGTTCAATCCTGGGTCCCCTGCTTTTTATAATATACCTGAATGATTTACCATATGAATTACACCAAAGAGATAAACCAGTAATACAAGCATATGCTGATGATACTAGTGTTCTGTTAACGGCAAAAAATGATGAAGGGTTAAAAACAAATTAACTGTACGTTATATTACATGACAGGATTGTTCTCAGCCAGTGAATTAACTTTGAACATGGAGAAGACAAATATAATGAAATTTACTTCCAGTTATCACCAGAATGAAGCCTTCCAAATTATATATCAAAAAATGATAATAACTGGAACAAACAATACACAATTTTTAAGATTAGAACTTGACAAAAATATAAGGTGAAAAACCATGTTCAAAAAATTATACCTAAATAAAGCAGTGCCTGTTACCTGGTTAGAAAAATGTATCCATGTTGCAATTCAAATACTCTTAAAATGATTTACTTCACCTACTTTCATACTGTTATGGAATATGGTATCATATTCTGGGGAGTTTCAGTACAAAGTAAAAGAATCTTCCAACAACAAAAAAGAATAATTAGAATTATGACAGGATCTACTTCAAGGATCTCATGTAGAACATTATTTTGGAAACTGGAAATATTGACTCTGACTTCTCAATACATACTCTCTTTGATGAGATTCCTCTCATCCAATTTGGAGTTGTTCACATTTAATACTTCAGTACATAACATAAATACTAAACTCAAATTAAAACTGCATAAACCAACAGTGAGACTTACAATGTACCAGAGGAGTGCCTATTATAATCGCATAAATATTTATAATAAACTCCCAGATGATCTTGCTGAATTAGTATTAAATAAAAAACATTTCCTAATACAACTAAAAAATATCTAACTGAAAAGCCCTTTTACTCATTACAGGAATATTTGAATGCATAATAGACCTATGACAAGAGGCCTAATATGGCAATGCTTCGTATACGTGTTATATTTTTTTTTTAGACTGTATAATTCATGAAATTATGTATCGATGTACGTTGTAATATTTAATTTTTAATATTTTAAATTTGTGTATGTCTGTTTTGTGTATATCTGTAGTGTTTGTCAAATTCTGAAGACATGTTTCATATCTGAAGCCTAATGGCTTATAGGGGTTGATGAAATGAAATGCCATGCCATGCAGTAGTCTTCATAGTCACCACCACAAGAACTATAAATGTCATCAAAAGAATTCCCAGGACAAGAAAGTGGAAAAACGGTATTCTCTCATATTACTAACAATGACATACATAGGGACTTCCTACAACACAGTGCATTTAATCAACATTAAAATAAGGGGAATGAAGATTGCTATCTTCTGGATTGTGATGCCATGTGATGATAGCAATTTATAAACATTTATGGGGAACCTTTGTAAATTTCTGCAAGACTACACACATCACTTCCCAGATGACATCTAAATAACACAGAGAATAACAGGAACGAACAGAGGTGATGTATGGGGTATACTGAGTGTACTTAAAAATTATCATTACTTTGAAATATCCATTTGTTTTACTTGTATATACTTTCAAATCAAGTCAATGGTATCATTCATCATAGTAAATTATTTTATTCTCTTGTGCTACATTGCATTTATTAAAGAATAAGAATAAACTTATGATCTGAACTAGTCAAGAGTCAAGTAGGTTGCAGGTTTCTCAGGCTCCCCCATTTTGCCATTACGTGTATGTCTTTATCACTTTCAGAACCACAGACTGTATCCTGTGGATGGGCAACTTGTGCAACATTTCTATGGTTTCAGTTAGCCCCACCATGCAAATCCTGGAATATTACCTTAACACAATATGCTGAACACATTGGCTGAAATTATGAGTTTTTCTTTTTTCTGGGCAACACAAATGCCATGTGTATCACTTCTGTACTATTGTCAGTTACCAGAGCAGACACACTCCCTTAAAGAATGCATGCAATGGGTGGGCACATGGTGGCAGCACAAAAACATGTTGAAGCAGAAGAGGTTGCACAAGGCGCAACATACAGCATCTATATACGAGATTAGGAGAGTACTTAAAGAAAAAAGAAAAGTAACACATGGACAGTAAAAACAGAAGTGATACCAATAGTAATAGAGGCAACTGGAACCATCTCCAAATAGTTAAGAAAATATCTGAGCAACATACCTGGAAAGCATGAAATCAAAGAACTACATAAAACAGTCATATTGGGCACTGCATACAAACTTCAGAAAGTACTAATGTAAAAGTACAAAATGACTGTGATGGGAAATAACATTACATGCACCATAAGCTGTGACAACAGATTGCTTCTTCAGATACATAACTGTAAAAACACCGCATAAAGGTGACAAAAACAACTACTGGTACTAATAATAATAAGAATGGAGCATGGAACCTGAAGTTTCATTACCGCATGCACAAGTGCCTGACAGCTGTCCCTATCCTGAGCCAGATTAATCCAGTCCATGTCCCCACATTCCACTTCTTGAAGATCCATCTTCACGTCCCTTTCAATTGCTTAGGGCGTACCAAAGTATCAATCCAGGACCGAGGCACGTATGACTACTACTACTAATAATACTAATAATAATAATAATTGAGCCTCAAGTAGTTATTACCAAAGGCTGTAACTGCTAACACCAGGTTTTCTGCACTATATCTCCCTTACATTAATCCTCGTGATGGGTTATTAATGGTATAACATTTGCTCCGTCATTTCCTATTACAACAGGTTTCATTCTCTTCTGCACCCTTCTGTACTATTTTAGTTTCACTGGCCCACTTACATTTTCTCCTACACAAATATTTACCTGTTTCTCAATTCTATGTTCTTCGTAGAATTAATTTCTTACATATTATACCCTCATTTATATTTCCATATGTGCATTTCCCTGCATTTCATAAGCAAATAAAATCATTCTCTTCCTGCACAGTGTCCTCTCTGGCAGTCATTGTGTTAATCTGGCAATATACGCATTATAACCAATAGTCATGTACCAGGTGTCTTTGGGTTTCAATATGGTTAACAATTAACAGCAGTTTTGAATTAGTTGTCATAAGGAAAAACACTTGATAAGACACTATCAGAACAGAGAAGAGATCACATGGATCCAGTTCACTTTATTACGAGTACCGAATTAAGATGGTGCTTTACAGAGCTGCACTAGGTAAATTCTGTTGTTTTAATTTCTGATGTCTTAAACCGACTAAAGCCATTACAGTAAAAATTAAATAACTGCTGCACATCCTCAAACATGTGCCCTTTCTTAGAACAACACTATTGTAACAGCCATTAATAACCTTCTGACTATTCAAAATATGCTGTGTAACAGTTACACAATATATATTGAAGCCCTTGGCTAATTTTTCTAATGGCTGTAGTGTGATGTCAAACAGTGATAAGCCTTCTATATCAGTCGGAAATGCCATGTGAAGGTAAAGATAAGTTGCCGCATAGCTTAGTTCAAGAACACACCATGACAATGTTTGGGAGGGTGAAGGCACAGCTCCCATGTTTAACCTGAGCACTAGGAGATAATCAGCTTCACACAGAGGGCAAGGACAGGAGGCTGATGAAGATATGGTAACCTTGTAGGTATAGTCACTAGGCTACGGGAAGGATAACCAGAGAAGATGGGATATCCAGCTGGGACGGACATTACGCTTGCACTAATGTGTTTGGAAACAACCAGACATTATGGCTCTTACCCAGGCACAAAGTGAAGCTGACCACTCACATCAAACTAGGGTCAAAGGTTAAAAAGAATGGAGGTATAACTCATTACTCTACCATAAGGTGGAACTGCCACATAATTTTAGTAATCATGTTTTAAAATGAAACTGAAGTCACAGAAAATTTATGCTTCACCTAACTGTATCTGGAATTTCCTGCCCAGCTTATGGACACAGTGGGATAAAACTGTGTAATGAAATGTGCAAAAATGTCATATTTAGAACTATGACTCGTGTAATCTAGGGAACCAAGTAAAGTACAGGGTTATGTTATATGATGACTTGTCACTTCATGCAACTCTTCCTCCAGGCATGTGGGTGGTCAGCAAGGTGGGCTATATTAATAAGAAAACAAGCCAACAGAAGTCGCAGCTGATAGTTTAAGATAAAACAATGACCCTATAAAACTCACATACAAAGGACAGCACATGTCCTATGTGACTAAACTGTTCACTTCTTACATTCTGATCTCTTAATTACATACAATACATTCTGCAATGAACAGCAAACGTACAGGCTCGACAAGATTTAATGTGAACGTGTAGAGCAACAGGACACAAATAAACAGCCACTAAATTTGCAAAGGAAACACAATAATCTGCAAATAAAGAGAGTTTGGAAAAGTTCCCATGGCAGTGAAATGTCAAATAGACCTGAAAGTGAATTGTTTGATTGACAGCCACCATTGCTAAAGACATGAATATGAATTTTTAGACTGACAGTGCATAAAATTATGTATACTGAACCTGTATTTTAACTGAACATATTCCATAATGTGAGAGAAGAAGCAATTTCTTTGCAAAGCCCAAGTACCTCTCAAGTTTACATACAACATTAACACTTTATCATAATTTTGAAGTATGACTGTCAGGAAATGAACCACACTCTCACAGTTGGGAACAGACTAAAAGGCCATTCAGTACACATGAGAGCAAATTCTAAAAGGATATGACAATGGTATAGTCAGATTATGGATTTCTGGACTGTACGTCATGTAATGTAACAAAAGAACGGAATGTCCAGGTTCAGATCTAGTGCTTTATGTACCTCTCCACTTTTCTGCAAAGGACAGAAACAGATTCAGTTCTCAGAAGTCTTAGATGACAGATCAAATCCACAAATCAACTGAAGAGAACCAATTCTTGGTTTTTCTTGTCTTATTCTCCATATTAAAAACATTCTTCATGTACTGCAACAAGAAATGTGTGCCAAACTAATGCCAAGTTGCTGATAATTTCAGGCTTTCACAGTGGTTAATGTGGATACTGTTTTCAGTGATGAAACAGTGTAGGTGTGTACTGTATGGCCAGTGTTTGGAACATCTGCTTGTCAAATGTGGAGACAAGGATATCTAAAATGTGAGCAGCACTGCCCACACATATGCAATGCCATCACCCTACAACAGAATCTTATTAACAGCTAAAATTAAATCCTTATTAAACCTAACAACTGCACAAACCACATGCACAATCCTATTCATCAAGTGTTATGCTTATTCAACACTAATTCCATTATTTCAAACTAAAACCCACTAACCAGCCCACCAGTAACGGCAGACTGAATTCCCCTATTCAAGAACAATGACTGTTAAGCATACACTGAATTTTAAATGATTAGAAACTTGTGAACAATAATGGAAGAAATAAATCTTGGACATTCATTATGAATAAATGATCTGAAATCAAGACCAACAATTAGACTTTCTTCCTTGAATGCTTGTGTATGTATAAATCATAGGGACCATAAACAAGTCAAAACACAGATCACACTGTTCCACTGCTGGATATTCACATTTCAGCAACCTGTAATATGCTTAATGTTTCTCAACTCTCAGCCTCACAAAAACAACATCCCTCATTTATGATCAGTACTAGTATGCAAAACCATTCTTGTTACAGATTAAAGTAGTAACCTGCACCTGCACGTAACTGAATGCTGGCTTTTGTATGCATCACGTGAATGGCATGTTCACAATGGCAGGAGTTGAACATATTTTACTGGTGAATGGCTCTTAAATGTGAAATGGGTTGGTGCTGAAATTTTAGACTAAATTCTGGAGGCAGCTCTTGTGACATACAAATATAAACCTGACAAGTCTTGTGTGATGCGATGCTGTGTTGTTGGGCAAGTAGTTCCTGATGTTTCAAAGGACTGTACTGCCTCCATCTCACAGTCAAGCAGTTCTGGACTGCTACTCGCCCCATGACACAACATCGTATCCCGGAGGACTTGGAAGTTCACCAGTATTCCTGTAAAAACCTCAGATCTCACGAATACAGGCCTGCACATTACCATGCTCAGGCTTGTGATTTCACATCTCCCCGCACAGGTCCGCTGTTCCAGTCCTCTTGGTGCCACTAACTTTACAAGTTTGCAGCAGGTAACAGTTTTGTGCAGTGTGTTACAGTTTTGTCCCTCACAGCCTTTGATGTAATTTGTATGTTTCTTATCTGTCCATTAAACAATATTTTAAGCTATGTAAGAAACCATAAAATGCACATCAATAAAATATGTTTCATCATATATTAACATTTACTGACATGTTTAGGTAGCATCTGCTACCATCATCAGCATGTCACACAAGAATACTAACAATACACAATCACACACAATGTACAATTAAAACCACCCTCTTGTTACAGTTAATATTTTACACACTACTTATAGCCCTGAAATGTAAAATTATGTTATTGTTAAAAACAGACAAAACTGGGCGTGTTTATTTTGCTTCTTGGCTGTATATAATTGATGTTCACCCTGTAATAAAAACAGCACAGCTGTAGGTATAACTCTATCAATATAATGTACAATTTATGTATTTATCTGTTTTAAACAACAACATATTTTCACATTTTATGACCACAAGGAGAGCTTAAAATATTAACTGTGACATCAGTTGGTTTTAATTACACACTTTGTGCAATTGCTTGTATATTGTTTGTATTCTTGTATGACACTCTGACAATGAACACAGAAGTGACCAAGACATCGCTGAATGGTAAGATATGAAACAACATATTCTGTCAATGTGCATTTGTTGGTTTGTTACATAGCATAAAATATTCTATGATGTATTATCTAGTGGCCTGGGCATATCAGCAGATGGCACCAGTTTTATATTTACCCAAATAAACACTGTTTTTTTCTTTTAAATTTTCATACAAGTTAATTTGTAGCTGGTGGGCCTGAGGATGGAGAGGGTTAACTGTTTGTGGTCCACAACAGTACAGTTCTTGATATGCCAACCCACTGACAGTGTTCTGTTGGACCACAAAGGGTTCAATATTCATCCTGAATGTTAAAAATACAACCAAAAACAAACTTCATTTTCATAAATTAATGATGAGGTGATGTATAACCATACTTTTGTATTTATAACTAAAAATAACGAAAATTAAATTTCCATGACACTGTCCAAAATATCACTACACACCAGCTTCAAAAGTCCCCTTTATGAATTGTACAGAATCTGGAAACTGGATGATGCTGGTACGTAACGTAGCTTCTGAAAACCATTAGTTCCATTAACAGAAATGTTTGTACAAATTGATAAACAGTGTAACAAAAGACACTGGTAGTTTAAAGCACAAATTCTGTAGGTCCAAAATATACACTTTTCAGTAAACCCACACTAAAGATGCATCAACATAGTGTTCACTTGTGACAACATTTCTTAATTCTTCAACCATCACCAGCATCTTTCCTGGTCTTACAAAATGTGCAGAACAAAAGTAGCATATTTACTACTGACAGCACCCACTAATTCAAAATTTATCAAAACGGACATACAATACTTGTGCTTTGAATCTCTGACATGATAAACAAGGTCCATGCAATCACGAATATTCAATTTGGTGATACTGCAACATATATAATTACACTTCCCATCACTAGTCTCATCACCAAAATGTATTTTCAGTGGGACTTCCTTATTTCTCCTGCCACCACTGGATTTAATCCTTACTCTAAATGAGAAATTACTAAACAAAATTACATCAATTTAATGATGAAATATTAAAAACTGTGATGAGAGTCTTAAGGCCATTGAGTGAATACATGAAAATGCTCTGTTCGTTTGACTAACTACTATTAATAACTATGTTTACTATAATTTATTGAACAAGATACTTTAATATTGTACCTACAAAGTCACAAAATATAAAAAATAGCACATGGTACTGATATTATGCTTGTTTTGGCTTATCTTCATTAAAGTCAAGTGTTGACAATTAAATACTTCTTTACAGCATATTTAAATTATATGTACTCATTTTGTTAGTTCTTGTTTCTCACTTTTCAGAGGTATGCATGTGTTGTAATACATTACTACACAAAAGGCAATCAATCGGTATTTCAGTGGCATTTCTGGAAAGATTGCATAGCTGATACTTTATTCTTAATGACTCAGTGTGATACTTCTGTTGGAATTCAACTTGTATTTATACAAAAGTTCCCTGTTCATACATCTGAGTCGAAAAGATCACTCATTCAAGCATGACACAATTATTTAACACGCCCCACCAACAGGGGGAGGGACCTACACAAGTTAAAAAAAGGACAGGAAGAAATGGGTTGTCCCGTGACATTTTGTTCTCCAAGTGCACTTTTCTTTAGTTGTATCTGCTTTACCAATATACTGAAAACATTTGCATGTTAACATACACACAAATTGGTATCAGTGTGATAACAATATTAGTAAAGCCAATGTCCAAGAAAACTGTACTCTTTATCAAACACACTATATCCTTAACAATTTCTTCCCTTAGTAAAGAAAAGCCTAGATATACAATGTAATAAATAAGGCGTTTAATTGCCAGTAAAAGCACTGATGACACCAATCACTTAGGATATTTTCTCCTCTAAGATCAGTTTGGTTTAATAATTGATCAGTCATGCAAAACACTGGTGAAAAATAAAGAAAAAAGGATCACTAAGACTTCCTTTCACAAACTCCTGAGAAATGTCTGTATACACACACACAAATAAACATAATAGCTGTACAGAATTACATTCCTTGTCAATTTAGTCTTTAAAATTTACTGCTATTATACAAGTCTTGGAAACTGCAAAGCCACAAGTGTTACAAACTTCATATACAGACTTCAGTCAAACCGCCCAACTTCACTAGAAATACCCACAAAACAATTACACAAACAAGGGTTAAACTTAGGGGGTTTGAATTAAATGTGCAGTTTTTGTTACAACAATTACTATTAACAGAGAAATAATCAGATGACTGACACTGTGCAAGTATGGACAGATAAAATTGATTCTTTAATTAATTCATATTAAATACATAAATAAAGACTTGTGAACAATAAGTGGAAAAGTAGGTCTGCAGGGGAGGGCACAAGATAATTTCTGAAACACCTCGAGACTTTACTTCTTTCACACAATGACTTCATGAGTGCAAAACTGACTACATTTATAACTGGGGGAGCAAGACTACCAAATTCATCGTGCAGTCTAATCATTTCTGCAGCAAAGGAAGCTGGGAAGTGTGTTACTATCAAACTGACAAACGAAAGAGTTGTCAAAAGAAAGGTCAGCTGAGGCATAGTTACGTCTATGAATGTACAATGGCCCATAGAGTTTACCAATGCATCATACAACCTCACCTTATAACATTTATTTAAAACTGTGCTAATTGCAAAATATAGTATTTGCCAAAATGGTCAGTAACTACATGTAATTTCAACATAAACTACTCTCTTCTCTGCACAACACACATAAATGAGCTGATCTGGAATGTATCTGTTAGCTAAATAGTGTCACATCAAACAAGCAGAAGAATGAAATGTAAAGCTGCGACAACAAAACTGCAGTTATATATGTAGCTCACTTTTGCATTCAACAGTAAATTCTTGTATGCCCAACAAATAAATCAAGGAAAACATCTTTGCTCTACAGTGTACCTTGGAATGTCGAGTATAAGCAAAATATAAACTGAAAAAACTCTTTCACACATACCAGTGCACGTTCCGACAATGTAACGCACTAGAAACTTGACCTTTCCAACAATGCTGAAATTTATTTTGTATGGTTTCATGGTGTGGGGTCGGGGTGGGGGATGGTAATGGAAGGTGAAAACTTATTAACTGTTAATGTTATAACCTGGTCAATGGTACTTGAATCTTTATTAACACTTGTCTTGATCTGTGAATGAACACACCATCCACAATTTAAGAAAAAGACCTTTCACTTCATAACTTGCTCCAGCAAGTTTTGATCTGTACACGTTATGCCACTATCGCGGTGGTCTGCTGTCGTCCACTGTTATGAACATAATTCCTTGACTGTACTGAAATGACTGCAAATTCATGTAACGATGCAAAAGATTAAAAAGTACTGTAGTTTCAAATTAAATACCAGCACATAAAACATGATGTTCAACATTTCATGTTTCATTCCCACAACTCAGTACAGTATCTTCTTTACTCATGGAATTGGTACTTCTGGGAAAAAATTCGGACCGAGGCTGCGTACAGTAAGGAGATCTGGCACAACCATACTACAGTAGGCAGTAAGTGGTGTGTTCAAGTCATCACCAAATCATGGAGACCGCTGAATGTGACCAAGTGCCATGAGAAATAAAATAATAACTTCCAGTCTCCATTTGTTCAGTACGATTGTCATTTCTCCCATCTGCATGCAGTAGAAAATAAAACAGAATAGTACGTGGCAACTGCCTCTCTTGGTACGTAACGTACATTATTTGTAAAAAAAATACCTAACTTGCTTGCATGGGTGAAAACACTGTCCTGTTCATGAGTTCAAAACATTTCAATAAAAAAAATGGTACATCGGTCACTTTTCGCCATCCACCTTTGTTTTCTTTGTTGGTGGCTCTTCCAGGCTGCTTGTTGTATCCTCCTCTGTTTCTCGCTTAGTAGAAGCTTCATCACTCTTGCTGTTACATGTAATAATTGCTGTAGCAATCGCTGTTGAATCATTGGTTGCAGAGTCAGAAGTGGCAATTGAATCATTGGTGTTCTCATCACCAGGAGGGACCACTGTCGGTGTTGACGGTTTGTCCAATGAATCCTCTGTGAAAGACGTAGTTGTATCATCTATCACATCTGTGGAAACCGGAGCAGGATGCTTTCCATTTGTTGAATCCTGCGTACTCTCATCTGAACTCTGGTCAGGTTCCTGGCAAACAGCAGAAACAAAACCTTGAATCAATATTTCACACAATTAGACTGGAATCACAAGAAATGTTATCTAATCTAAAATACAGCTGTAACAAGTTTTAAATAACATACAATGATCATCACATCAACAAACAAGAATGACACAGCAAATCTGCTGATGTTTAGAGCTCCCTTCTATGTTAATATCCTGCATTAACTCCTGCTTGACTGTTGTACAGTACCTGGTCTTCAAAAAACTTAACCAGTTACACTTATTAGTCTCTGCTCACATGTTGTGAATGTACAGCATTATAAGATTGTTTTAGTATTTATCTCCCCATTTAAATTTACATCTCATGATCTCGTCTCTTCAGATATTCCAAATAAAATTTTGTGCACATAATACTACTGTGTCACAACCACCTGGTCATCTTTGATTTGATCACTCTAATATCTGCTGAAGAGTACACACTCTGAAGATCCTCACACAGTTTTCTTAAACCTTCTGGTTATTTATATCCTCTCTTATGTGCACATATTCACCTCTGCACCCTATTCTCTGACACCCACAATCTATGGCCCTCATTCAGGGCAAGAGATTAAGTTTCACACACACACAAAGAGGTAAAATTATGATTCTTCATATCTTAATGTTTCTGTTGCCTTTATTATTAGATGGCAGTAAGGAGGTTGGCTTAAAAGTGAACATGGTAAACACTAAGAATTTCATTGCTTTCCGTGAGAGTGCAGGACAGAATTATAAAACACATAACTTACCAACAGACATTAGAGCACTAAGGGGACCAGACATTGGAAAAGATAACAACTTACTGAAGATTAATTTTAAAGTGAAAATAAGGGTAAAAACTGGAAATAAATATAATGAGAAAATAAAAATGGTGAACATTTTGCAACTTGCAAGAAAGAATAAAAAATGCTGACAAAACATATTTTATGCTACAGTAATTTTTTAAAAATAAAAACATATTAAATAAGCTAAAATTGAGACTAAAGAACACAATAATAGACAAAGTGTTAACATATGCATCAGAAACTCAGACACTAACAAAGAGAGATAGAAGGCAATTGAACATTTTTGAAAGAAAAATGTATAGAAGAATTTTAGGCCCAGTATATGACAATGAAAAAGAAAACTGGAGGATATTAACTAATAAAGAAATTTATGCAATTGTTAAAAAAACCTACTATAATAGAGACAATAAGGTTAAATAGATTACGTTTGTTTGGACATGTACAGAAAATGGGAGAAAATAGAATTCCCAAAAGAGTATTATATACAAATTTGAGAACAACAAGATTGAGAGGTAGACCAAGAAACAGATGGCAAGATGGAATGAGAGGGGATGGAAGAATAGTTGGTGGAGAAGGGTGGCAGGAAAAAGTACATAACAGAGAGGAATGCAAGAAGCTCCTGAGAACGGCAAGGAATCGTCAAATTCTGCACATGCCAATGCAATGCAATGAATGAATAACTGACCAACAGTAACAAACTGTTTCACAATGTGACACAGGTAAATATTTAGTAATGATAACATAGCAATCCATAAACACTTAATTCCTGAATAAAAATGAGCATGTTCAAACTGGAAAATGACCTACCTGTCTACCACCTTTTAATTTTTAAATGTCACAAACAATAAATAAATAAATAAATAAAAAACAAACAAATAAAAAATAAAAAAGGGAAACTCTTGCTACGAGACTAAACACTACCAGTCCTTCAGCATCACTGCAGTTTCAAATGGTTCAATGAACAAAGTCTACTTTCTCTTGAACATTTCCTCATTTTTTCCTTTTCAGTTTATTCCTGCCCTTTTCTTTGCTCTCAGATGTTGTCCACTACCCTGAAACCATCTTGGTCTGGGTCATCACCTATACCCCTTCCCTGTACAATTCAACTCCATTCTTCGCAGTATTCTTGTTCTGTCCATTCTTTTCACACAGCCAATCCACTGCTGTTCTTTCTCTTCTAACTCAATTAAAAACTTCATTCTTAATTTTCTATCTGTTTTTATCACTCCCTCAGTCCTTCTACTACCAAAATCATCACAATTAAAGATATCACAAGTCAAAAAGGCATGACTAACTCAATGAAGCACAGTCTTTCTTGGCAAGCTAATAGTTCCTAAGCTCGTCAATGAATTCCCCACATTTTATGGTATGCAAAGTTCATTCCCATGTTCACAACAGCCCACCACTCATCCCTGTCCTCAGCCAGACAAATCCAGTCCCCACCCTCCAATCCTATATCTTTTAGGTACATTTTAATATTATCCTCATACAAGTATGAAATTACAAACTTTTTATCAAGGCATATTTCAGACAGCAGCAACTGTAAATGGGCCTGAAAAGAATAAAAAAAAAACATACATACAACATTCACTATAGACTAGGCTAACCTCTGTTAGTATGAATGAAATAAATTAATTCTTTTAAATTAGGAATGCTGCAGTACTTGTGGTTTTGGGGTGGAATCTCCATTCTTTTGATCATGGTGTGAAGTTCCATTTTCTGTTGGGTTAGGGATAGTATTCAATAATTCTGGCTTCATCTCTGAGGCAACATAGTGAGTCCATAACGCCAGCTCAACCTGATGTGGGTTCCAAGTGCCATTGTTAGCTAGAACAAAAGGTTGAAATATAGGTAGTCATGTGAAAATGAATGCAACCCCCAAACATCTGGGGGAAATGCATATATAACCAATTAATAGAATCTTAATTAAGTGTAAAGGAGTAACCATAAGCAGTCAGAAAACAAAGGATGCTGCTTTGTGATGAACACTGTACACCTTGTTATCAATACCACTGTGGGAAGCCATCATGTATTCTTTCTGTGCACGTACTGAACATTTTTCTGCATCATATGTTGTGTATTGTGGAGTAACCTGGCTGAGTTCCCAACAGTGGTCTGAGCCTCACCATTATGTTCTACGAAAGGAACCATGCTGGCAGCTCAGCCACGTTACTCCACCGTAAAAAGCGCAAGATTCGCATGACACAAAGACAAAAGACAAGGCAGGAAACTGTACATGAAAATACTCTCCCCCCCCCCCCGATTTACAATAGAAAGTACTTTAAATAACAACAAACCAATTTGTACACCATGTATATATAATTGTGGAACTGGGTAGGTGGCATAATATATTCACACTGCTGTTATGGAGGTTTTGGCAGGAATGATATAAACATGCACAGAACCAAGGAGAACATGGATTCAAGGAACATAAAATCCAAATTGCACTGTTTAGAAACAAAAGACAGCAGAAGAGAAGGTTGTATAGGCCTATATATGTTGCTTTCATAATGTTCACTTGTTATATAGCGCATGGGAGTGGGGTTAAAACAAATAATAAAAAATACTGGTGGAATGATATAAATGAAGCAATAAATTACCCTTTCATAATAAATATGTACAAGTGTACACTGAATGAGGATGCAGTTTAAAACTTACTCTCTTTGTTGAGCCTCTCTACTGTAGACTGAATGTGCTGAACAAATTTGAGGTATTCTTTTGTGGTGTAATCGATGCCTTCAATCTCAGGAATAGCCATAAGGCACTCATCTGCCATGAATGGGGCTTGATCAGGAGCAGCTGCTGCCAGCAGAGCTGTAATGTATAAAATGCAATCATAAACAGCATACACATGCATGAACCCTACTTCATGAATGCACAAACTTTCCAAAGAACTAGGGTACACCACACAATTTTAGGTGCCAAAAGGATGACATGAAGGAAGTTCCAAACTGCGGACCCAAACATATTAGGCACGACTGTACACAATTCAGTTGCCATGGCAACACAGCACCCGGGATTTGTGCACCCGTCTTACTTTCATATATATATATATATATATATAATTTTGTGTGCTTACCCAACTGTATAAGAACAGGTGAAAACCATGACAGGTAACTGTAGTCAATACTTGGCAACAATGTTTTTCCTGTAAGAGTTCCACAATTACTCCTGGCATTCTATTTTCACTTGCCATTCATTGACAGCAGAAAGGCAGACTTTCTGCGACACTTCACTTGTAGAAGCTATTTACTATTCAATATACTGTTTCTCTGTGTTTCTATTATTTGATTCTTAAGTGCACTGATATTGTTGACATCTCATTTGGTCCAAGAAGTACTGTTAGAGACACTGGTACATTGTAGTTAGTCTGAAGATCAAATAAGTTACAATGGGCAAAGCAGAAGCTTCAGGCCTGAATGACATCACTTACAAGGGACAATAAAACAAAAACTGTATAGCCCTTAAATAAAGACAAGTAAGGCTACTACATAAGAGTGCTCTGTACTTGAATCTGAGCTTCACAATTCTCTCACTGCTTCCAAAAGAAGGGATCACAATTTAACATGCGACAAGCTGAACGCCAGCTAGTGGATTTTCTACTGATCAGTGCATGACACAACAACTTAAAAGCAATACCTTACACCATATTAACCAACAGCCACATGTCTGCCAATCTCAAAGTCAAATATTTGTGAGATATTATACGTTCTCATAAACTGCATGTAACAACAGACTGAAATCACTAAATTTCACACAAAGACAAGACAGTCACAGTTGCAAAGTGTTTAATTTTCATAATGTCCTTACCTGATGCCATTGTTGTTCCAACACCTTTCAAGTTACTGAGGGCAGTAATAGCTTGCTCCAGGTTTGGCAATTTACGAAATGCTTTCTTTGTTTCCATCATCACAGCACGGGGTGTGTTTACCTTCACCAGGTACGACAGTTGTGGATAGAATTTTCCCCGCTGAAAAGTCAACAATATTAGCTGTAAGTCTGATATATCGCACATTCTCACTGTGGTAACAAGAAAGTTTACAATCTTCCGGGATATGACACCATATAATCCAGTATAAATCTACAAGGAACACTCTGCCTCCGTTGGTCAGAAAAGTATGATGTAAAGGAAATGTTCAATTACAATATAAGTACAGGAAGAAGAAACATAATTCCACGAGCAAGGCCAGCTGGATCAGGAAACAAAAGAGCCACAAGAATCGGGGGGGGGGGGAAGCTGATACTTTAAAGACGTAATGTGGCACAATTTACTAAACTAAATTTGTCACTAATTACAATAATCTACTGTTCACTCTACACACCTCAATATCAGCAGAAAAATACCATGTTCTCTTCGTTACAGACAGACGAACCCACTTACCCACTGACACAGTGTCACATCCCAGAGGACTCTAATCCATTCTTACTCTCCTGTATCCCAAAGCAAAAGTACAGGATGTATATATCTGATAACAAATTTTCACAATGACATGACTCTTTCCCCAGACAGGGACTCTTAACTCACAACAATGGCCAATACACTGCTTCAGTACAACAGCAACAGAATACGTTTGCTTACAGTTTGTTTCCATTTCATAGTTTGTACTAGTTCTTCATGAATGAGATGGGCATCTTTCCCTCGAGCCTTTATTTTCTTTGGTAGTTCATTCTGATACCTGCAAAACAACACATACAAACATACCTTCATTAAATTACTCAAAATGACAATTTTCGTCACCACATCATAATTCACAAATTATTAACAAAGCACTGGCATTCCATCAATTACTGTTCATTTGATCAATAAATAAAATAACAAAATCAAAAATGCTTATGATACAAATGATCAGAAAAAACAGTAAATGTCGTGCTCACAAATAACAACACATTTGCTGCAATTCATAACCATGCTGATGGTGAATTCCTACATTTTCAGTGTGACGGAATCACATTTTCAACAAAGATAAAGTTACACAAAATCAGAGTACACACTGAATTAATTTACATTCCATATCCTTTATGAAACTGGAGAGTGGCCCAAGGACTTCACAGAAGTTACAATGATTGCCTTAAAGAAAAAGACACAAGCTACAAAATGCAGCGACCATCACACAATCAGCCTTATTGCACATACAGCAAAGATAATAGCAAAGATACTAGAATAACAGCAGAACAAACTTTGGAGATAGATGAAGAACTGTGTGTTTGCTTCATAGACTGGCAGAAGGCATTTGACCGTGTAAACTGGACAAAATTAATGCAGATCCTGAAGAGAATTGGTATCGACTGGCGTGAAAGAAGATTGATCAGCAAATTGTACGTGGATCAGAGGGTTAAAGTATGACTGCACTGAGGGGAGACAAGAAGTGTGCAGATTGGAAGAGGAGTTAGACAAGGATGCTGTTTGTCACCAATTCTGTTCAACTTGTACAGCGAATGCCTTACCAAGGAAGCTTTGGATGGGCTTGGAGACTTCAACTTCGGAGGGCAAATTATTCAAACTGTGAAATATGCAGATGACCTTGTACTAATGGCTAAGGAAGAAACGGTGCTACAGGGCATGATTGATAAACTTATTGAAATTGGAAGTTGCTAT
>Ga0209628_10001021_pt1 | contig 17686 bp, 16 predicted proteins | sample TergutCu122P4_FD_187285 | JGI IMG/M metagenome (GOLD analysis project Ga0209628, IMG submission 187285) | Cubitermes ugandensis P4 segment gut microbial communities from Kakamega Forest, Kenya - Cu122 P4 (SPAdes) (version 2) | ecosystem: Host-associated > Arthropoda: Insects > Digestive system...
TCTGATGAGGCGTTGCAGCGTTTTGTGCAGGTTGCAAAAGACACAAAAGCGGGAATGTTATACGCTGATTATTACAAAGTTAGCGAAGAAAAACGGGAACTTATTCCGACAATCGAATATCAGGAAGGCAGTTTGCGGGACGATTTTGATTTTGGAAATTTTCTCTTTTTTGATGCAAGTTTATTTAAGCAAATAGTTAAAAATCAGCAAAATAATTACAAATTTGCTGCACTTTACGCTTTGCGGTTAAAAATTTCAAAAATTTTTCATATCAACGAGCCGCTTTATGATGTTTTGGAAGCCCCCCCCGAAGGGGGGGAACAAAGCCCCCCTTTTGGGGGGTGGGGGGCTGAGGGAAGGGCTCAATTTGCTTACGTTGATGTTAAAAATATTGCCGTTCAGCAGGAAATGGAAAAAGTTGTTACCGAACATCTTAAAAATATCGGTGCGCTTTTAACGCCCGAAAGTGTTTGTCATTGCGGGCTTGACCCGCAATCTTCTGAGGTTTTTGAAGTTGAGGTATCAATAATTATTCCTGTAAAAAATCGTGAAAAAACCATTTTAGATGCAATAAAATCGGCTATTTCGCAAAAAACAAATTTTAAATTTAATGTTATTGTGGTTGATAATCATTCAACCGACAAAACAACCGAAATACTAACCCGTCATTGCGGGCTTGACCCGCAATCGCCTGATAGCAATGTCATTGCGGGCTTGACCCGCAATCGTTTGAAAACAAGCGATTCTGCTTTTCCTTCGGCTTTTCAAGTCGCAGGAATGACGAATAACATCATCCATATCATTCCCCAACGCCGCGACTTAAACATTGGCGGCTGTTGGAACGAGGCGGTTAATCACCCAAAATGCGGCAAATTTGCTGTGCAATTAGACAGCGATGATGTTTATATCAACGAAAATGTGCTGCAAAAAATCGTTGATGAATTTTACGCTCAACGCTGCGCAATGCTGATTGGCTCTTACACTCTGGTAAATTTTGATTACGAAAAAATTCCCCCCGGCGACATCACGCACGCCGAATGGACAGAGCAAAACGGAATGAATAATGCGCTCAGAATTAACGGTCTCGGTGCGCCGCGCTGTTTTTACACGCCGATTATTCGCAAAATAGGTTTCCCAAATGTGAGTTACGGCGAGGACTATGCGGTCGGTTTACGTATTTGCCGCGACTACAAAATCGGCAGAATTTACGATTCGCTCTATCTCTGCCGCCGCTGGGACTGCAATTCAGACGCAAACATCGACATAAAAAAACTCAACGAATTCAATTTTTACAAAGATAAAATTCGCACAATAGAATTATTGGCAAGGAAAAAATGAAAATTATTTTGTTAAATAAAAAAAATGTTGTAATTTTGTATTCGAAAAATATGTAAATCAAAGTGGAAAAAATAGATAAAAATAATTGCGTTATTTATTCTGGCGAGCGTTTTTCAGTTGAGTGGTATTTTGACGAAAATGGTTATAGTCAGGCATACGAATATTTTTTATCTACTGATGATTTGCAAAAGCGTAAATTTTTGATTTTGGTAAAACGAATTGCTGATTTTGGCAAGATTTTTGATAAAACAAAATTCAGAAATGAGGGCGATAGTATTTATGCTTTTAAACCGCAGCCAGACAGATATTTAGCGTTTTTTATGGTTAATAAAAAGATAATTGTAACCAATGCTTTTTATAAAAAGACGGACAAGTTGCCTCAATTTGAAAAAGATTTGGCTTTAAAATATAAAGAAATTTATTTAAGTAAAAAATAATATGGAAACGACATTTGATAAATTTATAACCAACAATCCCGAACAAAAAGCCCTTTTTGACAGGGAATATTCGGATTTTGTCCGTTCTGAAACACTACTTTTTGCTCAAAAACAAAGAAAAAAGCAGACAAATTCTTATGTTAAAAACAACCAAGAATATGCGTATGTTTAATTTTTTTAATATTTAAAAAACCACTATTGACCGAAAAACACGCGGTCATTTTTTATTTGTTTGATATTGATTAATTATATTTGCACAATAAAACTTTTGGCAAGGGAAAAATGAAAATTGTCTCAAAATTTGATATAGGATATATTTTTGGCGGAATGTGTGTGTTGATTTTGCCGTTGTTTGTTGCGTTTATGTTTTGTTTTGCCACACACGAACAATCTTTTGAGTTTGAAAAAGAAAGTATTATTAATTTTGCATTTGTAGCGGCTATCATTTTTACAATCTATTTTTTAACTTTGGGTAAGTTTGTGCGAATATCGGCTACTGAAAACTATATCTATCTTGATAATTTACTTACAAGACAAACCGAATTTATCAATTTTGATGAAATAAAAGAGATAAAAGAGTCCATTGATATTACCACAAGTAAAAGAATGGCGGGGCATTATTTGGAAAATACAACCCTGCAACTAATACTCAAAAATGGAGATATTATTACACTTGACGATTACGCATACAGCAATTTTTTGGAGGTAGGAATATTTATTTATGAGAATTTTAAAAAGATAACCTGCAACGAACAACAGAAATTACCGGATACACAAAAAGAATTAAAACTTCTAAAATAAAAAAATTGATTTTTCTAAAAAATAAATTGTAATTTTGCAGAAAAAATAAATTAATAATATGAATCAAATTTGGAAATACGGCTTAGAAACGCCGCCTAAACCTGTAGATTTTCCCATTATTGGAAAATTACCAATAGATAATCAACTTGAACATTGTCATTGTCATTATTTTATTATTAATGCTCATAAGAAATTACAAGAATCTGTTGGAAAAGATAATTATCTTTGGAAATCTATTGAAAACGACTTATAAATTAAAATATTATGACAACAAATAAACTTATTCTCGGCGACAATCTCGAAAAACTTAAAGAAATTGAAAGCGAAAGCGTAGATTTAATCTATCTTGACCCGCCATTTTTTAGCGACCGCAAATATGAGGTAATTTGGGGCGATGACGGCGAGATACGCAGTTTTGAAGACCGATGGGCTGGTGGAATGGAACATTATATCGGTTGGTTGCGAGAACGAGTAGAAGAAATGTATCGTGTTTTGAAACCGACAGGCGTAATGTTTTTGCATTGCGATTGGAATGCAAGTCAATATATAAAAGTTGATATTTTGGATAAAATATTTGGTTATAATAATTGTAGAAATCAAATTTTTTGGAAAAGAAATTTTACAAAAAAAGGTTCTCAACATAAAATGACAAGATTAGCAGAAAATACAGACACAATCTATTTTTACAGTAAATCAAATAATTACACATTTTATACACCAAAATCAAAAGACGAAGACGAAGAAAATTTGTTAAAAATTTACAATAAAATTGACGAGAACGGGAAAAGATTTAAAAGTGAGCCTATTGAATTACCTGCAATTATGGCTCGAAAAAATTTAATTTTTGAATACAAAAGTTATACGCCAAAATACGGATGGATGATGAACCGTGAAAAATTAGAAGAATTAGATAAATTAAATAAAATTTATTTTACTTCAAATGGCAAACCCCGCAGAAAAAATTTTCTTGAAGATTATGAAGGGAATGAAATTGATAATATTTGGGTTGATATATTGCCAATTGGGCAAAATCAATCTGAAATTATTGGTTACCCAACCCAAAAACCCGAACTTTTATTGCAACGCATAATAGAATGTGCAAGTAATGAGGGCGACCTTGTACTTGACCCATTTGTTGGCGGCGGCACAACTATTGCTGTTGCAGACAAACTAAACCGCCGTTGGATTGGAATTGACCAGTCGGTTATGGCAATAAAAGTTTCTGATTTTCGACTGAAAAAACAACGAGATGCTTTTTCGCAAGAATATGAATTGGTATTGAGAACTTTTGATTATGATAAATTGCGAAATATGGACGACTGGGAGTTTGAAAAATTCATTATTGAACAATTTGGCGGAAAACCAAATGCAAAAAAAGGCGGAGATAATGGTATTGATGGGAAAAAAGATAATGCACCAATTCAAGTTAAACGCTCTGATAATATCGGAGTTAATGTTATAAAAAATTTCTGGGCATCTTTACAGCAATATGACAAAAAACTTTTTGAAAAAAATGTAAAAGAGAAAAAAACAGCGGGTTACATTATTGCTTTTTCATTTGGAAAAGGCGCAATAGAAGAGGTTGCTCGTTTAAAAAGTAAGGAAAATATAATTATTGAACTTAAAAAAGTTAGTGATATTGTTGAATATGGAAAACGCCCAAAAGTATCGTTAGAAACAAACGAACTTGAGAACAATGAGTATATTTTTATTGCTAATGCTGAAAGCGAAACAAGTATTGAATTTTATTCTTGGGATTTTGCGCATAATGAAAAAGAAGGTTTTAAAGCAGATGTAATTCTTGATAAAGTCGGAAAGCAAAAACGAAAATTCAAAGAAGGAACACATCAAATTGCTGTTGAAGCCGTTGATAAACAAGGTCTTGACGGCACAGATAAAGTTAAAATCAAAGTAAAGAAAAAATGAAAAAAATTTTAACATTTTTTTTAATAACAATTTTATTTTTCTCTTGTGGAAATAAAACTGCACAACAATCTAACAATAAGCAAGTTGCAGAGATAAAAGTACCTGCTTTTAATGCTGATTCTGCATATAATTTTGTAAAGACGCAGGTTGATTTTGGACCACGCGTACCGCAAACAGAGCCGCACAAAAAATGCGCCGAATATCTTGTAGCAAAGTTAAAAGATTTTGGTGCCGAAGTTGAAATTCAACAAGGCAAAGGCACTTTGTATAACGGCAGAAGCATTGATATTCAAAACATTATCGGCAAATTAAATCCTAATGCAAATAATAGAATTTTGCTTTGTGCGCATTGGGACTCTCGCCCGTATGCCGACCACGACAAAGACGAGAGCAAGCATAACACGCCAATTTTGGGCGCAAATGACGGCGCAAGCGGTGTCGGCGTTTTGCTTGAAATTTCTCGAAATCTAAAAACATTACCCGAAAATATTGGTATTGATATTATATTTTTTGACGTAGAAGATTGGGGCGCACCGCAATTTTACAAAGGAAATCAACAAAACGACAGTTGGTGCATTGGCTCAAAATTTTGGGCGCAGGAAGCAAAAAAGGCAAATTACAGAGCATATTTTGGTATTTTACTTGATATGGTTGGTGCGCCGAATGCACGTTTTTACAAGGAATATTATTCTATGCAGTATGCAGCAAATATTGTGGAAAAGGTCTGGAACAAAGCGCAAATACTCGGTTTTGACGGCTATTTTATCAATAAAGCTGGCGGCGAAATAATGGACGACCACATTTACATCAATACCATAGCGCAAATTCCGTGTATTGACATAATTCATTACGAGCCAAATTCACCAAACGGTTTTGGCGAATATTGGCACACCACACAAGACGATATGCGCAACATTGACAAAAACACCCTTTTTGCAGTGGGAATGGTACTTTTGAATGTTATTTTTTCTGAATAAATTTTATTATTTTCTAAATGCAGCAAAATATGCTTTCGCTGCCTCTTCGAGTTCGGCGTACCACTCTTTTCCAAATCGGCGGATAAGCGGATTTTTCAAAAATTTGTAAGCAGGGATTTTGAGTTTTTTTCCACAATCCTCCGCACTTTTGCACAAATACCAATTATGAAAATTTACTGCTGTAAAATCGGTAAATTTTTCTAACCTGACAGGATAAAGATGGCAGGAAATTGGTTTTAAAAAATCAGTAATACCTTCATTATAAGCACGTTCCAGCGCACAGCGCACAAAGCCGTTTTCAAAATATGCAAAAACACACTCGCTTTCATTTACAAGCATCGTAACCCTATCGCCTTGACAATCTATGTACGAAATCCCCTTTTCAGCAATCGTTTCACGCGATTTTTCAGGCAAATATTTTAGAATTTTCGGCAAAATCTCTTTGATTTTTATCTCTTCATCATCTTGCAACGGTGCGCCAGCATCGCCTTCTACACAGCAACGCCCTTTGCATTGAGCCAAATCGCAGCAAAACATCTGCTCAAAAAGTTCAAAAGAAACAACCGTATCAAATATCTCTACCATAATTTTAGTGAATAGTGAATAGTGGATAGTGATTTTTTGTTATAAATTGTGATATGCCTTCGGCGTGATAAATTTTGATACATTGTTTAGTTGCAGTTTTACAATTTATCACTACTTATCACTATGTATCACTATGTATTACTTTTCATTCTTAATTCTTAATTCTTAATTCTTAATTAACTTACTAACTTTTTCAATTTTTTCTTCCATTGGCAAAAGCGCATCAAGCCAATGAATTGTGAAGCCGCGCTTTTCCATTCCGCGAAACCACGTCATTTGCCGCTTTGCAAACTGATGTATTGCTATTTCAAGTTGTGCGAACATTTCGTCAAATGTCAGATTTCCAATAAGATAGTTTGTTATAAATTTATACTCCAAACCATAATAAATCAAATCATCGGGCGAAAGTCCGCTGTCTAAAAGTTGCTGTACTTCATTAATCATTCCCTCGTTTAGCCGTTTTTTGAGGCGGTTTGTAATTTTTTCTCTACGTTTTTCTCTGTCAATTTGCAAACCGATAATCAACGGATTAAGTTTTGGATACGGTTTATCATTTTCCGGCGGGTTAATGTCGTAATAATCAGCGATTTCGATAGCGCGAATGGCACGTTTTACTGTTTCTGTGTCGGTGGTGTTGTGCAGTTTTTTGTATTTTGACAAAATTTCACGCAATTCATCTAAACTCTTGTTTTCCAAACTTTTACGCAAATTTTCATTAATCGGCACATCAATCATTCGATAGCCCTTCAAAGCCGCCTCAATATAGAGACCTGTTCCGCCGCAAAGTATCGGAAATTTGCCGTTTTGTTCAATTTTTTCCAAAGCAAACAAAAAATCGCGCTGATATTCATACAGATTATATTTGTAACCTGCCTCTGCAATATCAATTAAATGATAATTAATTTGCTGATTATCAACGAAATACTCCGAAATATCTTTTCCTGTGCCGATGTCCATATTGCGGTAAATCTGACGCGAATCGGCGGAGATGATTTCGCCGTCGATTTTTGCCGCCAATGCCGCTGCCACAGCCGTTTTGCCCGATGCTGTCGGTCCAAGAATTGTGATTATATTTACATTGTTTGTTTTAATTTTTTCGTACTTTTTTAAAGATAATAAACCCGATTAATCCTAACAAAATTAATCCAACGCACCACGATGCAACAAGTGAAATTTTTGCCGATTTAATTATCAATTCATCTTTGCATTTTAGTTCTATTGTGTGTTTGCCGGCGGGAACTTCCAACCCGCGCAAAATGTAATTTACCCGCAACAACGGCACCTCAGCACCATCAATATACGCTTTCCACGTCTTGTAATAAACTTCGGAAAAAACAGCAAAATTATTATCACAACTGAAATATTCATAAATTAAATCTCCCGGACTTTCATATTTTGTTAATGTAATTGAATTTATTGTGTCGCAGGCAATGTTTTTTCTGGGAAGTTTTTGCATTTTATTTTCCCAAAATTTATCAATAACTGCTGTATTTTTCAGATTAATATTGCCTATTTCAACAATTTCTTCATCGGGTGAATTTACCCATTTTATTGAATCCACAAACCACGCATTGCCAAACACATTGCTATTTTTCAGCGGAATTGCACCATTTTTAGTTGGCATTATTAAATATTTTGCGTTTAGCATATTTAAAACAGGAAATTTATTTGCATCAATTTTAGAAAAATCGCCTTGTGCCGCAACAATTTCATTCATTATCTCATTTATTTTATTTCTGCTAAAATAGTAATCAATAATATCTTGGTAACGGCGCAATTTTGCGGGCGAATATCCGCCAACCGACTTATGAAACGCCGATGTAGCACTTTCGTTGAAAGTATTTGTTGATAAATTCAAAACGCGGTAATGCGTTGTGTCGTGTAAAATAATTTTGTCAATATCCGTCATTGCAAACTCTTTTGCCTGTTTTATTGAAACAAATTTATCATAACCCAAAAATCTTTTATCAACTGCCCATAAATCAATGAAAATCAGCACTCCAATAGCAAGAATTAACCATTTTGTTTCAAATTTTTTCTTGATATAAATAATTAACAAAACCGCCGCAACAGCAATAAATAAGAACGACCTCCACGCATCTCCCGTTAGCATTGCTTTTCTGTCTGCAACGAGCGAACTGACAAGCCATTCAGGGTAATTTGTGTCTGACATTGCAGAAAAGTTGAACATTACTCCGCCAAAAAGTGCAAAAAGCAGACAAAGTCCGCCCGTGATTGAGGCAGCAATTATTATTGGTTTGAAGTAATCACCTCTCCCCAAGCCCCTCTCCGCAGGAGAGGAGAGAAGTTTGCCGTCATTCCGAACAACGTGAGGAATCTGTTTTGTATTTGCAGCAGATTTTTCGCTGCGCTCAAAATGACTTCTATTTTCATTATCAAAAATCTCTTTCAGAGCCAAAATTGCTAAAATCGCCATTGTCAGATTTGCAATTACCAAAGCCATTTCTGGTGTGCGGAACTTGTTGTAGAGCGGCAAATGTTCAAATAAAAAGGCGTTTAAACCATAAAAATTTCGCCCCCACGCCAAAACTAACGAAAGCACCGTTGCGGCTAAAAGCCACCACTTATCTTTGCCTTTTACAATTATTAATCCTAAAACAAATAGAAAACAGATTATTGCACCAGCATAAACCGGTCCTGATGTAAAACTTTTGTACTCGTCAGAACCCCAATAAGTTGGTGCGTTTTTTGCATACTGTTTTGCCACCGCACCATTTCCCGATGAGAGCAATGTCTTGTAAAATTCGGAATCTTCGCCTAAATTATACGCCGAACTTCCGCCGTAAAAGTTTGGAATTAAAAGAGTTAGCGTCTCCATTTTTCCATAAGACCATTGAAAAGCATAATCAATTTCAAGTCCTGCATTTTCTTTTTTGCCGTCAGGGTTGTTTTTCAACACCGCTCCGCCTCGCATTGTATCTTTGGAGTAGTCCATTGTGGGCATAAGTTTGCCCAGCGAGGGCGTAACAGCCAACGCCGCCACTACCAAAAGTATTGCACTCGCCTTGAAAAACTGCGGCAATGTCTTCTCTTTTATTGCATAAATTAAATAAACAATAAACAAAATCAAAATTACCAAAAGCAGATAATAACTTATTTGCTGATGTTCCCACGCCACATTTAACCCTGTGAAAATCAGCGTTATAATTATTCCCCATAGATATTTTCCGCGATAACAGAGCATTATTCCTCCAATAATTGGCGCCATTGTTGCCATAACTAACCCTTTGGAGATATGCCCCGCCTCAATAATAACAAGGTTGTACGACACAAAGGCGTAGGCGATTGCTCCGACTATTGCAAGCGGAATTCTGCACCCTATTGCAATCAAAAATATGTAAAAACCGAGCATATAGAGAAATACAAGCCCAAAATTTAATCCATTATTGAGAATAAGAACCTGACCTATCGTTTTAAAAATATTGTTGGTAGGCGGCATATAGGTATAATTTACGGGCATTCCCGAAAACATTGAGTTTGACCAATAGGCGTAATCACCTGTTTTTTCGTGATATTCTCTTGCATCTTGTCCCCAAGTTCTGCTGTTTTTTATATCCCCTTGCTCAATGGTCTTGTTTTCGAGCAAAACAGGGTAAAAATAGATTGCACTCAACGAAAAAAAGAGTGCTATTGCCGCAATATGCGGAAGTGATTTTTTGAAAAAAGATTTCATCTGTTAAAAAATTTGTTATTTTAAGATTAATGCGGTGCAAAATTACAAAAAAAATCAGTTATTACTCTTTGAATTTATAACAAGACCTGAAAACTGAAAACTTTTTTGTAATTTTGCATTTTAAAAATTTAATAATTTAAAAAAATGACAATAGAACAAAAACAACAGGAAATCATTGAAGAATTTGCTGTATTTGACGATTGGCTCGACAAATATCAGTATATTGTAGATTTGGGAAATTTACTCGAAGATTTACCCGAAGAGTTTTTAACCGACCAAAATCTGATTGAAAATTGCCAAAGTAAGGTCTGGCTTATTGCAGATTATAGTGATGGAAAAATTTATTTCCGCGCAAAAAGCGATGCAATTATTGTAAAAGGGGTTGTAAGTTTGCTTATAAGCGTGCTTTCGGGACGCACCCCTGATGAAATTCTCGAAAGCAACCTCCATTTTATAGATAAAATTGGCTTAACCGAACACCTTTCGCCTACTCGTTCAAATGGACTTGCCGCAATGGTAAAACAGATGCGGCTATACGCTCTTGCATTTAGAGAAATTAGAGGTTAGAAGTTAGAAGTTAGAAGTTAGAAATTAGAAATTAGAAATTAGAAGTTAGAAGTTTAAATTACTAACCACTAACCACTATTCATTATTCACAATGAAACTCAAAATCAAATCTTTAGGAATTTTATTTTGCTGCTTTGTTGCAGTAAATGTTCTTTTTGCGCAAAGCCAAAAGGCAGGCGCAGAAAAAGATACCGTTGCGGATATACAAAAACATCTTATGCAATTAAAAGGAGCGTATAGTTCTAATTCCTCTTTTGTATTTGCCGCAGAAAAAAACTATATCATTGAAAACCTGAATTTTAGAGTGCTGTATAATTTGCCTATTTACAAAGAATATGTGGAGTATTGGGCAGGAATTTATCAATTTACAACACGTTCAAAAGAGCAGTTTGAAACTCAGTTTAAAGATGATATTCTTAAAACACTTGCCCGATTGGTAAGGCAAAAAGAGACAGCCGCCGCAAGTAATTTGGCAAAAGATTTAATCAATTTCAACACTCAAATGGGGTTTGACAACAACGCTTTTGAAATTGCAGAATATATACAAAGCGTTGATAGTGAATTCGTTAGTAAAAATAAAAATTTAAGCAGAACGCTCGCCGCTGCGCAAATTTTTAAATATAGAACTCCACCAAAAATTGTTGGTCTAAAAGAAGATACATATAAAAACTGTTTTATAATCTTTTTTGATTCTGATTGCGACCATTGCCAAGTTGAGATTGACAGAATTATCAAAAACTACGATAAATTTAAGCAATACGGCATTCGCGTAATTTCTATTGCTGCCGATATAGACAAGACAAATTATGAAAAATACTCGGCAAAATTTCCTTGGAAAGATAAGTTGTGCGATTTCAAAGGTCTGGACGGTGAAAATTTTAATAATTACGGTGTTGTTGGCACTCCAACTGTTTTTTTGACCGATAAAAACGGCAAAATTATTGATACGCCTCCACAATTTGAAGATATTTTTAAATAAATATTTTTGAGTAAAAAATAAATATTTTATATCTTTGTACTTTGAAATATAACTTAAAAAAATTATGGCTAACACAAATCTATCAAAAGCAAAAAATGTGAAAAATGATGAGTTTTACACGCAGTTTCACGACATAGAGAAAGAAATTACCGCCTATTTGGAATATAACCCCAATGTATTTCGCGGTAAAACAATTCTATGCCCCTGTGATGACCCTTATGAAAGCAACTTTTTTAAGTATTTTGCTTTGTTTTTTAATTTTTTGGGATTAAAAAAACTTATTGCAACCTGTTATGTTGGGTCGCCCATTGCAAATAAAGAACTTTCTTTATTTGACGATGAAAGCGAGGAAAATAAAACTACAAAATCGCCCCACAAAATTGAAATTACCGAAACTCCTGATATGAATAACGATGGTGCGGTAAATTTAGATGATGTTGAATTATTACTCGCAAGTGACAAAAATCATTTAACACGCTTAAAAGGCGATGGTGATTTTCGTAGCGAAGAGGTCAAAAAACTCAGAGACGAAGCAGATATTATAATCACTAACCCGCCTTTTTCGCTTTTTAGAGAGTTTTTGGCGTGGATTATGGAAGCAAATAAACAATTTGTTATAATTGGCAGTATGAATGCCATTACTTACAAAGATGTTTTCCCTTTTATTAAAGAAAATAAAATATGGTTAGGAAAAGGTTTTAATGCAGGTAATGCTTTTTTTTCAATACCTTTTACTAAAAAATATGCAGAAGGAGTTTACAATTCAGATACAGGGTTAGTTAAGTTTAGAAATTGTTGTTGGTTTACTAATCTTGACCACGGCAGACGACACGACAAAAGGTCGCTTATGACTTTGGAAAAAAATTTAAGATTTAACAAAAAATTGAAAGGAAATTATGATAAATATGATAATTATGATGCAATAGAAGTCCCTTTTACAGATGCAATACCAAGTGATTATGACGGAATAATGGGGGTGCCTATTAGTTTTTTGGAAAAATATTCACCTGAACAATTTGAAATTATTGGACAAATGGTTTCAACAACTATTGATAAATACAATTTTGGTTACCCATACATTAATGGCAAAAAAATTTACGCAAGAATACTTATAAAACACAAAAAATAAATGATAACAACTCTCAAAACAGAAATAACAGTAAAGGATATTTGCGAAGGTTTTGTTTATAGCGAACTCGAAGGCAAAGGTCTTTTCGGACTTTCGGGCAAACTCACTATTCAGCCCGAATATCAACGCAACTACATTTACGCTGACGGCAAAAAAGATGTACGGTCATTAATTCTATTCTCAAGGGCTACCCTTTGGGCTTGATTTATTTCAATAAAATAAACGACAATGCTTTTGAAGTTTTAGACGGACAGCAACGCATTACAAGTTTTGGTCGGTTTGTTACCAACAAATTTTCTATCGTAGATGAAAATGGGAAACCACAGCATTTTAATAGTATGGCTGCCGACAAACGAGAAAAGATTTTGCAGACAAAACTTCTGATTTACGAATGTGAAGGTACGGAGAGTGAAATAAAAGAGTGGTTCCGCACTATCAATATTGCGGGCGTTCCGCTCAACAATCAGGAGTTGCTTAATGCAGTATATTCAGGACCTTTTGTAACGCTTGCAAAAGAAGAGTTTAGCAAAAGTTCTAATGCAAATATTAATGAATGGATTAGGTATATTTCGGGCAGTGCCAATCGTCAGGAGTTTTTGGAACGCGCACTCGATTGGGTAAGCAAAGGCGAGATTGGCGATTATATGAGCCGCCACCGCTACGATAACAATATTACAGAACTAAAAACTTATTTCAACAGTGTTATTGATTGGGTTTCTGCTGTTTTTATTCAATGGGAAATGGAAATGCGCGGTTTGGAATGGGGACGACTGTACGAAACATACCGCAAACAACCTTACAACCCGACAGTAGTTCTCCAAGAAGTGAATAAACTCTATGCCGACCCTTATATAAAAAACCGCAAAGGTGTCTTTGAATTTATTTTGGGCGGCTCTACCGACACAAAATTACTCGAAGTCAGAGTTTTTGATGAAGCAACCAAAAAAGCGGTTTATGCAACGCAAACAGCAGAGGCAAAAGAAAAGAAAATTTCAAACTGTCCTTTGTGTGCGTTAGGACACGACTCAAACAAAAGCACAATTTGGGATATAAGAGATATGGATGCCGACCACGTTACCGCGTGGAGTAAAGGCGGTGCAACCGACATAAACAACTGTCAAATGCTCTGCAAAACCCACAACAGAGCAAAGGGGAATAAATAAATACAGGAACTGTACAGAACAAGCGTTTTATTGGAAAAATTATGCGTGTTTTAATTCAAAGAGTAAAAAAATCATCTGTGGAAATTGACGGAAAAGTTGCTGCACAAATTGGGCAGGGACTTTTGGTTTTTGTAGGGATTTGCAACGAGGATAATGATTTTGATATAGAATACCTGACTTCAAAACTTGTTAATTTGCGAATTTTTGATGATAAAAACGGAGTTATGAACCTCTCTGTCAAAGATATTGACGGCGAAATTCTTGTTGTGAGCCAATTTACGCTACACGCTTTAACCAAAAAAGGCAACCGTCCTTCATATATTTTGGCAGCAAAACCTGAAATTTCTATTCCTCTTTACGAAAAATTTTGTGATGAAATGGGCAAAAAATTAAGCAAAAAAATCCAAAGCGGCATTTTTGGTGCAAATATGCAGGTTTCTCTCGTAAATGATGGACCGGTTACAATTTGGATGGATTCAAAAAACAGGTAGTTTTATTTCGGACTTAGCACTGCCAATGGCACCAACATCTCTTCAAGCGAGATGCCGCCGTGTTGAAAGGTGTCTTTGTAGTAAGAAACGTAATAGTTAAAATTGGTTGGATAAGCCAAAAAGTCCGAATTTTGCGCAAAAATATATGATGAACTGACATTAGGACTTGGCAAATACGCTTTGCTCGGCTGCACAATATCAAAAACCTCTTTTTTGTTGTAATTCAGCATTTTACCAACTTTATAACGCAAATTTACGCTCGTGTTTTTGTCGCCTACAACCTTTATTGGTTTTTCTACTTTTATTGAGCCGTGGTCGGTGGTAACAACAACTTTAAAGCCGTTTTGCGCCAACTCTTTAAACAGCGTAAAAGATGATGAGTGCTGAAACCATGACAATGCCAATGCCCGATATGCCGACTCGGTGTGAGCAAGTTCGCGCATCATTTTTGATTCTGTACGGGAATGAGAAAGCATATCAATAAAGTTCAACACGCAGATATTCAACGGGTTATCTTTTAATAAATGCAGTTTTTCAATTAATTTTTCTCCTTCGTGAGAATGATTTATTTTGTGATACGAAAAAGGAATTTTTCTGCGGTAACGCTCCAAAAGCGTACCGACAAGTTGTTCTTCATAAAGATTTTTTCCATTTTCGTCCTCTTCATCAACCCAAAATTGCGGAAACATCTCCTTGATTTGCAGCGGCATCAAGCCGGCAAAAAGCGCATTTCGCGCATATTGAGTTGTGGTGGGCAAAATACTGTAATATAGTTCTTCGGAATCAAAATTGAAATATTGCGACAGCGTTTCCTGCACCACGCGCCACTGGTCGTATCTAAAATTATCAATAACCACCAAAAAAACCTTATCGCCATTGTCCAAAAGCGGAAAAATGCGCTTTTTGAAAACATCGGGCGAAATCAACGGACGATTTTCGGGGTTTTCAAACCATTTTAAATAATTTTTTGAAATATATTTTGCAAAAACCCTGTTTGCTTCCTCTTTTTGCGACAAAAGCAGGTTGTACATCTCGTTTTGCGCCTCATTCAACCGAATATCCCAAAAAGCGAGCCGTTTGTAAATATCAAACCACTGCTCGTCTGTAAATGATTCGGAAATTTGCATTCCGATTTGTGAAAATTCCATTGAGTATGAGGAAGTTGTCTGTTCGTTTAAAATTTCTCGTTTATGCAAAATTTTCTTCAACGCAAGCAAAATTTGACTTGGGTTCACCGGTTTGGTAAGATAATCGGCAATCTGGTTGCCAATCGCCATATTCATAATGTTTTCCGCCTCGTTTTTGGTAATCATCACCACAGGCAAAGTCGGCTGATTTTTTTTGATTTGAGTCAGCGTTTCCAACCCGGAAATTCCGGGCATATTTTCATCGAGAAAAATTATGTCAAACTGTTCTTTTGCTGTAAGTTCCAGAGCATCAACGCCATTAGTCGCCGTAATGACCTCATAACCCTTATCTTTCAGAAAAATGATATAGGGGTGCAGCAAGTCAATTTCGTCATCAACCCAAAGAATTTTTTGTAGTTTTTCCATTTAAAAAAGTTAGAAATTAGAAATTAGAAGTTAGAAAAAATGTGGTTATTTCAATAAAAATTCATATTCATAAACCTTTGGCTCTATTTTTTGTGCTAAAAGATTTATTTTTTCACGCAAATTGCCGATTAATTCATTATATTTTTCGTCTTCGGACTTGGCATTCATTCTGCCATTGCCGCTGCGACCTTGAAAATATTCTCGCATATCGTACAAACTTGCATTGACATTATATTTTTCTTTACCAAATTTGAACTCAAAAAACTTCATATCTTGTCCGTGATAATATTTCCAAAGTGCTTTTCCTGCGTCAAAAACTGCCTGCGCCTCTGCGGAAAATTTAAGCGGCACAGGTGTTTTTATTTTTTTTGTTTTTTCAAAAAGATTGCCGTTGTCGCCGTTTGTCGAACGTTTTCCCTCAAATAAATTTGGAATAAAATGCGATGAGAACTCATCTTTTGCATCAACTTCTGACTCTCTGAAAGGGATAAAATGATTTTTTCCGTGCTGCGACGAAATTCTATTTTTACCGTGAAAAAGTGTATAAACAACGCAATTGCTTTGAAATTCTAAATCCTTTTCCCACTGTTTGTTTGGAAAAAGAAATTGGTCAGCATTATTTAACCACGACTTTTCAATACAAAAACGCACAGCAAAATATATTGCCATTTCAATAAAATTATCTATGGTAATTGTTCTTTGCTGGTAATGCCCTTTTGGTTTTTCTAATCCCAAAAAAATGTTATTTTGTGTCTGAAAATCATTAACATTATGAAATAAATAACCTAAATTATCATTCGTTTTTTTATCGTATTGTTTTAACCAATCATTTATAAATTTTGAACCATCATTAGAATAAAAATATTTTTTTTCTAAATTAACCCCATTTTTATCAAAGACATCGCATTTTATCTTTTTAATTTGCTTTTTGTTTTGCAAATTCCAAAGTACAAAAATATAAGGAAAATTGCCTTTTACATTATCAAAAGTATATGAAGGAACGACAAACCCTTTTTTGTATTCTGCTTGAAAGATTGTTCTAAAATTTTTAAATATCGGCGCAGATATATATTTTAAAGTAGCAAAAGTAGCCAAATGGCAACCCTCAATTTCTTTGTAAATACGAATGAAAAATTGTGCATAAAGTTCAGTAATTGAGTACCCTAACAACGATTTATATTTTGCATAAATTTTAGTTTTAGTTGCCACCTGTTTTTTACTTTCAACCCCATATTTGCCTGCCTCTGCACACGGTGGGTTAATGTAAATTATTAATTTTTTCCGTTTTTTTTCATCTTTAATGATATCTTGCAAACTTTGCGGCAAATTATCAAAATCATCATTTAAAAAGTCAAACTGAAAAACGTGGCTTTTTAACAATTTAGAGTGTTGATTATCAATATCTTGATGCATAATTTTTACATCACCGCTGTCGAGCGTGGAGGCAAAGATATGCAGCGGGTTTGTCAAACCATACAACAAATTTCCTGTTCCTGCGGCACAATCCCAAATGTAATACTCCTCCTGCCATTTTTCACCAAGAACATCGGCAATATATTCCTGCGATTTTTCAACCCAAATTTGCGGTGTAAAAAATGCACCTTTTCGCTCCCTAAAATTCGGCAAAACAAGCAAATCCTGCCGATTTTTTATCTCTTGTCTGTAAATATCTTTGGGCGGACGGCGATATTTGTTCCAAAAAATGCGATATGCCGCTCCATTATCGGTAAATTGTATTCTTTTGAAAAGTTGCTCTTGTATGTTTACTTCGGGTTCGTAGTAAGTTTTTTTGAGTTGAACCAGCAAATCTTCAATCGTTTCATCATTTTCCGAAATCAAATCGGCAAGATAAAAATCCCGCTCAAAAATTTTGTATTTATATGCACCATTTTCCCAATCCACTGCGATTGTGGGCTTTACGGTGTCTAACCATTTGTAAAAAATATGCACAAAATTATATTCTGTAATTTCTATTTGCGTTGTGCCAAGTTTGCCTTCAATAAAATTTTCTTTGATAAATTTGCGCAACTCCTTTTCATCTTTTAC
>Ga0209628_10001022_pt1 | contig 17680 bp, 14 predicted proteins | sample TergutCu122P4_FD_187285 | JGI IMG/M metagenome (GOLD analysis project Ga0209628, IMG submission 187285) | Cubitermes ugandensis P4 segment gut microbial communities from Kakamega Forest, Kenya - Cu122 P4 (SPAdes) (version 2) | ecosystem: Host-associated > Arthropoda: Insects > Digestive system...
TGTCAAGACCCTGACCAAAAAAAATCTCGAAAAAACCCAACACCCACACCAACCAACCCACACCACCGCAACACACACCCACAACCAACCCCACCACCACGGCACTGACAACACAATGGCGTCACCCCAGAGATTCGGGGCTCACTAGCTACTTGGCGGATGGGGGGGTAAGCCGATCGGCCAGCCACAGTCGCCTCCAGCGAGGGACCACGACGACACCTTGACGCTGGGCATACACGAGAATGCCCAGTCCGAGCAGGGCTCCCAGAATGACCGGAACAACTGATCCTTCGAGTCCGAACACACCGCCAGTCAGGATATCGGGTCCTCGCCAAGCCGCGACAAGCCAACTTTGTGTCTGTCCATCTCCGGACACAATGGACCCGAACACCGGACCCTGGACAACGTTCCAACCGAAGTGGAGGCCCATGGACCACCACAACGATCGAGTCAAGACATAGACGGCCGCAAATAGAAGGCCTGCCTCAACGGCGAGCGCCAGACTCCCCCAAATCGAGCCATCCGGGTTGAATAAATGGGCCGCACCAAAGATCGCCCCTGATACCGCCACTGCACCCCACGTTCCGAGCCACTCTTCAACCAGCCGGAACAGCACTCCCCGCATGATGATCTCCTCGGCCACCGCAGTTGCCAGGCCCACAGTCAGAAGAGCCATCCACGGATCGTACCTACTGTTGATGCGCTGCACACGGTAAACCCCTAGCAAAGCCAGCGCGCCAACACACATTGCTATGATCCCCGCGCCGAATGCCGCGCCTTTGAGCAGCCCGAGGCTGCGCGACCATGCCAACTCCTTGGGCCACCCCCTTGATTCCACAAAGACTCCCAACACCAGATAGGCAGCAACCGCTGCGACCAACTCGGCCATGCTTTGAGGCAGCATTGAGCTTGTCAGGCCAGCCCAACCAGCCACGGCCCAATACATCAGAACGAACAAGGCGGCGGAAGTCACAAATGCAGCCACGAAAATGCCAGCCCGCAGCCAAGCCGAATCACGTATTCGCCGCTTTGGGGGGAAGGATCGATCTGGATGATCCTGTGTCAGATAATCCGAGTCCCTGACAACCGGTATGGGTTCACCAATAAATCTATACAAGAACATTATTACCTCATTGTGCTCTTCGGCGGACCATCAGGACCTGTCTGAACATGGCACATCTGCCATGGTCAATTGGTCTTCATCCTAATGTGGACCAACAAGAACCTGAATGTTCGACAACTCCCTCCCAGAGGCGCTTAAACAACATAACTACAGTTGCAGCAAATCTCCGACTTGTCAAGCACCTGAGAACAAGATGTCGGGACACTCCATATCCAGATTCCTCACTGCAATCATCATCGCCCGCGGTCTGGCCAAGCGGCGGATGCGTCTATCCGCCGCGCCCCCCGACCCAGTGCAATGTGCTTCAAGCCAGTGAGGTCTGCGCGTATTCCTCCAGCAGTCGGCGAACTTCCGCATTGCGGTAGTAGTCGACGTGACGGAGACCGTCGAACAAGTGGAAATCTGCGGTCTTCGGGAAGTACGGCGCCAAGGCCTGAGACAGCTTGTAGTTGACTGTTTGGTCGGCGGTGCTGGCAACGATGATCGGCCGTACGTGGACTTGTTTAGCGTACGATGCCGAGTCGAAACGCTGCAAAACAAGCAGTTTCAGCGGACCGTGGAAGATGTCGACCACGGAGTTGTAGAGGCTGACGCCGCTGTCGTACGGGGCTACCAGCATCAGGCCCACCACCGGGCGCTGGGAGGCGATGTAGGTGGCGACACCGGTACCGAGGCTGTAGCCCTCGGCAATGATCTTTGCCGGGTCGACGTCGGGGCGGCCTTTCGCGTAGTCATAGACAGATCTTGCCATCGCAAATATGGCGCTTTGCGACGGGCCGCCCGTGTTCGTACCGTATCCCGGATAGTCGACGACCAGCAGGTTCGCACCGCCCAGCATGTCCAGATAGCCGGTGTCATTGAGCGCCCGAACCGTACCGGCGGCGCACTGGGCGTTGCCATAAAAGAAGATGACGAGCGGGGCGCGGCCATCGACCATGTGGACAAACCAGCCATCGTACTTGCCGTCGACCCGGACCTGTTCCATCCGCGAATCGGCGTTCACGATGTCGTATGCGACCGTGTCCTGATTCGGCTTGTACAGGTGGGACTTGGCGACCTGGTTGAGCACGAAGACGCCGGCCGCCACGATCGCGACCACAACGACAATAATTATTATCATTCGCCTCATCAGCTTTCCTTGCACATGACATATTGTAACGCGCGTGCTATCGGTGGGGCCTTGAACGGCCTTGGTAGTCTCGTTATTACCTGAAGGTCCACCGGGTAAACATTAATGGCAGCATGGCCGCCACGGGGACATCGAGCAGGTTTCCAAGCCTTGGACGAGCGGCCTGGCCGTTCATCCTTCCAGGCGGAGTGCGACGTCACTGTCCTTGTCGCCTAGCGCTGACGAGGAACCAGGGGGTGGTGGGTAACGTCGCCTCCGACTGGGGTGCCCGTGACGCGGGGTTTACGGGCACCCAACTTGGAACCATCATCGTTCACGGGCTATTATCGTACTTTTTATCGAACTTACACCGTCGTACCCTGTTGATAACCATCCATTTCGAAAATTTTCTTCGAATTTGTGAGAAAGGGTTTCGGATGTCGTACAAGTGTACTATGATTCTCTTGTAAACCTAATCGAGTAATCTGGAGGGACCATGTTAAACGAGACACGTAAGCTGGCCAGTTTGGCCACCATTGATCACATCCGCGCTATACCGGATGCCGACGCGATTGACTGCGGTACGGTGAGGGGCTGGCCGGTCGTCATCGGCAAGGGTGACTTTGCCAACGGGGATTCGGTGCTCTACATCGAGCCCGATGCCGCCCTGCCGCTCAGCGATCCCCGCTTCGCTTTCCTCGCCCCCCGCGGGACGAAGACCATCGAGGACGCGCAGTATCATGTTTTGAGAACCGTACGGCTGCGGGGACAGCTCTCACAGGGCATCGTGTTCCCGGTCGAGAAGTTTCCCGAAGTCAGCGCCCCGGACATCGACGCGGCGCTGGGGCTGAAGCTGTACGAACCGCCGCAGCCGCCCATGGGGTCCGAGGCGATCGGCTCGTGGAACCTGCCGTGGCTGAAGAAGACCGACGCCGAACGCGTACAGAATCTGTCGGACGAGTGGCTGGCTTCGGTGAACGACGGGCTGTGGGTGCCGACCGAGAAGGTCGACGGGACTTCGGTCACGTACGCTTTGGATGACGAAACCAACCTGCATCTGTACTCGCGGAACTGGGAGCTGGCTACGGATGATGCCTCGGCGACGCCGATGGTTCTGGCGGCCCGGTACGAGTTGCGGGCATGGATGGCGGACCGCGGGGTGGCCGCGGTCCAGGCGGAGATGTACGGGAACTCGATCCAGTCCAACCGCCTGCGCGTCCAGGGCCACAACCTGGCCGTGTTCGCCGCGTGGGCCAAAGTCGAAGGCCAGGCGGAGGACCGGTTCGACGTCTTGATGGCGCCGGACAGCGGCCTGCCCGTGGCGCCGGTGTTCCGGGACCTGCCGTTCCCCCGGACGGTCGAGGAGGCGCTCGCCCAGGCGGACGGATTGAAGTCGCTGATCAATCCGGAGCGGCTGGCCGAGGGCATCGTCTGGCACCACCTTGGCGACGCGGCGTTTCCGGAGCTGGACTACCGGCTGGTGTTCAAAGCGGTGTCCCCGGCGTACCTGATCAAACACGGGTTGTGAGCGCGAGCGGGTGGGGACGGTTCCCAGGTAACACAGAACCGTCCCCCCGCTCCGCAGAACTGGTCCCGGGTGTTCCCAGGCCGTTCTGAAAACCAGGCCCGCATGGCCCAACCGTATCCTGCATTCTCTCGGCAGGATTGGCCCAGCCTATCAGTAATCGCGTGCGCGGTCAAAATCAGCTACATACTCTCGCACTCCGGCTGTCTCGCGTATCAGTTTTATCGGCACCCCGACGACAGACACATGACAAGGGGTGACAGGAGGGAGAGGCCTCCTGTCACCCCAGATCAGTAGGTGTTTGTTTCTGTTTGACGTCAGGCTTTGGGCTGAACCCCGTACTCACTCAGGACTTTCTCCAGGAGAGCTTTGGTCGCGGCACTTGGCGGTACGAGCGGCAGTCGCGGATTGCCCACCTCCCAGCCCAGGATGTTGAGCGCCTCTTTCACCGGGATCGGGCTGACCTCGATGAACAGGGCTTTGATCAGGGCTTGTGTCTTCATCGAGCGCCAGCGCGCGCCGATGAAGTCGCCGCCGAACCAGGCGACGCACATGTCGTGAACATCGCGCGGGATCACGTTCGACATCACCGAAATCACGCCGTGGCCGTCCCAGGCGAGCATCGGAATGATCTGGGCATCCTCGCCGGTGTAGAACTGGAAATCCGGCTCGGCCAGGTGTTTCGTCATCCCGACCTGCTCGATGTTGCACTCCTTGATACCGACGATGTTCTCGACTTTGCTGAGTTCGGCGGCGGTCTCGGGGGCGATGTTCAGTCCCGTACGAGAAGGAACATTGTACATAATGATCGGCAGCTCGGTGACCGCGGAAATCGCTTTGAAGTGGGCCACGAGACCGGTTTGCGTGGTCTTGTTGTAGTAGGGCGTCACGGACAGAATGGCGTCCGCGCCGACATCCGTACAGCGTTTCGTCTGGTCGATCGCCTCGGCCGTGGAGTTCGAACCGGCGCCGGCGATGACGGGCACCCGGCCGCGTACATACTCGACAGCCTTCGCCACGACCTCAATGTGCTCATCTGTTGGTACGGTCGGGGACTCCCCCGTCGTACCCAAAATAACGACACCGTCAATGCCTTGCGAAATCTGGAACTCCAGGAGTTCGCTCAGCTTCTCGTAATTCACCTCGCCTGTGGGAGTGAATGGCGTGACAAGCGCGGTAGCAGCACCGCGAAATACAGGTTTTCTCACTGGAATCCTCCTTTCCAAGGACATGTGGTAGTAGTGAAATAGGTACCCTGTGGAACCTAGGAACCGATACTAGCGTGACAAGACGGGGTTTGGCCAGGTTGTCCAGGAAAAAGGGGAGGGGGTCACTTAGCGGGACGGACTCTGGTCCGCCGACGAGTGACGTTAATTTGTCCATCCCACTGGTACACCCCGGTGGTACAGTGATTCCATGACAACAGCCTTGGAACGCATTCAAGTCACCGTCACGCCCGAGTTGGCACGGGCCCTTGACCGGGCCAGGGCCTTGTGGCCGGACCGCCCGAAGAGCCAACTCGTTGCCTCGCTGGCAGTGGCGGGGGAATCGGTCATCGCCTCGGGTGCGTCCTCGCGCCGCGCCGCGTTGCAGGAGGCGTACGGGAGTCTCACCCAATCGTACCCGCCTGACTACCTGGAACAGCTGCGTGAGGACTGGCCAGGATCACACTCGACGCCAACATCCTCATTGCTTTCTTCGTGGAGGACCATGCCAACGCGGCCGCCGCGTACGAGTTGCTGGACACCGAGGACGAGCTCATCATCCACCCGCTGACCTTGTCAGAATGCGCGGTTGGCCCGGCGCGGTCCGGACAGTTGGCCACTTTCCGGCGACAGTTGGTCAATCTGGGTGTCGAGGTCTGGCAGCCTGACAACGAACACTACTTCAGAATGGCATCTCTCCGGGCCAGTACGACCCTCAAGCTCCCCGATTGCTGCGTCGTCGACTGCGCCCGTACGAAGAGCGCCACATTGGCAACGTTCGATGTACGACTAGCCGCCATCGCCCGGAGCCTCGGCGTCACAGTGGCACCGTAACCCAACCCAACCAATCAGTGTCCGTGAAAGAATGTCGGAGGCCTCTTCGACTATGGGACGCAGCAGTGAAAGATAGGAGAGATCATGACGAATAACGAAATGTCAAGGATGCCTGACACCGAAACGATATCGTTCTGTGCCGGAGGGATGGCGGCAGTCCGACCATGTACACGTGCGACGAGGGAGCACTCGGCGAGCAGTCAACCCGGCGGATAGTCCGACCGGTTCGTACCCAGAACACAAGCGAGCCGAATCAATTACGACAGCTCTCTGCCGAAATCGAAATGTCTAATGTCTCCATTAACCTAGAAAACGCCAAATGTTAAAAGAATCCGATGGGGAAACCACGCATGGAACCTGGTTGTCAGAGTTGGCCACGTCTTCGGGAATGAAGACAAGGATGATGAGGTTGTGGTCGCCTTCGACGATCGCGGCGGTGAAGTAACATGGCCACGCCATGAGTCGTTCTTTGATGCCATCACGCACCATGAACGCCAGCATCCTGACCACTTGGTGTTTGGATACATAGATGGTTGGTTGACCCTTTTGGGCCTGCGGCCAACTCAGGTGACGGCCTCGATGTCCGGATTATCAAGTGAAAGGCTGCGATTCACAACCGCCCTAGCCACCGGGCATGCCGAGCGGGACTACTCCTCTGTCAACGGAATGCGATCTGAGGTGGATGGCCTTGCAAAATGGGCTGGAATGTGGCCGGTTACAAGTTCACTGGTGTTCTCTGAGGATCGGAGACGAATCGATCGCGTGATTATTAGCGGAGAGAACTTGCCGGCCACTGGCACACTGGGCGGTCCACTCAATGTCTCGCTGCTTCAGATAGGCGTGGCTTTGGAGTCGCTGGGATACGCAATGCTTGTTCAGGCCAATCCAAACCAAAAAGGAAATCCTGAGCTCTTGGCGCTATTGAGGCGTGTCTGCAAGCGTGTGGGTGTTGATTGCGACGCGCTACATCGAGGAGCGATCATGATCTCAGCTATTGCAGATTCTGCAACAACTTCCTAACGGCAAGAGGTGTCGGGGCGGGCAGTAGGCGCCTCAAATTATTGCCCACGTCGCCAGACGGCCTTGGTTCGAGGTCCGTCACTGTAGATTTGTCCCCTCAGCCTCATCTTGTTGAGCAGATTAGATATCTTGTTACGCTTCTGCTGCTCGTTTAGAGCATCGCTCAAGGATGGCATCAACAGGCGATCAACGTCATGCCTTGACGCTTCGCCGAACTTATCCAAATAGTCCAATACCAGTGTGGCATAGTGATCATCCGCTTGAGCCCGAGTGCGGATGTACTCTGCCTTACTGTTTGTTGTCGCCGCGACAGTGGCGGTGACATGCAGATGCGGCGACCTTCCCTCGATCAGTCCCGCCCGGCGCAAGTGTCGTCTGGAGCTCGCATCAATGTGAACACCTTTCTGCACCCTGTCCAGTGCCAGGATGTCCGGCAGAGGGAGCTCGCTTCGTTCCATGAGAATGTGCGTGTACGCCTCGTCGAAAACACGTCCATAGATGGTGAGCACAACTCTGCTACCGTCGCTCAAGTCATAGTCTGGCAACGGCAGGAAGCGTTGGGCTTGACGTGAGGTCATCATGCGGATGCCGTACCCCATGGTATCGATCATTCCCAGAGACGCCATGGCTTGGACAAGGAATGGATTACGATACCGGTTGGGCACTCGAGTGGTAATCACATAGTCCTCTGGTTGTCCGTCGTAAAATGATCCTAAATTAGTGAACTCAAGGCGGTCAGCACGCTCTGTCACGACCACTCTGCCGCCCTGCGAGTAGTCCTGATGCGCCAAGCAGTTGTGTAGAGCCTCCATGACTGTGCGTTGGTCGTACTTTGAAATCTGATCAGGAATCATTGATCCTGGGCGCAGCAGCTTTAACTGGACGTTGCGGATGTTCTGATATAAATGAGATGTCGTGACAAGGAAAGGGGGGCTGAAGTGTTCATACCCCTCTTCATCACCAACAAGGTGCCACGTCATTTGAGCCATGTGAGGCGAGAGGTGCGCGGATGATTCGGGTCGCCCCAAGAGGAGTAAAGCCGCGCGGGTGATTGAACCATCACGGGTGACTCGAGCCCGATTTGTGAAGTCCAAAGGGGACCAGTCTGAGATCTCACCAGCGGATTCGGGATGCTTCGCTATGAACCCGGCCCGTGCCTTCGCCAAGGCATCAGCATCAAGATCAGCGACTGTTGCCCCTGGCACAACACCAGCCGTCCAGTCCAGAGCAATGGTCTGACCCCTGATTTCGTCTTGCTTGTCCAATGCTAAAGCAACAAGGCTCTCACCGTTTCTGCCGTAGTATTGTCCTTTCCATGCCACCGGAATGCCACGTGGCGCGGGGGGCACCTCAAGCAAGAGGACCCGCTTACCGCCCCTATGCAGTTCGTGGATGTCTCGGAAGCCGGAGTTGGGTTGCGTTCCCTCCTGAATCCTCATGCGCAGCTTACGTTCATCGTCGGCCCCCCTCACGTAGTCTGTACCCACAATATTGCGTTCGTCGTCAACGCCCAAAACGATCCAGGCCACATCAGATTCAGTGAGGTTAGCCTCGTTGGATAGTGCAGAAAAGTAGTGCCCGAGCTTTTCATCGTCGTATTGTCTTTGGGCAGACTTGAACTCCACTACTCGCCCTTCTGGATGCCTCAGTAGTGCAGTAAGGAACTCTTGAAGCTCTTGGGGTTCCATGAGTGCCGCTCCCTCAGATGTTGGCGCTGGCTCAGCGCGGTCTTAAGTTGCCTAGTAGCGGATCTAGTGATCCGCCTTTCATACCGTCTATTCTAAATGGACGCCATCCTATGAAAGGGTAACATCATTCTGACTAGGTGTGACCCATTGACATGCCTGGCCGTTCTTTCATAGACAGGCCCGTTTCTTTAATAAATGGACCGTGAAACAGATCGGATCAAGCAGGTGGGCACGATGTCAACGGTGACCGAGGCCGTCGACTCCCTGTTGGAATCCGAGCGCGGAACCGACAACGACGACGGCAGTGAAGGCGCGTCGGGCGAGTTCGACTCCGGTGATGACACCGGTACGCCTGATCCTCCAGCAAGCCGAACTCACGGCTGCGGACGAATGACGCCGAGGGCGTAGGATGTCGGATATGGCGTTATCGACCAAAGGAGGAAGAATGCGCGCGGTGAGGATGCACTGGACCGAGGACCTGCGGGTCGAGGAGGTCGACGAGCCCGCACCCGGGCCCGGGGAGGTCAAAATCAAAAATGCCTATTGCGGGATCTGCGGGTCGGACCTGCACTTCTACTTCGCTCCCCTGCCCGACGATTACGACTACCCGCAACACCCGCTTACCGGGGCCGGCCTGCCGCAGATCCTGGGGCACGAGTTCTCCGGTACGGTCGTCGCACTCGGCGACGGCGTCACCGAGGTGGCGGTCGGCGACCGGGTGGCGGTTTGGCCGGTTTACTATTGCGGTACGTGTGCCGCCTGCCGGCAAGGGCGCTACAACACCTGCCGGATGATCGGGTTCCATGGGCTGGATTCCAACGGCGGCGGCATGGCGGAATACACGACGATCGCGGCTTCAAAGGTACGGCTTCTGCCCGCTTCCGTCGATCTGAGGATGGGCGCCCTGGTCGAGCCCATGGCCGTGGGCTGGCACGCCGTCGAGCGTAGCGGCATCAAGGCCGGCGGCGCGGCCCTGATCGCCGGGGCCGGTCCCATAGGCATCGGTCTTTGGTTTGCGCTGAAAGCGAAAGGGGTCACCCGCGTACTGGTTTCCGAACCCAGCCCGTCCCGGCGTGACGTCATCGCCCAGCTCGGGGCCCGGGTGATCGACCCCGTACAGGAGGATCTGGCGGCAGCGGTGGCCCGGCTGACTTCGGGTGACGGTGTCGATGCCGCGTTCGACGCGGCGGGGGTCGGGCCGGCGCTGACCTCGGCGATACCGCTGTTGACGCCCGGCGGGGTCGTGGTCATGGTCGCGATTCACGAACGGCCAGTCGACTTCCAGCCCACCGCGCTCGTCATGGGCGAAACGGAGATTTGCGGATCGCTGGCCTACCTGCCGGCCGACTTCGACGCGGTCATCGCCGCGATGGCGGACGGGGCGTACGACACCACCGGCTGGGTCGAGGAAATCGGCTTCGACGAGGTGAGTGGCGCCATGCGTACGCTGCGGTCCGGCAAGGGGGCGAAGTTCTTGGTACGAGCGGAGTAGCCCGCGGCTACCACCTACGTGGTAATGTCTCCCAAGGTGTCATGCCGCGGGGCGCACCGAACCGGATCGAAGGAGTACAGGTGTCGCGTAATTACGATATTGCGTTAATTGGGTTTGGGAACGTCAATCGTACCTTTGCGGATATCATTCACACGGAGGGCGCCCGCCTCGCCGGTGAACTGGGTTTCACAATGCGGGTGACGGCGATTGCCGACATGCGGATGGGTACCCTGGTCGCCCCGGGCGGCATCGACCTGGGCGCGGTTTTGGCGCTCGACCGGTCACAGACATTGGCTGATGTACCAGGTGGTTCTGCGGATTGTGATGTCGAGGCGCTCATCCGTACCTCCCCCGCCGACATCGTCTGCGAAGCCACCTTCACCAACCCGGTCGACGGGCAGCCCGGCTTGTCACACGTACGTTGGGCCCTGGAATCGGGCATGTCGGTGTGTACGACCAACAAGGGACCTGCCGCGTTTGCCTCCGAGGAGCTGGAGGCTTTGGCGGCCGCAAACGGTGTGCGGTTCGAGTTCGAAGGTGCGGTCATGAGCGGTACGCCGGTGCTGCGCCTCGCCTCCGGCCCGCTGCTCGGCGTCGGGATCACGGGTTTCTCAGGAATCCTGAACGGCACGAGCAACTTCATCCTCGACCGCATGGAATCCGAAGGGCTCACACAGGAAGTCGCGTTGCGTGAGGCGCAGCGGCTTGGGTACGCCGAGGCCGACCCGACCGCCGACATCGGGGGTTCGGATGTACGGCTGAAGGTGTCCGTACTCGCCAAAGAGCTCCTGGGCGCCCACCTCACCCCCGACGATATCCCCACCCATGGCATCACCTCAATCACGCCGGCCATGATTCACGACGCGGCCGCCAAGGGTGCGCGGTGGAAGCTCATCGGGCGGGCCGGCCGTGGGGCTGACGGTGTGGTAACGGCCGAAGTCGGACCGCAAATGCTTGACCGCTCGCACCCGCTCGCCATGATCGGCGGGCAAACGAACGCGGTCACGTTCGAAACCACGTACCTCGGTCAGGTGACCATCGCCGGCCCGGGTGCCGGGCGGGTCGAAACCGCGTACGCGCTGCTGTCCGACATCATCGCGATCGACCAGTATTTCCGCGCGGCATCCTGACCCGCTGACCCCCGTACACAAAAACAGTTGTGGGCGCCTTCCCACCGTGACGATGAAAAAGCACCCACAACTTGAATCTAATCGACTGCTCGGCTCCTACGCCTGTTGACGCCTGCGAGCCAGTACGAGAACCCCCGCACCCGCCAGCATCACCAACACACCCAGCGCCGCGGCAGCGGCAAACGTCGACACGCTACCACCGGTGGACGCCGTCACGTTCGCCTTCGTGACCTTCGTGGTGAGCACTTGCGACTTGGCCGTAACCGTGGCAGTCCCCGCCTTCCCGGACACCTGGACCTGGAATGACACAGTGGCGGTTTTCACGTCGGCGTCGGTCACCTTGTACGTCACCTTGCACGTCACAGTCTTGCCGGCCGCCAGCGTCAGCTTGTCCACATCAGTGGTACTGTCGCAAGCCGCCGTCTTCGGCTCCGGCGCGCCGGTGAACTGGACGATGTCCACGCTCAACCCGGACAAAGCCTCGGTGCCGGAGTTCTGGATCGTGAACGTGTACGTCAACGTGTCACCCGGATGAGCCGTCGCCTTGTCAACCGAATCGTTGACGATCTTGACCGCCGGCTTGGCCGGATTGGGCGCCGGTTCACCGCCCAGCTTCACGGACGTGAGGTCAGAGACCTCTGTCTTCCCGGCCATGCCGACAACCTGGTACGGGATCAGTACGTAGCCCCGGTCAACGTCCCCCGCGACGACCGTGTACTCGGACGTGCACTCCATGCTCTTCCCTGCTTCCAGGGTGTAACCCGATGGGCACTTGATGTCCGGTTCTTCCGCCGCACTTCCTTCGTAGTCGACATCAACGCTGAGGATGATGTCGGTGATCGTCACAGTCCCATGGTTTACGACCTTGAGGGTGATGTGCGCGGTGTCACCCACTTTGATGCTCGTGTGGGTGGCTGTGTAGTCGTTCGTCTGTGAAATGCTGATCACCGTTCCGTTGTCGGCCTGAGCGATCCCAGCCCCCGCGAAACCCGAAACAATGGCCACAGTCGCGGCCAATAACAGTCCCCCAGCACGCTTAAATGATAATTTCATTGAGCGTTCCTCTCATGTGTTGGTTTGGTACCACAACCTCCCGGCGGCTGCAACAGTCACTAGTGGTACCAATGAACGTACCCACGCTAGCACCAACCGGCGGACCGGATCAACGCTTGTAAACATTGTCTCAGCATGTGGTCATCCGGGGGAACCGGATCGCGCCCACAATAGGTGACCGCACACGTGTAAACTCGCCATGTGAATCAAGCGGCGGCCCATGAGGGACTCGACAGGCGGGGACTGGTCGCGGGATTCACGGCGTACGGGTTGTGGGGCATCTTCCCACTGTACTTCCATCTTCTCGGACGCAGTGGCGCGCTCGAAGTCGTCGCCCACCGCATCTTCTGGACGCTTGTTTTCTGCATCGTTGTCGTGGCCGTCACCCGCAGTTGGCGGCAGGCCCAGTCATCCCTGTCGGACAGCAGGCTCGTGCGAACCCTGCTGGGCGCCGGTCTGTTGGTTAGCCTTAATTGGTTAATCTATGTGTACGCGGTCCTGACGGACCGGGTGGTCGACGCGTCGCTGGGCTACTTCATGAATCCGCTCGTGACCGCGCTACTCGGGGTGCTGGTACTGCGCGAACGGGTGAACCGCCTCCAGATCACGGCTTTCGGAATCGGGCTGGCCGCCGTACTGGTCATCGTGATCGGGGTCGGCCGCCTTCCCTGGATCGGGCTGGGTCTCGCGCTCAGTTTCGGCTTCTACTCGCTGGCGAAGAGCCACGTCGGGAAGCGGACCACCCCGGTGATCGGCATCGGCATCGAGGCCATGGCGCTGGCGCCCTTGTCAGGGGCGTACATCGTCTTCCTGGAGATAACCCGGCATGGCACGGCGACAACGATCAGTTGGACGTACTTCTTGTTACTCGCCGCGGCCGGGCTGGTCACCGCGGTCCCGCTGCTGCTGTTCGCCATGGCGGCGGCCAGGCTGCCCCTGACCGTGGTGGCGCTGCTCCAGTACGTGGCACCCGTCCTCCAATTCCTGATCGGCGTACTTGTCTTTCACGAGCACATGCCCGTAGTGCGCTGGATCGGCTTCGTACTGGTATGGCTGGCGCTGGTCGTACTCACCTGGGACATGGTACGACGCATGCGGCAGACTCCGGCGGCATAGCTCACTTGGTACAAGTGGTTCAATTCCCCAAGCACGCAGGTGTAGGGTTGGGCAGACGCCAACAACCGGAGGTGAAAACATGCAGACGATTTTTCAGTCAACACCGGAGGGCACATTCAGCCAAGTTGATTCCATACGCGACGGCGCCTGGATCAGCCTGGTCGAACCGACGCCCAGCGAAATCAGCGAGATATCGACCCGGTGCGGGGTCGATCCGGACGACTTACGCTCCGCGTTGGACGTCGAAGAGCGATCGCGTGTGACCGCCGAAGAGGGGTACGTCCTGGTTCTGGTCGACGTACCGACGACGGAAAAGCGGGGCGGGGGACGGACTTCGTACCACACGATCCCGCTCGGAATCATCCTGACGCAACAGGTAATAATCACTGTCTGCTTGGAACGCGTCAGCGTGATCGCGGAGTTCGAATCGGGCCGGGTACGGGATCTGCGTACATTCCAGAAAACCCGCTTCACGTTACAGCTGTTGTTGCGCAACGCCGCCTCGTACCTGTCATCCCTGCGCGACATCTCCAAGATGATCGACAAGCAGGAAGCCGCGTTGCGCCGGTCGACGCGCAACGAGGAACTGGTCGAGATGCTGGAACTGGAGAAATCGCTGGTCTACATCAGTACGTCGCTGGTCTCCAACCAGCGGGTGTTGACGCGGCTCGTCCGTACTCCTGAAGTCAAGAAATACCCCGATGACGACGACTTACTACAGGACACCATCGTTGAAAACGAACAGGCAATGGAGATGGCGAGCATCTACTCGGGGATTCTGTCGGGGACGATGGACGCCTACGCGTCCGTCATCGCCAACAACCAGAACGCCATCATGAAAACCCTGGCGCTGGTCACCATCGTGCTGTCGATCCCGACGATGATCTTCAGCATGTACGGGATGAACACCCAGCCGGACGGCATGCCGTTCCTGCACGACGTCTGGGGTTTCGGGCTCATCGTCGCGGTCAGTTTCATGCTGTCGGCGGCGGCGCTCATCTTCTTCTTCCGCAAACGGTGGTTCTAGACATGATGGAACCGGTCTTCGGCGTGCCCGGCTGGGACGCCTACTTCCTGGGGATCGCCGAGGCGGTTTCCGTACGGGCGAAATGCCGGCGGCGCAAGGTCGGCGCGGTGTTGACAGTGGAACGCCGGATCATCGCCACCGGCTACAACGGTGCGGCACCCGGCGAACCGGACTGCCTCGAGGGCGCCTGTCCGCGGGGGATGCTGGGGTACGACCAGATCCCCGGCCTGGGGGACTACGACCGCCCCGGTACGCCGGGGTTCTGCATCGCGATCCACGCCGAGGTGAATGCGCTGTTGTTCGCGACGCGGGACACCAAGGGGGCGACGGCTTACATCACCGACCCGCCGTGCCCGGGCTGCCGGAAGGCCCTGGCCGCCGCGGGGATCGAGCGCGTGGTCTGGCCCGATGGGGAGTACGACCGGGCGGGCTTGACCGGGTGGTTCAGTCCGGCTTCGGGTTACCCAGGCGTTGGCTGATTTCGCGGGCTTCCTCGGCGGTGCCCGGGTCTTCCTTGGCTTCTTCCTCCAGGACGGTCAGTTCCTCGTTGACCTCCTGGGCTTGTTCTTCGGTGACGCCGGGTTGCCTCAGCCGGTTGGAGAGTACGCGGATGCGCTTGGCCCGCTCGAACAGGGTGGACAGGCGTATGGGATCCTGGTCCGACGTACTGGGATTTGAGGCAATGATCGCGTTCAGCCACCGGGTGTTCGGGTCGATGTCGATGAACAGCGTCTTCATGAGCAACGTGGCCGGGATGGCCAGGATGGCACCCAGAGGACCCAGGATGTACGACCAGATCAACAGCGACAACACCGCCATCGTGGGCGTAATGCCGACCGCGTCACCGGTGAACTTGGGCTGTATGAAAGTTTGAATGCCAGTGTTGACCGCAAAGTAGCCGACCGCCACCCACAGGGCCACCCACGGGTCGTTGGCCAACAACGCCATCAGCACCGGTGGCACCAGACCGATCACGAACCCGATGTTCGGGATGTAGTTGGTGACGAAGCTGAACATGGCCCAGATGAGGGCCAGCGGCACCCCGAGCCACAGCAGCAAACCCCAGTTCACCATGGCGACGATGAGGCCGAAAACCGTAGTCACAACCCAGTATTTGCGAGTGCCCTGCGCGAACGATGATAGTGCCCAGGCCACCGCCGGGTTGTGGCGCTGGCCCACCCGGGTGACCCGGTCCGAGAAGCCGACCGAATCCATGATCATGAAGAACAAAATCATCAAGATCATGAACACCAGCCCGACCGCGGAGGTCAGCTGGGAGGCGACCTGGGCCAGGGCGGACACTGCCGTACCAAAACTGATCCCGCGCAGGTTCTGCAACAACTGGTCGGCCACGGCGTTGGTATCGACGTTGTAGCGGGTCGCCAGGTCGTTGATCCGGTTGATCATCTGGTTATACTGCACGTTGTACATCGGCAGTTCCTTGATCAGCCGGGAAACCGTCCACCCGATCGACCAGATCATGACCACCAGGACCGCGATGGCCGTCAGGCCCGCCACGACCGCCGCCAGGAAACGGGGAATGACCTTTGCCAGCCGGCTTTGGATCGGCCACACCACGATCACCAGGTTCAGAGCCAGGAATGCGGCGGCAACAATGGACCTCAGCGGCTGGATCTCCTGGGCGATGATGAAAACGGCCGCCATTCCCAGCAACAACACCAGTACCCGTGGCATCATCGAACGTTGCGCAACGACTGGTTCCTCAAGTGGCGCGTTCTCCTGCATGGAGGCGGACATGGCATCAGTCTGCCACAATCGGGCCGCCATCGTGAACACGGCACGCGTTTCCAGGCCCGGGCCGCACGTCACACGCCCGGGCATTCACGGGACCGGCGTACTTCTGACAGAATGGACCCCCGAGGTTCGCCACACCCTCCAGCCGGACAGAAAAGAGAGTCGCCATGCCTGAATTTTCGTACGGGGATATCCTCCCGACAACACTGGACATCACCGTCTACCGGAAGCTCACGGCGGACGGCGTACGCCTCATCCAGGACAGCACCGGACGCAACTTCCTCGAGGTCGACCCGGGTGTCCTCACCCTGCTGGCGGAAACGGCATTCCACGACATCGCGTTTTACCTCCGTACGGGCCACCTGGCCCAGTTGCGGCGCATCCTGTCCGATCCCGAGGCATCCAACAATGATCGCTTTGTGGCGCTTGACTTGCTGAAGAACGCGGTCGTGGCGGCGGGCGAAGTGTTGCCGATGTGCCAGGACACGGGTACGGCGGTCATCATGGGCAAGCGCGGCCAGCGCATCCTCACCGACGGCCCCGACCCCGACGAGCGCAGCCTGTCGCTGGGTGTCTACAACGCCTACACGAACCTGAACCTGCGCTATTCGCAGTATGCGCCATTGTCGATGTACGAGGAGATCAACACCGGCACCAACCTCCCGGCGCAAATCGAGTTGTTCGCCGACACGGAACCCAGCCGCGCACTGTCGTACAAATTCCTGTTCATGGCCAAGGGTGGCGGCTCGGCCAACAAGAGCTTTCTCTACCAGCAGGACAAGTCGGTCCTGAACGAAGACTCGCTGTTGCGTTTCCTGAACGAGAAGCTGGCGGAACTCGGTACGTCGGCGTGCCCGCCGTACCACTTGGCGATAGTTATCGGCGGTACGTCGGCGGAGTTCGCGCTGAAGACCGCCAAGCTGGCCTCGGCGAAGTACCTGGACACATTGCCAGTTGCCGGGTCGGTGATCGGCCACGGGTTCCGGGACAAGGCGCTCGAGGCGCAGATCCTGGAGATGACACAGCGGCTCGGCATCGGGGCGCAGTTCGGCGGCAAGTACTTTTGTCACGATGTCCGGGTCGTACGGCTGCCGCGGCACTCCGCGTCCCTGCCCATCGCGATCGCCGTGTCGTGCTCGGCCGACCGGCAATGCCTGGGGAAAATCACGCCGGAAGGGGTATTCATCGAAGAGCTGGAAACCGATCCGGCGCGGTTCCTGCCCGATGTGACGGAACAGGACCTGGGCGGGGAGGTCGTACCGATCGACCTTCGCCGGCCGATGACAGAAATATTGTCGGAGTTGACGAAGTACCCCATTCGTACTCGATTGTCCTTGTCAGGGCCCATGATCGTCGCTCGCGACGCGGCTCACGCCAAGATCCGCGAGCGTATGAGCCGCGGCGAACGGATGCCGGAATACCTCCAGGACCACCCGGTTTACTACGCCGGGCCGGCCAAGACCCCGGAAGGGATGGCGTCCGGGTCGTTCGGGCCGACGACGGCTGGGCGGATGGACAGCTACGTCGACCAGTTCCAGGCGGCGGGCGGGTCGATGATCATGGTCGCGAAGGGAAACCGGTCGAAGGCCGTGACCGATGCGTGC
>Ga0209628_10001023_pt1 | contig 17677 bp, 8 predicted proteins | sample TergutCu122P4_FD_187285 | JGI IMG/M metagenome (GOLD analysis project Ga0209628, IMG submission 187285) | Cubitermes ugandensis P4 segment gut microbial communities from Kakamega Forest, Kenya - Cu122 P4 (SPAdes) (version 2) | ecosystem: Host-associated > Arthropoda: Insects > Digestive system >...
TCGCCGGCTGCGCCCGAGATGCTGTTCTCACACATCGCCGGGCATGAATGCCTCTCTCGCCCTTCAGCTTATGAACTGTGGGTGCTGTCGAAAAACGCCAAACTGTCCGCGCAAGACGTGCTCGGTCACGCTTTCGACGTCGTCATCGATTTCTTCGACGCCGATGGCGGCAAGCACCAGCGCCACTGCCAGGGCCATGCCGTGCGATTCATGCGCGGCGCCCAGGTCGGGCGCTATTACGAATACCGCATCACCCTGCGCTCATGGTTCTGGCTGCTCACCAAGCGCAGCAACTCGCGCGTGCTGCAAGACAAAACCGTGGTCGAAATCCTGGACGCCGTCTGCGACGACAGCCCCATCACCGAGTTCAAGAAAACCGACAACGCCGGCGTTATCGGATCGCACCCGCCACGGCGCTACTGCGTTCAATTCAACGAGACCGACTACAACTACCTCTCGCGCTTGTTCGAAGAAGAAGGCATTTATTACTGGTTCGATGCGCACGATGCGCCCGGCACCATGTACCTGTCGGACACCAGCAGCGCCGCGCACCAAAAGCTCCCTGCCGCCGGCACGCTCAAGTACCACCACGGCCACAACAGCGAAGGGCGCCAAGCCGAAATCATGCGCTGGAGCAACACCGGATTCTTCGACACCGGCAAACACGCCACACGCGACCGCAACTTCAAAACCGTCCGCCAAACTGTTGGCGCCAACATCAACGCCGCCGGCAAGTACAAACTCGCCGACCTGGAAGTCTTTGAATTCCCGGGCGTCCACTACGACAACGGACGCGCCGAAGACCTCGTCAAAGTGCGCGGCGACGAACTGAGCGCGCGCCGCGAACGCCACTGGGGCCTGAGCACCTGGCCCGACATTGCGGCAGGCAGGAATTTCAGCTTTGAAGGCGACCCCGACGGCACGCGCAACGGCGACTACCTGATCGGCGCCTGCACCTTCTTCGTCAGCCACCCGGGCCGCGAAGGGCTCAACCACACTGAAACGGTCGCGGAATTACAGCCAGTGTGGCAAGAACTGCTCAGCGGCGACGTGATAGACCAAGGCGCAGGCGAGGCAATCGTGCAATGGCTGAACCAGAGCGCCGCGATGCATGACGATCGGCGCGCCGCCAGTGTGTTTGCCTTCACCGCGCTGCCGGCGGCGGTCAATTACCGCGCGCCGCGCACAACGCCGCGCCAGACCATGCCCGGCCCGCAATCGGCCTTCGTCGTCGGCCCCGCTGGCGCGGAATTGCACGTGGACGACTTCGGCCGCGTCAAGGTCCAATTCCACTGGGACCGCTACGGCAGCAACGACGACAAATCCAGTTGCTGGGTGCGCGTCTCGCAACCCTGGGCCGGAAAGAACTGGGGCGGCTATTTCATTCCACGCATCGGGCAGGAAGTGATCGTCGATTTTCTTGACGGCAATCCTGACCGCCCCGTCATCGTCGGACGCGTCTATAACGACGACCAGCCGATTCCTTTTCAGACTCCCACCCAAAGCGGTTTCCGCACCCGCTCCACTCCCGGCGGCAGCCCCGCTAATTGCAACGAGTTCCGCTTTGAAGACCAAAAGGGCAGCGAGCAGGTCTACCTGCATGCCGAGCGCAACCAGGACATCGAGGTCGAGGTCGACGAAACTCACTCAGTCGGCCATGACCGTACAAAATCGGTGGGCCACGATCAAACGGTCAGTATTGGCCACGATGAAAACATCACCATCGGGAATGATCGTACGCGAGTCGTCAGGGCAAATGACGTATTGATGGTCGGAAAGAAAAAAACCGACAGCATTGGCAACATATACAAAATAGAGGCGGGAGATGAAGTCAGAATCGTCTGCGGCGATACCGTCCTCGAAATGCATGCAAATGGTCAATTTAATATAACCTGCAAGAATTTCAATATATCCGCCGAAGAAGCAGGACAAATCAACACCAAGAGCGGGCTACTCGATTTGAACATGGAGGGCGGCGGGCCCAAAGCAGAAAAAGGGGAAGACGGCAATAAAGCAAAAATTCAAGCAGCCGTCGAAGGTTTTTTCAAAAAATAATGAAAACAAAGGAAATCGACAATGCAATACATAACCAATGAAGCTTCTTTGAAGCTGCCCTCCGAGGCGATCAAAGACACCACGGTCAACGTCATCCGTTTTCCCGACCTGGAAACGACATTGGTGTTCAGCCGCTCCGAGTTGGCCGAGCATGAAACGCTTGAATCCAGCCTTGAAGAGCAACTCAAACGAATGGGAAAAGCCGTTAGCTCACTGCGCTTTTCTCAGCGAAAAGCCATCAAGTTCGGCAAAAATCAGGATATCGACGCGATTGAACTAAGCAATCAATTCATCAAGGGAAAAGACAGCGTTTATCAATATCAACTTGCCTGCATCATACCAGGCACACGAACACTCTTTGCCATCAGCTATGCCAAGGGTTCCGCACTGGGCGAAGCCGAAGCGACACAATGGCAATATATTAAAAACAACTTTGAATTTACAAACACAAATTAAAAACACATTAAATTAAAAAAAGGACAACAAGCTCATGGGCAACGCGTTCTGGGCAGCTCGCGAAGGCGATATTTTGCTGCATACCTCCATGCTGGCCGATATTGTTGGCGCGGCAGTGGAGATAGGCGCCTATATGGCGATCACCGCTGCCGCAGCGGCGATTACGGGCTTGACGGCTGGCGTGGGCGCTGTTGTCTTATCTGTGGCGGTTGGTGTGGTACTTGGAGCCACGGGAGGAAGTTCGCTTATTTCGAAGATGGGCGATTGGGTCAGCAGCCTGTTTCCGCCTTCCGAAGATGGGCGAATCGCAACGGGCTCTTCCAACGTCCACACCAACAGCAAGCCCTCCGCGCGGGCTGCTGGCACGGTCAATCAAAGCATTCCACTGCCTGAACCGGAAGAACCGCCCGGCTTCATCGATGTCGCCAAAAGCCTTCTTGCAAAAAACCCGCTCGATCTGGCGAAAGAAGTGGGCAAAGGTTTGTGGAACACTGTCAAAGAGATGGTTCGGCCCACAGTCGCCTCGCCCGATCCACGAGCGGAGCCCCGGGAAGACGACAAGATTATTTGTTACAAGCATCCGTCATCCTTCACTCAGCTCATGGAGAAGGCAGCGGCTCAACAGCCTAAAAGCGTCGGAGAAGCCGTGACTGGTGCGCTGATGGCACCGGTCAAAGGGCTTGAAGCCGGGCTCAATTTGATCAGCGCGGGATGGGGCAGCCTCACCGGTAAATCGGAATACATGGCTGAAGGATCGAAAAAAGTTTACATCAACAGCCAGCCAGCGGTCCGCAGCAATGACCGCAGCACCTGCGAAGCGAAAGTAACCTCCGATCCGGCAGGAGGCGTCAAGGTTTCCAAAAACGTTCGCATCGGCGGAGAATCCTTGGTCGTTCGGGAAATCAAAAGCGGCAAATATCCGATTGCCTTTTTGGCTTCTATCGCCATGATCGCTTTATGCCCGGGCCGTGCGCTAGCCAAAATGACGTGTTTTCTCGCAGGTGTGGGAATAAGTTACATCACATCCAAGCTGACGGAAGCGGTTCAAGCCGCCTCTCGCCCGGTCCATGCGGCCACCGGCGCCAAAGTGCTCGGAGAAGATGAAGAGTTGGATTTTGTCTTGGCGGCGCATTTGCCCTTGGAATGGCAGCGTTTTTATTGCAGCCGCGATTTGCGTTCGAATGGGCTTTTCGGAACCGGCTGGAGCGTTGGCTACGAGGTCGAACTGGAAGTTACCCCCAAGCCGGATGGCCATGTTGACTGCGTCTATATCGATGAACAGGGCCGGCGGATCGAGATCGAACCGTTACGGCCCGGAGAAGGCATCCGGGGCGTTGGCGAAGGCTTGAACATCCGCCACGCGGAAGATGGCCGGTGGATCATTGAAAGCGACGACGGGCTGTACCGGCTGTTTGAGCCGGATCCGCACAACCCGGCCCGGCAGCGCCTGGCGCTGCTGTCGGACCGCCATGAAAACGCTATCCGGCTGAGTTACGACGCGGACGGACGTTTGCAGCGGTTGACCGACGCGGAAGGCGCCGCAATCCATATCACGCTTCACTATGAACTCGCGTCTTACCCGCGGCGACTGACCCGAATCGACCGTTACCTGCGAAATGGCCAACGCGTCACGCTGGTTCGTTATGGTTATGACGACGCGGGTAATTTGACCCAGGTTGTCAACAGCCTGAATCACCTCGTGCGCACCTTTGCCTACGATGAAGGCCACCGCCTGATCTTTCACAGCCTGCCCGAAGGACTGGGCTGCCATTACCAATGGCGGCGTTATGAAGGGCCGGAAGGCGAAGAATGGCGGGTCGTTGCGCATTGGACGGAAGCCGATGGGCAGCGCCAGGAAGAATACCGGCTCGGCTACGACCTGGAAAAAGGCATCACCGTCGTTCAAGACAGCCTGGGCCGGCGCCGCATTCACCGCTGGAATGCGCAATACCAGATCACCGAATACACCGATACCTTGGGCCAAACGTGGCGTTTCGATTGGAACGAAGAACGCCAGTTGCTCGGCGCCACCGACCCGGAAGGCCAGCAATGGCGTTTCGTTTACGACGAGCAAGGCCGCCAGACGGAAGAAACCGATCCATTGGGCCGCACCACGCAAACAGAATGGCTGCCCCATTGGGCATTGCCCGTTCGTGAAACCGACCCCGACGGAAACAGCACACGCACGCTGTACGACGAACGCGGCAATGCGGTTGCGCAGATCGATCCGCTAGGGCAGCGCAGCACCTCCGTCTACGACCTGCACGGTCAACCGGTTCGTATCACCGATGAAAGAGGCGGCGTCACCCAATTGCGCTGGAACGAAGCCGGGCAACTGAGCGAACGGATCGACTGCTCGGGCCGCAGCACGCGCTTCATGTACGACACCCACGGCCATCTGTCGTCCGTCACCGATGCGATGGGCAACACGACGCGCTACGAACACGACAGCCAAGGCGCGTTGCTGAGCTTCCGGCACGCCGATGGCCGCGAAGAAAAATTCGAGCGCAACCCTGCCGGTTACCTGACCGCCGCCATCGACGGCAACGGAAAACGCACCGCCTACCATTGGGACAAAGCAGGGCGGCTGCACACCCGTGTCGATGCCGCGGGCCGCCAAGTCCGCTTCCACTACGACGCTTATGGCCGCCTGACCGCACTCGCCAATGAAAACGGACAAAGTTACCGCTTTGCCTACGATGTCGCCGACCGTCTAAAAGAGCAGACCGACTTGGACGGGCTAACGCGCAGCTTCGACCACGACGTCAGAGACCACGTCATCCAAACGCACTGGCGGGCCCCGGATGGTGAGGTGCTCACGCATAAGCTGGAACGCGACGCGATGGGCCGGCTCACCGCCAAGATGACAACGGAAGGCCGCACCGATTACCAGTGGAACAAAAACGACCAAATCACCGAAATCGCCTTTACACCTGCCGGCGAGCCAGAGGGATCCGATCAGCCAGACGCGGCGCCCTCCCCCGTTCAAACCCTGAGCTTCGCCTACGACAAACTGGGCCGTTTAATCACCGAAACCGGCGAACAAGGCCCGCTCAACTATGAATACGATCCGCTGGGCAATTGCCTGAGCACCACCCTGCCCGACGGGCGCGTAATCAACCGGCTCTACTACGGCAGCGGTCATCTGCACCAGATCAACCTGGACGGCGAGCTCATCAGCGACTTTGAGCGCGACCCACTGCACCGCGAAATCCTGCGCACCCAAGGCCAACTCCACCTGCAAACAGGCTGGGACGGCGCATACCGATTGCGCAGCCGCACCCTCCGGCACGCCCAGCAACCGCCGCAGTTAGTGCCCGAACTCGAAAAACTGTATGAATACGACGCCGCCGACAACTTGATCGCCCGCGTCCGGCGCACCAAAAAACAGGGCAGCCACTGGGGCCCGGACCAACACACCGCCAGACTGAAATACGACGCCACCGGGCGCATCCTCGAAGAAACCCGCGACAACGCCTCTCGCGAAACCTATGCCTACGATGCCGCCGCCAACCTCTTGAACAGCGAACACACCGGCGGCGGCGGCTTCATCCGAAACAACCGGATTGAAGTCTATGAAGACAAACGCTACCAATACGACAACTTTGGCCGTCTGAAAGAAAAACGCATCGGCGCGCATACCGTGCAGAGCTTCAGCTACGACGGCGAACAGCGCCTTAAAGAAGTCCGTATTCAACAAAAACAAAGCGGATTACCTCAGACAACACAGGTCCAGTTCGACTACGACCCGCTGGGCCGGCGCACCAGCAAAAAAGTGATCGAACAAGGCCGACCCGAAAGCCGGACTCAGTTCCTCTGGGAAGGCATGCGCCTACTGGCCGAAGAAGATCAACACGGACACCAAAGTCTTTACATCTACGCGGAAGAAGACAGCTACGACCCGCTTGCTCGCGTCGATAAGCTCAAAGAACGCCAGCGGATTCACTACTTCCAGAACGACGTGAGCGGATTGCCTGAAGAACTGACTGATCAGGAAGGCCAGGTCGTCTGGCGTGCAAGCTACAAGGTCTGGGGCAACACCATCCAGGAGCACTGGGAATATGAATTGCGCGAACCGCAGAATCTGCGGTTTCAGGGGCAATATCTTGACCGGGAGACGGGGTTGCACTACAACTTGTTCCGTTACTACGATCCGGATGTTGGGCGGTTTACGCAGCCGGATCCGATCGGACTTGCTGGCGGGCTGAATTTGTATCAGTACGCACCAAATCCAGCGATGTGGGCGGATCCGTGGGGATGGTGTTCAAAAAAATTAGGTAAAAACCTAAAAAATCGCCCAAAGGATTCTGCAGCTCATCATATTGTTGGCGACACAGCGAAACGCGCATCTCCGGCTCGCGCAATATTAAAGAAGCACGGAATAGATATAGATTCCGCAGAAAATGGCGTCTGGCTACCGAACAAAAATAATAAAAATGGAATGCCTGGAATAGAACATAACGGAAAGCATCCGAATGCATATTTCGACAAAGTTAATCAGCGAATTGTGAATGCAGACAGACTTGGAGGAAAGCAAGGCGTTCTGGATGAATTGTCAGCCATGCGAAATGAACTCAGTTCTGCACCGCGCGGCGCAGCTTGGGCAACTGTTCTCAAATAAAATATTAATGAAATGACTTCTCTTTTTTACACCATGTGTGGCGATGACTCATATCGCGACATGATTTTCAATGACAATCCACAAGAAGATCTCCCCTGGGATCAAACGTATTACGCCTTACTAAGAAGCGCATTTGGAAAGCCACTTGGCGATAATTTTGAAGGATTTAAGATTATTGAAAACCCAGACGGAAAGAGAAAAAAAAGATATGCAGACATTCTTATTATCAGCGCATCGTCCGTTCTTGTTGTTTCGGATAAGGCGATTGATGCGCTTTGGAAATACTTCGACAACACCTGTCAATTAATAAAAATCCTACCTCCAATAAAGGGCTATCACGCGCTCCATGTAACAAATGTAGTCAAAGATGCTGTAGATTGGAGTAAGTCTGATTACAGAAACAACAATTATGGAAAGGTGTTATATACACCCTCTTTAAAAGAAAACGTAGTATATAACCAAAATATTTTCATGCTCGAGGAAGATATAACAAGAATCTTTTTCTCTGATGAGCTGAGAAAAAAATATGAACTTTCAGAATTAAAAGGCCTTGATTTATCTTCGCGCTCATTTATTAGCGCCTCATGACCACCCTCTCCACATCCATTCAGCCAGCGCAGCCCGGATATGCACTGCGAATGGACATTTCGTAGCCTGGACAAGCAAAGCGCCGTCCGGGGATTGTGTTATTCGATGCGGAGCATCGCAAATATAGATCAGCGACGCCTTGGGCACGATGGTTACGATTTATTAATTCGGTGTTGACTTGTAAATTCAACCCAAGCACACGCCACGCAGAAGCACAATGAACTTTCTTTACTCACAAGGCCCCTGCACCCTAGCCCACCAACAGCACGTAACACATCGCTCACAATTTCCAATCAAAGCTCCATGGATCGTCCTATACCTGCTGGACCCAACCCATGAGTAACATAAACCGCACCGCCGCCCCCAACAAACTCCGCGCCCTGGCTTGCAAAGCCACCCAGGGCGCGGCGGTGTTCTGCAAGATGCTCAGCAAGCCCTACATCAAACAAAAATGCTGGCATATGCAACTCTTGCAACAAAACGATTCCGCTTTGCGTTCAACATAAAAGAACGAAGAACGACAACTTCACCTATACCCTTGATGGAGACCTTCTAAAAATGGCTGACAAGTTTTCCGAGATTAAAAGCAGCTCGCTCTCGCTGGGAACGCCCAAGACGCTGAAAACGGTTGAAAAATTCTCCAGCAGCATTCAAGGCCACTCGCTGGCAGCGTCCAAGGGGCCGAAAATGGCCGGCGCCTCCCCCCTCCTTCAAAGTCAAAGCCAAGGCAGCTCCCCGGCAGCGTCCGAGACGATGAAAGCGGGTGACGAGTTCTTCAGCATCCAAAGCAGCTCGCCGGCAACGCCCGAAATGATGTTCTGGCGCATCGTCGGCCACGAGACTTTCTCGCGCGCTTCCATCTACGAGCTCACCGTGCTCTCTGAAAACCGCCAGCTCAAGGCCAACGACGTTCTGGGCCGCGCCTTCGACGTGGTGATCGGCTTCTTTGACGACGGCGGCGCCAGGCACGAGCGCCATTGCCAGGGCCACGCGGTGCGCTTCACGCGCATCGGGCAGGCGGGGCGCTATTTCGAATACCGCATCGTCCTGCGCTCGTGGTTCTGGCTGCTCACCAAACGCACCAACTCGCGCATCCTGCAAGACCAGACCGTGCTCCAGATCATGGATGCCGTACTGGACGACAGCCCCATCAAATCCGTCAAAAAAACCCAGCCCAACGGCGTCATCGGCACGCACACGCCGCGCCACTACTGCGTGCAGCACCAGGAAAGCGATTACCGCTACCTCTCGCGCCTGCTCGAAGACGAGGGCATCTACTACTGGTTCGACCCCCACGATGCCCCCGACACCATGCGCCTGTCGGACGCCAGCAACGTGCCCCACACGACCCTGCCGGTCAACAGCACCCTGCAATACGCGTTCGAAAGCTTCAGCGAAGCGCGCCGCGACCGCATCTTGCGCTGGATCGAATCCCGGCAGTTCGACAGCGGCAAATACGCCTCGCGCGACGTGCACTACGAGCACGTCAAAACCATGCTGAGCATCGATGCCAGCTTCCCCCAAGACCACGAACTGGCTGATCTCCAGGTGTTCGAATACGCGGGCGGCTACCTCACCGACGGGCAATCCAAAGACCTGCGCCCCGTGCGCATGGAAGAACTCGAATCGCACTACCAACTGCACTGGGCCCTAACCCATTGGCCCGACGTCGCCGTCGGCCGCACCTTCACCTACCAAGGCGACCCCGACGGCACGCGCGATGGCGACTACCTGATCGCCGCCTGCACCTTCGTGGCCACCCACCCCGGCTACGAGGGCCTGCCCGAGAAGGAGCCCTCGCGGCTGCCGATTACCGCCGTCCTGCGCGAGGCGCTGGCCGACGACGCCATCAACGCGCAGCGCCTGGACACCTTCCTGTGCCTGCTCGACGGCACCCCCGAGCTCGATACCGGCATCCGCGACAACAGCGCCTTTTTGATCACCGCCCTGCCCGCCGCCACCGCGTTCAGGCCGCCGCGCCTGACCCCGCGCGTCACCATGCCCGGCCCCCAGAACGCGATCGTGGTCGGCCCCGAGGGCGAAGAACTGCACGTCGACGAAATGGGCCGTGTCAAAGTGCAGTTCCACTGGGACCGCTACGGCCAATACGACCAAAACTCCACCTGCTGGATCCGCGTCACCCAGCCGTGGGCGGGCAAAGGCTGGGGCGGCTACTTCATCCCGCGCATCGGGCAGGAAGTGCTGGTCGATTTCGTCAACGGCGACCCCGACCGCCCAATCATCGTCGGCCGCCTCTATAACGACGACCAGCCCATTCCCTACAGCTCGCCCACGCAAAGCGGCTTCAAAACCCGCTCCACGCCCGGCGGCAACCCGGCCACTTGCAACGAAATCATGTTCGAAGATGCCAAGGGCAACGAGGCCCTGAACATCCACGCCGAACGCAACATGAACTCTTCGGTGGAACTCGACGATGCAGCCAGCGTTGGGCGCGACCGCACCAAATCCATCGGCAACAACGAAACCACCCAGGTCGGCAACAACCGCACCGAATCAGTCGGCAGCAACGAGACTATTTCCATCGGCGCGGACCGCTCCGAAACGGTCGGCGGCAACGAAACCATTTCCATCGGTGCGAACCGCTCCGAAACGGTCACCGGCAACGAGACTATTTCCATCGGCGCGGACCGCTCCGAAACGGTCACCGGCAACGAGACCATCTCCATTGGCGTGGACCGTACCGAAACGGTCGCCAGCAACGAGACCATCTCCATCGGCGCGGACCGCACCGTTAACGTCGGCGCCAACGAAACCATCAGTGTCGGCGCAACACAAAAGGTTACGGTGGGTGCGGCCCAAACCGTAACAGTCGGCGCCAGTCAAACGATGACTGTCGCTGCCAGTCAGCTTTTCAACGTTTCCAGCGGTCAGCTCTTCAATGTCACAGGTGGGCAGACTTTCCTCGTCGTAGGCGGGCAGGCTTTTACCGTCACCGGCAATCAGGTTTTTACCGTCATAGGTCAGGCTCAATACGCGGCAACAGGAAGTATCAAAATTATCGCTGGACCCACCCTTTCATTGATATGTGGCGGCAGTTCAATCATATTGGATAGCTCCGGCGTCATCACCATTCAAGGAACCACCGTCAATGTAGTAGCATCTTCTGAACATAACGTCACTGCCTCCACCATAAAATCTTCTGCTTCTGGAACCCACTCGGTCGAAGGCGCCGTGGTGATGCTCAATTGCTAAATCCATAACTATATAACCGGAAGCAATCATGCAGAACTGGCAACCAAGCAACCCAGTCGAGCGGCGATTCATGGACGCCCACAGTGACTGGATGAAATTCGCCCAGAATAAATCAGCCAGATTGTTGTACTGGCAAACCAATGAACCCGATCAGGAGCTGATCAAAGTTTATTTTCAGGGCCAACAGGACTTGTCCCGCGCCGTACTGTTACTGGATTACGATTTCAACGATGGCGATCAATATGCCTCGGACTTATCCAAAGAAATCATCGATTTCTACGAGAAATCCCGCGAAGGCTCCGAAAAATACGGCATCAAAGCCGACTGGCAGCCGCCTGAAAAAAACCGCCGGGAAACGCAAACCCAATATCTGCTCAGCATCACCAACAGCCTGATGCAGCATCATCCCGATGTATTCCCGGGCATGGTTCTGGTTTTCCGTCCGTTGCAAATCAAGAAACCGCAGGCTTTCGAACGCTGGCTCGATACGCTGCTGCAAGACAACCAGACGCCGCCCTGGCAATCGGATCGCATCCGCTTCGTTTTGTATGGCACCGATGAAAAGCCGCTACCCTGGTTACGGCAACAACACCCCCAGCGCGTCCAGATCGTCACCGGCAAATACCGCATGGAAACCGTGCCGCGCGAATTGGTGGCCGCCTCTGGCGAACGGGGGCCCAGTGGACGCTTTCGCCGCCTGTTCGTGGAGCTTAGCGAAACGCTTGCGCATAACGATCCGGCCCGCCTCGAAAAATTGCGAAGCGCCGCGCTGCAAATCAGTACCCAGGAAAAATGGTTCGACCAGAGCGTCGTAATCCATCTGCTGGCCGGCGCCGCCTACCTGAAGTGGCAAACGCACAAAAACGCGCTTGATGCCTACCAGCAGGCCGTGGACTGTGCCAAGCAAGCGGTGCAAACCCAGCACCCGGCAGGTAACAAACTCATGGTCAACGCCTTGTTCGGCCTAGCCAGCGTCTGGCTGACCCAGGGCGACCACCGCCACGCAGTGCCCTGCTATACACAGGCTGCTCCGTATGCCGAAGCCGACAAAGACGGGCTGCTCTCCGTCGAAGCGTGGCGCATGGCCGGTTACTGCCTGGACCAGCTCAAAATGCCCGATCAGGCCGACGAAGCAGGCTTCAAGGCGCTGCAAGCCGGCCTATGGATTGACCCGCCTCTACGCACCAACAGCAACCTCCCGCTGGTGGTTGACCGGATGCTCAAACGGATCGGCGCCTTCGGCAAACCGGGCAATCGGCTCAATGAATTGCTGACCGCACTTTACGGCCCGGACTGGCTCGATGCCCGGCAGCCCAAAGCGCCCGAAGAGGTTGCACACCAGCTTATCGCGCAGTCTGAGCAATCCGACTCCCCTACGAGCCCTCCTGAAAGAAGGTAAGCACATCATGGGGTTATTAGCAGTTCACCATCTTGATCCGGTCATCGGCATAGACGTACACACGGTCACGGTGCCGCCTGCGGTGCCGCCGGCCGGAGTGCCCATGCCCCACCCTCATGTGGGCCTGGTGCTGGATTTTCGGGAATACCTCGATGCGGCTCTGGGTGTCATTGGCAGCATCGCATTCAGCTTCGTCTTGGATTTCGCTATAGAGTATCTGGAAAACAATCCGGATGTTGTTGATACGCTGGCCGGCGCTGCAATGCGACGAATTTCGGCGATTGGAGTTGCAGCCGATGTCACGGGAGTTTCAACGGCTCTGGGCGTTGCCAAAGCTGTGGCCGATATCGCGGGAGTTCCAAAGGCTCTGGATGCTGCTGCCAAGGCTGTTGTCCCAGCAGCCATGACAGCCCTGGAGATCAGCGAAAGTATGGGTGCCGGCGTTGGAACGGGTGGATTTTTGCCTGCCCGGCCCGTCCTGGTCAATGGCTTTTTACGGGCATCAGCAGGCACCCACACCTACCATGTACCGGGCCTGCACTTTCCGCTGGGTGTCGGTTTTGCGCTGAAGGATCTGCCCAGACCATCCAGCGACGCGGAATCCTTCATGGGCAGCAGAACCGTGCTGGCCAGCAAAGACCCCTTGTCGTACATGGCGCTTCTTGCGCTCAGTTGCTGGTTTATCGGAATGGTGCCGATGAAGCACTTCGGCTCTCATACCAACCGATTCTATTTATCAATGCCGACGTCGGTCCTGTTGCCAATTCCGGTCGGCAGGCCGGTTCTGGTCGGCGGCACGCCCATATTCAACATGTTTTTCGCTTTGGGCGCTTTGTTTAAAGCGTGCAAAGCTTTTCGGGGGTCGGCAGCAGCGATAAAGCTGGCTAATAAACTCAAACTCAAGAGCGGTGGTTTCAAAGGTGGCGGCCTCAGTGGCTTCCTCAGATGCGCAGTCCTCAAAGCCGAGCCGGTCAACACCATCACCGGTGAGGTCTACGTTCCGCATAACGACTTTACTATCGAAGGCCGTTTACCGTTGGCGTGGGATCGAAGTTATTTCGGTCACGACACTCACGATGGCGCTGTCGGTGCAAGCTGGCAAACCCCGGCGGACATTCGGCTGGAACTAATGGGGGAACAAGGGCAAGCCTATGCCGTAGCTCACTTCCCAGATTACGCCACACCGTTTGAAGCCCTGCCCAAATCACAGGGCTGGGAAAATCGTGTTTACGACCTGCAACACGGCCATGCCCTTTACCTATTAGCGGATCGGCTCGTACTGCGCACCCGCGCAAGTCTTGAATACCATTACCCATTGCCGGTCGATTGGGAACAACGCATCAAGGCGCTGCACGCTTCTACAGAAACGGCCCCATCATTCACGCTGCCGTTGAATGTTCTAACAGACCTCAACGGCAACGCTTGGCAGTTCGAGCGCGATAAAAAACAGGTCCTGACACGCCTGATCGAATGGAACGGCAAAGTGCCGACCGGGCGCGTCATCCAATGTGAAGCGGGTAATCTTCCCGGCAAACTTGGCCGGCTCACACTAACCGACGCAGAAAACAACAGCTATCCGCTGACCCGTTACGAACAAGACATGCACGGCGACCTGATCGCCGTCTACGACGCGCTGGATCGACCTTACTGCTTTGCATACGAAGCCGGCCACCGGATGATCCGGCACACCGACCGCAACGGCCTGTCGTTCTACTACAGCTATCAATTGCATTCGGACAACCTATGGCGCGTCGACCATGCCTGGGGCGATGGCGGGCTGTACGACTACCGCTTTGTCTACGACCTGGAACATCTGGAGACTCGCTCAACCGATTCTCTGGGCCACACCACCATCCTCCAATACAACGATCAGAACCTACCGGTAGCAAGCATCGACCCCCTGGGAGGCGTATCCAGCTACCAGTACGATGGGCAAGGACGTACCCAGGCGGAAATTGACCCAAGCGGCAATATCACGACCTGGGCATACGACATCTATGGCAACCTGCTCAGCACCGTGCTGCCGGACGGAAGCGCCGTCAGCACCGCCTACAACGACGACCATAAACCCGTCGCCGTTACCGATCCCGAAGGCGGCCAGTGGCGCCGGGAATGGGATGAGCGCGGAAACCTGACCGGCCAGACCACACCCAGCGGCGCCGCCACGCAATACGAATACACCGAGCAAGGCGATCTGCTGCACGTCATTGACCCGGCGAAGCAGTGTACCACCCTACACCACGACGCGCTGGGTTTCCTGGCTGGCCTGACCGATGCCGCAGGCCAGCGCACCGAATTCGAACACGACACGCGAGGCAACCTGCTGCGCAAACAACTCGCCAACGGCGACGTCACGCACTACCGCTACGACGCCAAGAACCGCCTGCTAGAAAGCATCTTGCCCGATACCCGGCGCATTCAGTGCGCCTACAACGCCGAGGATGAACTGACGCGCTATCGCGACGAAGCCAGTCGCGTCACCCAATTCAGCTACTACGGCCTGGGTCAACTGCAAAGCCGCACCGACCCCGACGGTTCCAAGGTCGAATACCACTACGACACCGAAGAACGACTGATAGCCGTCACCAACCAACGCGGGCAACGCTGGCAACTCAAGCGCGATGCCGCAGGCCGGCTGGTCGAGGAAATCGACTACTGGGGCCAATCCCGGAAATACGACTACAACCCTGCCGGGCACCTAATCCGCAGCACCGACCCGCTGGGGCAAATCCTCGCCTTCACCTGCGACAAACTCGGGCGCATTGTCAAGAAGCAGGCATCGGAACAAGACGCCGAAACCTACCAATTCAACAAACGCGGTCAACTCACGCAGGCGCAAAACCCATTCAGCACGATCAAACGCCAATACAACAAAGACGGCCAACTCACGCAGGAAATACAAAAACAGGCAGACACCACCGCCGCCAGCGTGGACTACGCCTACAACCCAGCCGGGCAACAGGTCGAGCAGACGCGGCAAATCAAAACTGAGCAAGCCGAATTTAAGCAAACCCAGCGTACCGCCTACAACGCGCTGGGCCAGCCCGAGAGCGTGCAGATTGACGACCATGAGCCGATCCGCTTCACCTTCGATGCCATTGGGCAGCTCACGCAGCAGCAACTAAACCCACAACTTGCGCACCACTACCGCTACAACGCTGCCGGGCAATTAAGCGCGCAGGCTGGCACGCTCAACGGCCAACTCGACACCCGCATCGACTACGACTACGACGATGCAGGCAACCTGATCCGCCGGAACGACAATCGCTTGGGGATAGATCAATATCGCTACGACCTGCTCGGGCAGATCACTGCCCACACCGACCCCACAGGCCATGTGCGCCAGTTCGTCTATGACAAGACCGGCGACCGGTTCAAGACGCCCCAGCAAAACGAACAAGGCCGCACGCTGCAACACGAAGATGGCAGCACTTGGCGGTTAGACCAAGCTGGGCAACTTGTCCATAAACGCGATGCTGACGCGCGTGATACCCATCTACGCTGGGATGCCTACGGGCGGCTGCGCCACTTGATGAACCCCGAGCAGGACCGGTTTGAATACCGCTATGACGTCTTGGGACGCAGGATCTGCAAGATCAAGGCGGATCGGGCGCAACGTGACATTCCCATGGAGACCACCTGGTTTGTCTGGGATGAGGATGTGATGGTGGGAGAGGTGAAGCAGGCGCGGGAATCAGCATCACAATCGCAGCCCTCTTGCCAACAAGCACAGTTCTACACCTGCTACTTGGACAGTTTTGTTCCGCTGGCGATGCAAGTGCACGAACCGCAAGAACAAAGCGTCAAAAAGTCACTGTATTTCTATCAGAACGACCCCAACGGCATGCCGGTGCGATTACAGGATGGGCAGGGGAAAATTCTTTGGGAGGCGTATTATTCGGCATTTGGGCGGACTGAAGATTTTGCGACAAGGCGGGCAGATCAGCCGTTGAAGTTGCAAGGGCAATACCGGGATGAAGAAAGCGGGCTGTATTACAACCGACATCGATACTATGATGCAGCGGCTGGGTGCTTCATTAGTAGTGATCCGATTGGATTAGACGGTGGGTTGAATCCGTATCAGTTTGCGCCCAATGTGTTGGGATGGATTGATCCATCGGGACTCGCTTCTTATAAATCGGCAAGCGCACAGCGAATGAGAGACGCAGGTTTAGGCGATCTTAACTTAGCTGGCAGAAGTTTCAATAATGCAAGAAAAAAATTGGAGGCATTGGGTTTCGCTATTACTGGGAGAACAAAAACTGGAAGAGTTACATTTGAGCACCCAACTACAGGGACTAGAGTTACTTATGACGGAACACCAAGGTCTCTTGTTCCTGGCCAAAAACCTCATTTTGAAATCACAGAACTTGGCGGCACAAGATTAACGCGGTCTGGCCGAACTGTTAGCGGTGAATCTCCTATTATGGGCGGGAAACATATTCCAGGAAAAAGATAGAAAAATTGAAAGGAAAGGCAAAGTGGTTAAGTTTTCACATGAGCTGGAAAAAATATTTTTTGAAAGCATTATCATTGATATTAATTTATCAAAATGGGATGAGTTTATCTCACTTGTTGTTATTTCAGAATGGGACGAACTTGACGGAGTAATTTTTCCTTCCAGCAATGTTGTCATGGTTAATTTTAGCGAAGCGGAATTAAATTTGTCAATGAAGCAAACTCACCCAAAAATACACTCTTGCTTTCCAGGCATTCAAGTTAATAACATAAATATAATTGATAAAAAAAATTTGATAATTAATAGTCCGGATTTTATAAGATTTGAAATTAATTTTAAAAAATACGATTTAATTTATGTTGATAGAGGTTTGGTTAATTTTATTAAAAAAATACAAAAAAATGGATATGGAATGATTTGTTCTGACATAAACTCTTTATTTTCGAAATTTGGAACCAAGCAAGCGTAGCAAGCCTTGATAAATCGCGGTAGCAAGCGTAGCCCGGATTTGTAGCAAGCGTAGCCCGGATTTGTAGCAAGCGTAGATGTAATGGATGCCTCCCTCCCCCCGGGGAGTCAATCGGAGGCACGGAGATGAGAGACGGATCTGTTTAAGGGTATTGCCTTGTGCTGATGCGCCAGGTGGATCCCCGGAATGGATACGGCATCAAAGTGCCCAACACGTAATAGACCACGGTCTTCACAAACACCATCCGAGGATCCATCATGAATCGTAATACAACCCAACAAAGCGCTGGCCAAATCATCGGCCTGATCGACGCTCAGCAGGTCGTGGGCCTGGACATCGCCAAGAACGTGTTCCAGTTGCACACGGTGGACATGAAAAGCGGCGAGATCGTCAACATGCAACTCAAGCGCGTCAAGG
>Ga0209628_10001024_pt1 | contig 17658 bp, 12 predicted proteins | sample TergutCu122P4_FD_187285 | JGI IMG/M metagenome (GOLD analysis project Ga0209628, IMG submission 187285) | Cubitermes ugandensis P4 segment gut microbial communities from Kakamega Forest, Kenya - Cu122 P4 (SPAdes) (version 2) | ecosystem: Host-associated > Arthropoda: Insects > Digestive system...
GCTTACTCAGGGTTATCCATGTCAGTCTCCTACGGAGACCTGAGTAGTTACCTTTTTTGCCAGGTTTAACTTATTTATGATTCAGAAATGCGAAACTTTTGTAAAAAAAATGAAAAAATATTTGGCGGATTTTAAAAAAAAACATAATTTTGCAGTCTGTTAGCACGATTTTTCAGAAGGGATTATTGGACTTCTACCTTTTGGGAAATCAATTATAGTTTTATAGAAGTCCTTAAATATGTACTTATGATAAAAGACCAAAGAAAAAGCAAAAGAGAAAAGCGTGTCGGATTTCTTCGTTCGTCAAAGATATCCGTACTATTATTAGCCATTACAATTATTTTTTGTAATGTTGAGAATGTCTTTTCGGAGATGTTTAATGAGCCGGTAATACTGCCCGACTTTTCCGAAACGCAACAAGTTAGTAAAAAGTTGACTGGCGTTGTTAATGACGTGGATGGGAATCCTATTCCAGGAGCACAGATTTTGATTCAAGGAAGTACGCGTGGCGTTACAACCGACACTGATGGCACGTTTTCGCTTGATGTGAGCGACGACGATGTTGTCGTTATTTCGTTTCTTGGGATGGAAACGCAAACGATACCGGTTAGAAATAAAACGGTACTGAATGTTGTTTTGAAAGACAAAGTAAGCGAATTAGATGAAGTGACTGTGGTCGCTTTCGCAACGCAAAGGAAAGAAAGTGTGATTGCTTCGGTTACGACGATAAAGCCGGGAGACCTCAAGGTGCCGTCAAGCAATCTGACCACCGCATTTGCCGGACGTATTGCCGGGTTGATATCCTATCAGCGCACCGGCGAACCGGGGCAGGATAACGCCCAGTTCTTTATCCGTGGCGTAACGAGCTTTGGTACTGGAAAAGTCGACCCGCTGATTCTGATTGACGGCGTTGAAATGACAACGGCAGACTTGTCCCGTCTGACAACGGACGACATTGCCAGCTTTTCGATAATGAAAGACGCCAATGCGACAGCACTCTACGGCGCACGCGGAGCGAATGGCGTTATCTTAGTCACCTCAAAAGAAGGCAGGGAAGGGAAAGTGAAAGTGCAGTTCCGTGCCGAAGGGTCGTTCTCTTCGCCGACGGAAAATTTAGATTTGGCTGACCCTGTAACGTTTATGAAATTACATAATGAAGCGGTGCGTACACGGTTACCCGGTACGCGACTGCCGTATGATGAAAAAAAGATAAACTATACGGAAAGAGGGATAGACCCAGTCCGGTATCCGGCAAACGATTGGCAGGCTTTGTTATTCGACAAGAATACGTTTAATCAGCGTTATAATCTGAATATAAGCGGGGGAGGTCCTATCGCGCGCTATTATATTGCCGCCTCCTATACGGTTGATCAGGGTATTCTCAAGGTGGATAGAAAGCAAAACTTTAATAACAACATTAATATTAACAAGTACAGCTTGCGGTCGAATGTCAATGTCAACCTGACAAAAACAACCGAAGTCATCATACGTCTGAATGGCATGTTCGATGATTATCAAGGGCCTTTGGACGGCGGTACGGATTTATACAACAAAGCCACATTGGCCAATCCGGTGTACTTTCTGCCCTACTATGAGCCAGACGAAGCAACTAAATTCGCCAAGCACATTCTGTTTGGGAATACAGCTTCCGGCGGGTACTTGAATCCTTACGCCGATATGTTGAAAGGTTATAAGTCGAACGATCGCTCAACTATGTATGTGCAATTTGAGGCGAAACAAAATTTGGATTTTATAACTGACGGGTTGTCGGCGAGAGCCATGTTTAATGTTAACCGCTTTGCGCAGTTGGAAGTAAGGCGACAATATTCCCCGTTTTTTTACACATTAGCGCCCCAGGTTCCCGGCAGTAGCATCCAAGATTACAAGTTGATTGCCATCAATCCCGACGGAGGTACTGATTATTTGGACTATGTACCCGGTGATAGAAGAATGGAGAATACTATGTATTTCGAAAGCGCTCTCCAATACAAGACAACTATTGTTGAGAAGCACACTGTTTCCGGGTTAATTGTATTCACAATGCGTGAGCGTAAAAATAATTCGGGCAATACGCTGCAACTATCCCTTCCGTATCGGAATGCCGGACTTGCAGGCAGGTTCACTTACAGCTATTACGACAGGTATTATATGGAGGCGAATTTCGGCTACAACGGTTCCGAACGTTTTGCCCGCAGTGAACGCTGGGGCTTCTTCCCGTCAGCCGGCTTAGGTTGGATTGTTTCCAATGAGCCATTCATGGAACCTGTCGCCAGTTATCTAACAAAAGTGAAACTGAAAGCCACCTTCGGATTAGTGGGTAATGATGAGATAGGAGAAGCCAATGACCGTTTCTACTACCTGTCCAACCTGAATATGTCAGATAGCGGTCGGGGTATATCTTTTGGTGATGGTTTTGGCTATACACAGTCCGGTATATCAATCTCCCGCTATGAAGACCCGAACATTACGTGGGAAATAAGTAAGAAAACGAATATCGGGTTGGAAGTTGGCATTAAAAAAGCATTGGATTTTCAGATGGACTTTTTCATGGAAAACAGAAGTAACATTCTGCAGGAAAGGTCTTATATCCCTACGACAATGGGATTACAGGCTATTCCGAAAGCAAACATAGGCGAAGCCAGCGGAAAAGGTATAGATATGTCCCTTGATTACAGCAAGTCATTCAACAAGAACTTTTGGACCGTTTTAAGAGGTAACTTTACCTATTCAACGAGCAAATATAAAGTATATGAAGAGCCGGACTACTCGGCTGTTCCCTGGCGGTCGCGTGTGGGACAAAGAATTTCCCAACGCTGGGGGTATATTGCCGAACGTCTGTTCTTGGATGATAAAGAAGTCAGTAACTCACCTGTACAGACTTTTGGAACGTACGCCGCCGGTGATATCAAATACAAAGACATCAACAAAGACGGACGTATTGACGACAACGACCAGGTGCCTATCGGCTATCCTACAACGCCTGAGATACAGTATGGTTACGGTTTGTCTCTTGGATATAAAGGGTTTGACTTCTCTTGCTTTTTCCAAGGATCAGCCCGTTCATCATTCTGGATTAACTCGTCAGAGGTAGCGCCGTTTTTGCAATCTTCTAATGCGAATATAGGAGGTGTTACAAACCGCGCCCTTCTGCAAAGAGTTGCCGACAGCCATTGGTCGGAAGACGACCGTGACATCTTTGCTTTCTGGCCCCGTTTGTCGCCGACCTCTGTCAGTAACAACACAGTAAGCAGTACCTGGTGGATGCGAAACGGCTCATTTATTCGTCTAAAAACCTTAGAGCTAGGGTATACGCTTCCCGAAAAATTGGTCAAACAGGCTAAAATGACCAATGTACGCCTTTATGCTTCGGGAAGTAATATTTTTATTCTCCGCACATTTAAAATGTGGGATCCCGAACAAGCCGGCAATGGATTCAATTATCCTTTGCAGCGTGTCATCAATTTTGGAGCAACAATAGAATTTTAATAATAAAATCCATTATGAAACATATTACAAAAACAGCAAAATTATTTTTGTTATGTCTGAGTGCGGTTCTTTTGATGAACTGTGCTGATTATTTAGATGTGGTGCCGGACGGGGTTGCGACTATGGACAACGCTTTCTCGAACCGGTTTAGCGCTGAGAAATTCCTTTTCACCTGCTACAACATGATTCCGAACCAAAACGACCCCTTCGTTTACCCGGGCAATGTTGGTTTTGATGAAATCTGGTGGGATGTGGATGTTGCATCGCTTAACAACCGAAGCGGCGCAAGAATAGCCCGTAACGACCAAAACTCTGCCGACCCGTTTCAAAACTATTGGGACGGACGACGCGACGGCAGGAACTTATGGATAGGTATACGTGATTGTAACATCTTTTTAGATAATATCCACCGTGTACCCGATATTCAGAACTGGGAGAGAGAACGATGGATTTCTGAAGTCAAATTTATCAAAGCCTATCTGCATTTTTTCCTGATGCAATTATACGGACCGATACCGATTGTAGATAAAAACTTGGATGTCAATGCGCCGTCGGATGTGGTACGGGTATACCGTGAGCCGGTGGAAGAAGTGACACAATATATTGTCGACCTGTTAGATGATGCACTCGAAAATCTTCCCGAAAAGATAGAAGAAACGATTACGGAAATGGGTCGTGCAACGCAACCTATCGCCTTAGCTGTCAAGGCGAAAGTTTTAGTGTGGGCGGCAAGTCCGTTGATGAACGGGAACCCCGATTACTCAAATTTTAAAGATAAAAGAAGCATACCGTTTGTACCTTCCACCTACGACCGCTCAAAATGGAACCGGGCAGCCGAAGCCATTAAAAGAGCGATAGATGTCAGTCATACGAGCGGTCATGCCCTATTTCGCTTTCCACGCGGTTTCGCCCTCATGTCCGACACGACGCTGCTTAAATATACACTCCGCGGCGCCGTATCCGAACGATACGAAGATTATAACACAGAACCCATTTGGGCGCATCCGGCGTATAATAACACCAATCAATTTCAAAACTATTGTACGCCGAAATTTCATACCTCCTACGCCGGTACAGCCGAGCTTAGCGCTACGCTCAAAATCGCGGAACAGTATTATACGAACAGGGGAGTACCTATCGATGAAGACCCGACATGGAACTACTCCGGACGGTATGAAACCCGTATGGATACAGGCAACTACCATAAGTTCTATATCGGAAAGGGAGAAACGACCGCCAATCTGAACTATTACAGGGAACCGCGTTTTTATGCTCACTTGGCATTCGACCGCAGCCTGTTCGAAGCTACAGCTCAAACAGAAGCTGCAACTATTGTCATCAAAAACAGAAGCGGCGACACGCACGGCTTGGTCTTTTCAGATTGTCATATATCAACCGGATACTTTATGAAAAAATTGGTCAGTTTGCGTTCTGCTACGACTACCGCTTCGCCCGCCCCGCGCCGATTTTCCATTCCAATCATCCGGTTGAGCGATTTATACCTGTTGTATGCCGAAGCGCTCAACGAAACAAAAGACGCGCCTGACCAGGAAGTATACCAATGGGTCGATAGCATCAGGTATCGCGCAGGATTAGAAGGCGTCGTTGATTCGTGGAAGAAATATTCCGTCATCCCCAATAAACCGACTACAAAAGAAGGGATGCGTGATATCATTAAACGCGAAAGGATGATTGAATTAGCATTTGAAGGACAGCGCCCCTTTGACTTGCGCCGATGGAAAGATGCTGCTACTTATATGAATCAACCCGTACAAGGCTGGGATTTTCGCGGGGTGACTATAAATGAATATTATGTTGTCACAACGTATTATTCTAACCGTAATTATACGTTAAAGGATTATCTATGGCCTTTGTACAACACAGCTATCACCAGAAATCCGAATTTGGTGCAAAATCCCGGATGGTAATTTTTGTTTAACAACTATAATATATTGAACTATGAAGAAAAATAATAGTGTTAAAAGAACATTTTCCTGTTGTATGGCAGGAATTTTGAGTTTGCTCCTGATAATTGCTACCTCCTGTAAGGAGGAGAAAGTAGGGCAGAATCCGCTTGATAACATCCCGCCCTCACCTGTTACCAATGTGAAAACAGAACCATTGCCTGGCGGCGCAAGAATATCGTATGATCTGCCGAAAGAAACCGACATCTCGTATGTGTGCTGCGAATACATGTTCAAGGGAGAAAAGAAAATTGTCCGTTCTTCTATTTATTCTAACGCTTTGTTGATTGAAGGATTGGCAGAAATTGCGACATGCGAGTTTACACTCTACTTGGTAGACCATAGCGAAAACAGATCAGCGCCAGTTAACGGTTCATTTATACCTTTGGAGCCTCCTTATCTGACTATCTTCAAAACATTGGAAGTAGAACCTGATTTTGGGGGGGTGATCATCCGTTGGAAAAACGTAAATAAGGCGCTCATCGGCGCGTTCCTTATCGCGATGAACGATGGTGGCGAGTGGGTCGAATATGACTTGGTATTCTCATCTGTGACGGAAGACAAACGTTCAATCAGAGGATATAACACCAAACCCCGTATGTTTGGCGTCGTTCTGATGGATAAGTTCGGCAACTATTCCGACACGCTGAAGGTAATGAAAGAGCCTTTGTATGAGAAAGAACTGAACAAAAAGAACTTTCGTGACGGTCATTTGCTGGGTGATAACTTTTCGGTCAATAACAATCGCCCGCTCAGTAATATCTGGGACGGAAGCCTGACTGTGCTGTGGCATACGGATGCCGCTGCGGGATATGTGCCGCCACAGTACTTTACCATCGACTTGGGCGTCTATGCCAAACTAAGCCGTTTTGTACTCTTTAACAGAGGCGAATCGTATTATTGGGGGCAACATAATCCCCGCTTTTTCGAGGTTTGGGCGACCAATTCATTAAGCCATGCCATCACCGATGAATTTTGGCGGACAGGTCCCTGGCGCGATGAATGGGTATTATTGGGAGATTTTGAAACAATCAAACCGTCAGGGCTGCCTGTGGGTCAGAATACGGCAGAAGATATTGCGGTACAGGACGCCGGACTTGAGTTTACTTTTGAATCGGGCGTAGGTGAAATGCGTTATGTCCGTTTTGTTGTCAAAGAAACGTGGACAAGAACCGCCGCTTTACATATCAACGAGGTTACTTTCTACGGTGATGATGGCATTAGAAATTAAGAATAATCATGTTAAAAATGAACAATATGAATAAAAAAACAGTATCCGTTTTTCGGAACAAATTCAATCTCATCCTGATGTCAGCGCTCGTTTCCGGGCTATTGTTATACATGACAGGATGCGAGGGGATGAATGACATACACAAGAAATATTACGACATGGGCGAAGGCGTCTATACCGGTGCGCTCGATTCACTCTATTACTCATACGGCTATGAAAAGGTCGCGTTTGTATGTTTTTTAAATGCTGATCCGCGTGTCAGTAAATTGATTATCTATTGGAATCTGCGTGCAGATTCGGTGGTTATTAATGTAAACCGTACACAAAGTGGTCCCTTAGCAATAGAACACACGCTGAATCTGCCGGAAGGAAATTACGCGTTCCAATTTATTACCCGCGATGATTTGGGCAATTTTTCGGTTGCACGTGAAGCCTCCATACTTATTCTGGGTAAATCTTATAAAAATAATTTGAGAAACCGGAACATAAAATCCATCGAAAAACAAAATAATGGAGATATGTTGATTAAGTGGGACGCTATTTCTAACTCGGAGATGAAATATGTCATTATTTCATACGAAATAAATGGCAAAAAGGAGACCAAACGCGTTGAGAACAAAGATACCGAAACGGTGTTATCCGGTCTGCAGTCAGGACAAAAAATAAGTATTTCCACTTATTACCTTCCTGCTTATTCGATGGAGTACTTTGATGCCCCTGCTCGGGAGTATTCCTTGCCACGCTTGGACAGGCAAATCAACAAAGCAAACTTCAAAGTGGTCATCTTAGCAGGTGATAACACATCGGTGAACGGCGACCGTGATCTCTCACGCATCTGGGACGGCATCACAGCCAATCCGAATATCCTGCATACGATAGAGAACGCGCCCGGTTTTAACTTCCCGCATCATTTCACATTTGAAATGGGCGTATTAGCCGATATAGTCCGCTTCCGTATCTGGCCGAGAACCGAAGCCGGCGCATTCACAGGTCATAGCCCGAAAGATTTTGAAATATGGGGTTCCAATGTGTTGAAAAACGCGACAAATGATGAAGCGTATTGGAAAAGCGAAACATGGAAAGCCGATTGGAAAAAGATGGGCGACCATTCTATCATCAAACCAGCCGACGCAGCTTCGCAAACCGCTGCATGGGCTGCCGGTTGGGAATTTCCTGTCAGTGAGACTATCGGGCGCGTCCGTTATATCCGCCTGATTATTAAAAACAGTAACTGGCAAAACTCCAACTGTGTGAACATCGGCGAAATCACCTTATGGGGCGACGATTTGTAGTTTCAGTTTCGGCTTCGTATCAGCATCGTATTCAGGCTTTTGGAGTATTTTTCCTGTATATGCAGGTTAGGGGCGATTGAATAGTAGATGAAATACGCTATTTCGGGGATGGTATCAGCCATTCGACAGGCGGCCTCTACGCCTAAGACCATAAAAGCGGTGGCATACGCATCGGCTGTCATGCAGTCGGGGGCGAGGATGGTAACACTCAGTATATCTTGCTCGGTAGGATAACCGGTGCGCGGGTCGATGGTATGGGCGATTTTTTTGCTGTCTCTGATATAAAAATTGCGGTAGTTGCCCGAAGTAGCTATCCCTGTTTTTCGGCATATATAGAGAACTCTTTCTATGTCTTCTAACATGCCGGTGGCATCGTCTTCAGGTTTGTTGATACCCACGCGCCAGCACTGGCCAAATTGATTTTTCCCTTTTGCCGTTACTTCACGACCGATGTCTACCATGTAGTTTTTAACTCCTTCGCGTTCAAGTAGGGCGGCGATGACGTCGCAGGCGTATCCTTTGGCAATAGCCGAAAAGTTAAGTGATATTCGCGGGTCGTCCTTGATGACCTGCCGGTTCACAATTCGTATTTTCTTATATCCGATAAACGATTGAAGGCTGTCGATGGTTTCTTGAGATATGCTGTCTCGCTTTTCAAAACCGAATCCCCACATATTAATTAATGGTGAGACTGTCGGGTCGAAAGCGCCGCCCGATTTTGCCGATACCTCCTGCGATTTATTGAATACGGTAATAAACCAGTCGTCAAGTTCGACCGGCTCGTTTCGGTTCACTTTCGAGACGATGGAGGCAGGTTCAAACACGTTTAATGACAAACTGAAAGCGTGCAGTTCTTTTCTTATCTTGTCGGTGAGAGGGTCGAGCGATTCATATTTAATGGCATAAGAAGTATTAAAAATGATGCCTCTGTCTTCAAAATAATGTTTAGGCAGACTGCAGGAAACGAACAGGATGAAGAATAGGAGGAAATGGGAGGGATACTTTTTCTCTTTAAGAAAGTGGAGAATGGTGAAAAGAATAGGCTCTTTCATAATTATCAAATATTATTGATATATCGTTTTTGTCAGAATGCACGTTACATACTTACTGCAAGATAGTACCGCCTTAAGTAACAACGGCATCCTTGCCGTTGTCGGGCGTCTATACCGCCTTGTTTTAACACGGAAGGGATGCCGTTGTTACTGCGAGAAGTGGCTGCCGGGTAAGGGGCGACAGTTGTATTGGGAGGCCATTATTTCGGCGTAGGCGCCGGCTGAACGGAAGGCTATCAGGTCGTAGCGGCGTACTTTATTGACTTCTACGCCTTCGCAGAAGACATCGGACGATTCGCAGATAGGGCCTACAATGTCATACGTTTCGCATGGTTCGTCGCTGGTAATGTTTTCGGGACGATGGTATGCGCCGTACATGGCAGGGCGAATCAGGTCAGTAAAACCGGCGTCTAAGATGGCAAATTGTTTGGCCACCCCTTTCTTTACATAGAGCACTTTAGAAATCAGTGAGCCGCACTGTCCCACGATGGAGCGACCGAGTTCGAAATGTATCTGCTGACCAAGCCGCTGGTTGACCAATTTGTGGAACAAGGCGAAATAACTTTCAAATTCGGGTATCGACAGGTGGTTCGGATGGTAATAGTCGATTCCCAGACCGCCGCCGAAATTGACATGCTCAACTGATAATCCGCGCGCTTCGAGCTTGTCCTGTAGTTCGTTAAAGCAGATACACAGTTCGCGAAACGCCGAAAAGTCGGTTATCTGTGAACCTATATGGAAGTGAATGCCGAAGAAGCGGATGCTTTTCATTATCAGCATTTCGTCGATGACGTTGTCCAACAGACCGAGATTAATGCCGAATTTGTTTTCCTGCAGACCGGTCGTTATTTTAACATGCGTATGGGCATCGACGTTCGGATTGACGCGCAAAGCGACCATTGCTGTCTTGTTTTTAGCCTCTGCTAAGGCATTAATAACCTCTAATTCGGTTAATGATTCGACGTTGAAGCAGGCGATATCGTTATCAAGGCCGAGGTTTATCTCCCAATCAGCCTTCCCGACGCCAGCAAAGACAATTTTGGATGATGGGATTCCGGCTTTTAAGGCAGCTTGTATCTCGCCGCCGCTAACGCAATCAGCGCCGAATCCGTAACCTGCTATGATTGACAGGATACGGGGATTGGTATTGGCTTTGACAGCATAGTGTAACAGATAACCGTATTTTGACAGTTCTGTTTTGACAGTATCTAAAGTCTTTTGAAGCAACGCCACATCATAATAGTAGAAAGGCGTTGGAAGGGTTTTGAATTGGTCTAATGGAAAGTTACCTTTAATCATCATATAGTTTTCAGTTTTGGCTAAGGCCGATTTTCAATTCAGTAGTCAGTTATTTTTCATTAACCATTAATCACTAACCATTAATCATTAATTAAAAAGGTGTTCGCTGAGTGCTTGGAGGGCGACATTTTTATCCGATGCTTTGATTAACAGTGAGACATTGAAGTTGCTACCTCCGTATGAAATCATGCGAATAGGGATATCTTTGAGTGCATTAACGATATTGGCTTCAAAACCAATGTTATCCCACTCAAAATCACCTGCTACGCAGATTATTAACATGTCTTTGTCGACGGTAACTGCGCCTAATTTTTTCAACTCTGCTACAATATCATCTAAATATTTGGGATTGTCGATGGTTACTGATATGCCCACTTCGGAAGTTGTAACTATATCAATAGGTGTACGATAGGTTTCAAATATCTCAAACACTTTACGCAGAAATCCTGTAGCCAGCAACATGTGTCCGCTTTTAATTTTTATAGCAGTGATATTATCCTTTGCAGCAACCGCTTTAATAGTAGACTTTTCTAAGTTGTTTGAAATCAGCGTTCCAGGGGCATCTGGTTGTAATGTGTTCAATAAGCGCACCGGGATATTGTTTAGTTTGGCAGGTAAGATACAGGTTGGGTGCAGGATTTTTGCTCCAAAATAAGCTAATTCGGCTGCTTCATCAAAGCTCAGGTGTCGGACAGGCGATGTATTTTTCACGATACGCGGGTCGTTGTTGTGCATTCCGTCAATATCTGTCCATATCTGTATTTCTTCGGCTTGTAGCGCTGCTCCCACAAGAGAGGCCGTATAATCGCTACCCCCGCGTTGCAGGTTATCTATTTCGTCATTCACATTCATACAGATATATCCTTGCGTGAGGTACAACTCGGCATCGGGATTTTTTTCAATCAGTTCGTGTAATTTTTCTTTAATAAAGGCAGTATCCGGCTCAGCATTCATATTGGTACGCATATATTCTAAAGCAGGGAGAAGCACGGAACGAACCCCCTTTTCGAGGAAATACAAATTCATCATACAGGTAGACATTAACTCGCCTTGAGCCAAAATAATTCGTTCTTCGACAGAGGTAAAAGAAGGCTTAACGAAGGAGCGAATTAGGTCGAAGTTAGCCTGGATATGTTTAAATGCTTCATCTCTAAATGCTTGTGTATTATATAATTCATTGATTACATCTGTATATTTGTTAGACAACATATCGATTATTTCATTAGCGGCATCGAAATTTTTCAGATACAAAAAATTTGAAATTTCGACTAAAGAATTGGTTGTCCCCGACATAGCGGATAACACGATCATTTTGTGATTACTGTCACAGATTAATTTTGCAACATCTTTCATTCGTAACGCTGAACCTACGGATGTGCCTCCAAATTTTAAAACTTTCATTTTCTTTTGATTTATTTGTTGTTAATTATTTAATAGTAGTAAAATTACATCCCCTTGCCCCCATTTTTCTTCACTTCGTAAAGAGACACATTATTTTTTAAAATCAAGGAACGTTCTTCACTTCGTAAAGAGACAGATTATTTTTTATCATCAAGGAACTTTCAAAGGGGGAGAAAACCTGTATTTATTTCGTATGTTGTTGGCTCGTAATTAAATGTAGTTTCATCATCTATATCAAGCAAACGATTACTTTCGCACTTGATGACACGTGCGGGGAAAAGGTTTACAATGTTATAGTTATGCGTTGACATGATGACTGCAGTACCTGTCTGACAGATGTCATGCAACAATTGAACGATTTGTACGCTTGTTTCGGGGTCGAGGTTACCGGTAGGTTCATCTGCGAGGATAATTTCGGGTGTGTTCAACAATGCGCGGGCGATGACGATGCGTTGCTGTTCGCCGCCGGATAGCTCATGCGGCATCTTATACCCTTTATTCGACATACCTACCTGTTCCAAAACTTCTTCTATTCGTCTATTAATAAGACGTTGGTTTCGCCATCCGGTTGCTTTAAGCACAAATTCGAGGTTTTTATAGGCCGTACGGTCAATAAGTAACTGAAAATCTTGAAACACAATACCTAACTTACGCCGCAGGTAGGGTATTTCGCGCCGTTTTATCTTGAGCAGGTCATAACCGGCGACATACGCTTTCCCTGTCAGAATAGGCACCTCACAGTAAAGCGCTTTCAACAAGCTGCTTTTCCCCGACCCAACCTTGCCGATGATATAAACAAATTCGCCTTTGTTGAGCGTGAGAGAAGCATCACTCAACACGATGTTCTCTTCCTGACAGACGTCAATGTTTTCCAAATAAACTAATTTATCCATGTAATTAAGAGACACATTATTTTTAATATTAACATCAAGGAACGTTCAAAGGGGGACTGAGACCTAAAAACTATTTAAATACAACTTCAAGGCGGGGATTGTTATCTCACCAAAATGAAAGACACTTGCGGCCAAAGCGGCATCTACTTTTGCTTTCAAGAAAACATCCCTGAAATGTTCCATTTTTCCGGCGCCCCCCGAAGCGATAACCGGGATTTGTAATTTTGCCGTAAGTTCTGCTAATGCTTCCACGGGGTAGCCATCTTTCTTCCCGTCATGCAAGATGCTGGTAAACAGTATCTCGCCGGCGCCGCGTCCTTCGGCTTCTAATGCCCAGTCGAAAAGGTTCTTCCCGGTTGGAACATATCCGCCGTTCATAAAGCACATCCATTGATCGTCAACGATGGTAGCATCAATAGCTACTATACATACTTGGCTGCCGAAATGGCGAGCTATTTCATCAATCAGCGCAGGCCGGCGAATAGCCGCCGAATTGATGGAAACCTTATCCGCTCCTGCGTTCAATATACGGTCGATATCCGATAACTCGTTGATGCCTCCGCCAACGGTAAACGGTATGTTGATGTTGTCGGCTACTCTTTGCACCGCTTCAATGAAAGTTTTTCGTCCTTCTGTTGTGGCTGTGATATCGAGAAAGACGAGCTCATCAGCGCCCTGACGGGCATATTCGGCGCCCATCTCGGCCGGGTCGCCTGCATCTCGAAAGTTGACGAAGTTGATGCCTTTAACCACCTTCCCGTCTTTTACATCTAAACAAGGGATAATTCTTTTTTGTAACATAATTACATTATTTTCAGAATTTACATATTTCTTTTTATTTCTAGTTACTGACTACTGACTACTAAATCCTCCAACTTGATATGGCCTTCATAAAAGGCTTTTCCGAAGATGACGGCTGGGATGCTAACATGGTCTAACCTTTCAATATCGTGGATTGAACTGACGCCGCCGCTTGCTATCAGATAGATGTCCGGCAAGGCTTTACGGATTTTGATGTAAAGGTCGATGGACGGGCCTGATAACATGCCGTCGCGTCCGATGTCAGTACAAATTACTTTCTTGACGCCGCGTTGATAATAATCTTCAATAAAGGGGATTAATGGTTTGGATGTGGTAGCTAACCAACCGTTGATGGCTATTTTTTCGTCTTTCGCATCCGCGCCAAGAATAATTCGGTCGGCGCCGAAACGATTCAACCATGCTTCAAATAACTGCGGCGCTTCGACGGCAACACTGCCTCCGGTGACCAAGCACGCGCCGTTCTCAAACGCAATTTCTACATCTTTTTCGGTTTTTAATCCGCCACCAAAATCAATGACTAACGATGTATTTGTTGATAAACGGTTAAGTGTCTTGTGGTTGATGATTTTTCCAATACGCGCGCCATCCAAATCGACGACATGTAAACGCTTTAAACCGCACCCTTCGAACATCTTTGCTATTTCAAGTGGATCGTCACTGTACACTTTTTGGGTATTGTAATTGCCCTGGGTAAGACGGACGCATTTACCTCCCATTATATCTATTGCCGGAATAAGTTCAATCATCCATTTCTTTGTCTTTTCGGGCTGCAAAGGTAAAAAAAAATCGGCGAAATGAGATAAATGACCGGGTAAAAAAGAATTTTTTTAAAAAAACGACGGTAAAATGGGATTTTTCCGAGAAAAAACGAGAAAAACCAAAAGACTGAAGTCAAAAGCTAAAATAAAGATAACCATGTAAATAAAAGATTAAAATACAGTTAATTTCAAAAATATTTACATTTTTAAAGAATGTTTAACTATCATATTACAAATTTTTCCCATTTTTCATGCAACGTTTTCTTGAAAAAAATTGTCTTATAAGTAGTGACAGGAAAAATTGAAAATGATTACTGCCACGTAAGTAGTTGTAAAATAGAATAATGAATAATTCTTAGCATTAGAAAAAATGAATATATTAAGCAAAATAGAAAAGTCTAAAGACTGCGCTCAAAAAGACACAGGAAGAATTGCAAAGTTAAACAGGGTTGCAATGAAAATCGTTGTTTTGATGCTGACAGTCTTTATCTCTTGTCCTATTTTTTCACAAGGCCGTTCGATGACAGCTCCGAGTTGGGATAAATCAGAGACGAAAAACGAGACGATAGTTTTTCATTTTCGGAATGTTAGCTCGAAGTTAGACTTAGATTATATGGATAATTACCGGATGGTGGAAATCCTCAAACGCACCTTATCGGATGTATCAAATAGCGACCTGTTAGATAATATCATCATCACCGGTACTGCCTCTCCCGATGGTTTTTCGGCAAGAAACGAGCGATTGGCGACTGAAAGGGCGTTAGAAATCAAGAATTTCATCTCCAGAAATTATCCGGTTGTCAGCCGAAACCGAATCTTAGTTCGTTCAATGGGCGAAGATTGGGACGGACTGCGCAGGATGATTGAAGACGACGTCTATATGCCCGGAAGAAATGAGGCGCTCAGGATACTTAATTTATCCCTGTCGGGTGACGAAATGCGTAGAAGACTTCGTGCGCTCAATTCCGGAAGAACGTATAAATATTTGTTAGATAACATTTTTCCACAACTTCGTGGTGGTGTTGCCTGTTTAATTTATTTCCTTCCAGAACGTGAAAGCAGAACTCATCTGCCAAAAAAAGAGACTATGTATCAGCCGGTTGAAAACGATAACTGGATTGATTTCCCCGAAATCGAAGACGATTATCTACCGGTAAAACGCGAGAATAAGGTTCAAACGCCGCAAAGTGATGCTAATCATCAGCCGGCTGCTAACATGAATAACTATTCGTATTCGACAAATCCGTACAACTACAACACGCCTCAAAGACGCGATAACAGAACTGTTAATTACACTACAAGGTACAATAGTTTATATGATGAGGATTATCGGTATGAAAAGACGCTTTTTTCCTTGAAGACAAACCTGCTGTTTGATGCAGCAACAGCAATCAATGTCGAATTGGAAATACCGCTTGATAAAAGCTGGTCGCTGGCGGGTGAATATGTTTTCCCGTGGTGGTTGAACGAGGAGAAGCAAAATGCTTTTCAACTGATTACAGGCAGCCTTGAGTTGCGGCGATGGTTTGGCAACCGTGATTATTTAGCGCCCTTAACGGGCTGGTTCGGAGGATTCTCTTTAGGAGGTGGGTATTATGATTTTGAAAGGCAAAAAAAAGGTTATCAAGGAGAGTTCTTCGTTCCACGCCTGAGTCTCGGTTACGCCCATGAGATTAGCCGTAACGGCAGATGGCGTATGGAGTATGCCTTCGGCCTGGGCTATCTGCGGTCGAAGTACCGCGAATACGAAGCGCGGTTTGGGAAATTAGACAATGAATGGCATCTGATTTATCAGCGGAGCGGCACATTCAAATACGTCGGTCCGGTCAGCGCCAAGATTTCGTTGGCTTACACGTTTAAGAATTGAGAATTGAGAAAATTCCCCCTTAAAAGCCGTGTCTGCCGCCCTGTCTGCCGACAAGCAGAAGAGGCAGGGGGAAGGGGATGTATAAAAACCGTTTAATCTGCGTTTATCTGCGTGCAAAAAAAAAGAATATGAAAATGATAGATTATATAAGAAATAAAGCGTTGAAGGTACTGATGCTGTTCGTATCGACGATGATTATCACGACTTGCGAGCGTCGCCCGTTAGAAGATGACGAGTTGCCGGCGGCGGCAAACTTTGAGGTGAAGATCGACTGGAGCAAATCAAACATTGACCCCGATCTGAATGAAGAAATTCATCGCGTATCGTTTCGTTTCTTCTCGAAGGACAAGAAGTCGTATCTTTTCGATCGTTATTTAGAAGGCGAAGTCAAGGAAGGTGAGATTTCAATACCGTTAGGCAAGTATTCGGTGATTGTCTTCAACGAATCGGTGGACGACCAAAATACGTGGTGGCATGGGACGATTAACTTCACGGACATCAACAACTACGACAATTTTGCCGCCAATGCCGTGCCTTACGATGCCGCACAACGGACGAAAGAGTTCCCGTTCTACAAGCCCTTATCCGGCGAGCAGTTTATTGTCGCACCCATCAAGTTAGCATCGTGGAGCATTGCCGATTTTGAGGTGACGGAGAACATGCTGTTGGTTTTGCAGGGGAAAAGACCGTCGTACATCCTTACGGAAGAAGAAACCGACATGATCAATGCGCTTAAAAATATCGTCATGCGTGCTTTGACTCGTCCGGTCAACGTCACGGCAACGGTAGAAAATGCGGTATCGGCGCAGACAACCTATACGGTGATGCGGGGCTTTTCTAATAAGGTGTATATGGCTTCGGGCAAAACAGCCAAAAACCCTGTGTCTTATCTGTTCTTGCTCAATGGGCGTAGATTAGATGCAGATAAAAAGAACGGCACATTTAACGGCAGCTTCCTCTGCTTCGGACGCGTCCCCGACTCTTTGGATGAATCGTACAAAATAGCGGCAGACATCCTCTTCGTCAATGGCGAACTCTACAAACCGACGACGCCGCTCCTGTTCGACGTGACCAATCAGGTCCTCCCGAACTACAACACGAAGGTACCGATTGACCTGTCCATTCAATACAAACTGCCTTATGTGGAAGGCGGTATCACAGTAGAGGACTGGGATGACGACGTGTACCACTTGGATTAATTAAGAATTAAAAATTAAGAATTAAGAGAGAATAATTTTCAATTTTCAACTTTCAATTAAAATAAAAACTTTTGCGCAAGCAATAAAAATATTTTTAAACAAATTAACTAAATGATGTATTACTTATTAAATGTTTTAATTATGAACAAGAAAATTTTTTTAGCAATTGCAGCATTCGCCATGATGGCAGTAAGCTGCTCAATGAATGAGATTGGAGAAACGAACGTCACCACTTCCGACGCGATTTCTCTTAGCCCCGGCACCACCGCTTCAACGCGTGCTGCTATCGTGAAAGTTGACTCGCTTCAAAAGTCAGGCGGGTTTGCGGTCTATGCTACCAACAGTAGTAGCCCTTCCGCATGGAATACGGATATTGAAGGCGCTATCCATAAGG
>Ga0209628_10001026_pt1 | contig 17652 bp, 17 predicted proteins | sample TergutCu122P4_FD_187285 | JGI IMG/M metagenome (GOLD analysis project Ga0209628, IMG submission 187285) | Cubitermes ugandensis P4 segment gut microbial communities from Kakamega Forest, Kenya - Cu122 P4 (SPAdes) (version 2) | ecosystem: Host-associated > Arthropoda: Insects > Digestive system...
GTTTTCCGATAAGAACCTGCGACAAAACAAAGACCTAGGCAGGCGATGCGTGGGCAAGCCCACGAAAGCCTGCTTAGATCGTCATGGCCGGGCTTGTCCCGGCCATCCACGTTCAATTCCGAATGATCGCTTGTGTACAGACCTCTTCCTGAGGAGCACGCTGAAAGCGGGCGTGCTCGTCGCGAGACGGACCTGCATCCTTCGAGACGCTGCTTCGCAGTTCCTCAGGATGAGGTCTATCGAGACGCCCGCTTTATGCGGGCTCCTCTTCCGTACGCCTACAGAATAAGCCCGCCGTCAACCACAAGGGTCTGGCCGACGATGTAGGACGACAGGGGAGAGGCCAGAAACAAGGCCGCACCCGCCATGTCGGCCGGCGTTCCCAACCGTCGTAGCGGAATGCGGGACAGGCTGGCCTCGAGCCGTTTTGGATTTGAGGTCGTCACCCTCGTCATCTTGGTATCAACGAGCCCCGGCGCGATGCCATTGACGCGAATCCCGTCCTCGGCCCAGGCCTCGCCCAGCGTCCGCGTCAGCCCGACAGCGCCGGTCTTCGACGCGTTGTAGGCCGGATTGCCCATGGTGGAATGATAGGCGGCGGTCGACGAGACAATGATCAGCGAGCCCTTGGAATCCCGCAACATGGGATGAAATCGCGTCGCACAGGCCATCAGGCTCATCAGATTGACCTCAAGCACCTTGCGAAAGCCCGCCATTTCGAACTCGCCGCGGCGATAGATCACCGCGCCCTGTGCCAGCACCAGCACATCGAGCCGTTTGAAGGAGGGCTTGAACTGCTCGATCGCCGCGGGGTTGCTGACGTCGAGCTGGGCGTAGGAGAGGCCGGAGAGGTCCGAACCTTCTTCGCGTGAATAATCTGCCGCATTTGCCCGCGTGCCGCAGACCGCAGCATGCGCGCCCCTCGCGCGAAAGGCTTGCGCGATTCCATTGCCGATTCCGCTTGAACCGCCGATGACAAGCACCTGCCTGCCGCTGAAATCGAGCTCGTTCATCGTGCGATCCTCCCATTGTCTTTTGCTTGTTTGACGTGTGTGCAGATCGATGCCAGCTTTGTCAATGTTATGACAACAAGTAAAAGCCCAAGGACAAGTCAGGAAGCATCATGACAGATTTCAAAGAGCTGAGCCGTTCCGTGAAGGGATTGATCGTTCTCGTGACGGGAGCGGCCAGCGGGATGGGGCGGGCCACGGCCCGCGTGTTCGCCGCGGAAGGCGCTCACGTTGCGGTCACCGACTACGATACGGAGGGAGCGCAGGCCGTTGCCGGGGAAATCGCCGCCAGTGGCGGTTCGGCGAAGGCGTGGAAACTGGATGTTGCAGATCCCAACGAGATCAAGCGCGTGGTCAATGCAAGCGCGGCGCATTTCGGCGGAATGGACATCATCGTCAACAATGCCGGCATATCGATCCGCGTCGCGATCGACGATGAGACTTACGAAGAGGCCTGGGCCAGGGGCATTGCGGTCATGCTGACGGCGCATCCGCGCATCATTCGTGCAGCGCTGCCGCATTTACGCAAGTCGAAGAGCCCGCGCATTGTCAACATTGCCTCCACCGAAGCGCTTGGTGCCACTGGGCTGCACAGCCCCTATTCGGCCGCGAAAGGCGGCGTCGCCAGCCTGACGCGATCGCTTGCGGTCGAACTGGGCCGCGAAGGTATCACGGTGAACTGCATCTGCCCCGGGCCGGTCCGCACCGCCATCACCGACCGTATTTCGGAGGAGCACAAGACGATCTACGCCAAACGCCGCACTGCGCTCGGCCGCTATGGCGATCCCGAGGAGGTGGCGCACATGACGCTGAGCCTGTGCCTGCCGGCGGCATCCTTCCTGACCGGCGCGGTGATCCCGGTCGATGGGGGCTTGATGGCGCGAAACGCGTAAGAGTCCAACTACCAGATGCATTCGCAAGAGATGGAAGACAAACATGAGTCTGTCACCACGAGCGCAGCCATAAAAGCCTGGCAAAGCAGATTGGTGGCTAACGGCCACGGGCGATCGGCAACACGTGTTCCACAGAGCGCAACCGCGGGTGAACCAGCGAGGGCGAGAAGCAGGACAAATGCGTAGAGTGGTCCTAACATGATGAGCTGTTCAATGTCCGTGACGTTGGGAGGCGAGTTTCGGCTGGGAGCGCGGACGCGCCTCCAATCGTCCTGCTTGAGAAGCCGGGGACAGCCGATGCGGGGACGCTTTAGTTGCACTACAGGCACCACAACAAGCGGCTGGCTTGGGTCCGCTCAACCCCTGCGCCGCCATCGACGCCTGCCCAACCCTCCGGGCAAGACTCCGCGCGTGCAGATTCTTCTGAGACGCAAGCCGCGGCGGCGCCTGAGCCCGCAAGACGTGAAAGGAAGCCGGAAACGGCTGAGCAAACACTCCAGAGAGTCAAGAATTGTGTAGTTGTGGCAAACGACTTCGGCTGCAGAGAAAACAAATCTTTGAACGGCTGCGCGAGGCGCATCATCGGCGTGCAATGGCGTAGACACAGTTCCCACCTCCATTGTTTTCAGCCCGCCAGTTCAGTACAGAAGCGGAGCCTCCGCTACAGAGCGCAATTTTCTTATGATCTGACAAGGAATTAGCATGCTCCCTCGAATTCTCCCCATTACTGTTGCGATTGCTGTGCTCGGCCTGCTCGGCGCGGCCCCGTCATTTGCTCAGAACTCGATCGATACTGATCTGCTCAGTAAAGCCGACAAGATCATGGTCAAGGCCCAGACCGCCAAACGAGCAGAGATAACCGATCTGATGTCGCAGCTGACGACCCTAATGAATACGAAGGGCCTGTCCATGCCGTGCCACAACGTGTTGGTCACGATGCATTCGGCAATGTCCGCGAACGCCTCGGCTGACGAATTGGACGACCTGCCTGACGAGATGAAACAGCAGCTCAAAACACAGGCTGACGCAAACGCGAAGAAGATCGAGACCGAGCGTGCCGCCTGCATCCAGGCTGCACAAAGCAGTAGCAACACGGCGACGGCCCAATCCGGCACATCGACGGCTACGGCCACAAAGAGCGCCGAAGAGCTAACCGCCGACGGCCAAGGCGGCGCGCTTCGCGACAGGTTGACGTCCCTTCGCGGTAAGGCAAAGTCCTATTTTGAAGCCGGCGACGCTACGGGTTTGGAGCAGGTTCAGGCGGTCCTTGCCGGGATAGGCAAGCAACAGGATCAGGACATGAGCTGTCGCCTGGCGGCGACCAATATGGTGCGTGAGATAATTGGTTACACCGAGGCACTGAAAGCAGCTGATGACTGGCATAAGAAGCTCGGCATGACCAAAGTAAAGACCGCCGCGACATTGGTGGACGCGCAACTGCAAGACTGCGAGTAACGAGCGCCCTCTGAAGAAGTAAGGCCTACATCATCACGGGCAACCCATCACGCGCCGCTTGCCGCTGATTGACTCCCCATGGCGGGGCGCAGTCAGCGTGAAATGCTCTCCCCATCCTTTCGCCGAATTTCGATGAGTGAGTAGTCGGATCGGCTTGAACTGCCCGGCGCTGTCATGGGATGACGGAGTATGTCCAGTCAAATGGCCGCATCAAGGAGTTCACATGCCGTCCCGCTTTCGCCAAATCTTGTCCGACTCCGGGCAGCCCGTACAAGCGGCCAGCCTCTATCAGCAACGACTGGCGATCTATGAGCAGGAGCTCGGCGAAGCTGTGCATAGCTTTGCAGATAGCGCGGATCACCGCATTGACATCCATGCCTTTGGCCGTGATTTCGTTCCTGATTGCGAGGAGGGATCGGACGAAGGCTATGTCCTTTTGACCAATGGCATGAGCGAACTGCGAATGCCGGCCCCGAATGATCTTGAAACGGACGAGATCAAGCACCGCGCCGAGCTGATGTGGTATGTCCGCGGACCAACGCAAGAAATTTGTGCCAACCTGCGCTGGCTCGCCAGGCTTCCGTTCATCGATAAAACGTGGTTCGGATTTGGCCACAGGGTCTTGATGCCGAAGCCGCCCCTCGCGGGGACGGACTTCAGGACGTTTCTGTTTCTCACGCCAGTTTTCGGTCCGGATCAGCGCATCGCGGAAACACTCACGATCGCAGGTGATGCAGTTGAGATCCTCACCGTCAACCTGATCTCCGATCGGGAACTCGATTTGATCAAGACCCACGATGGGCTTGATACGTTTCTGGATCTTCTTGACGAAAATGATTATCCGCCAATCTTCGACCCGTCGCGGAAGTCTTACGTGTAAACGGCAAGTGTGAAAGTGTAGGCGATTGGATTCGCCCACGGGCCGCATCACATCCGAGAGAAGCAATGTCGAATTCGTCGAGCCGCCCCAATCAGTGGCAAGAGTGTGAAAGAGAGCGTGAAAGAGAGCGTGGAAAAGACGAGCGACGTTACGACCTTGCCGACCCTCCTGCTGAACCCGGCACATCACAAACGCTCAGCCAGGTTGAAGCGCACCAGGTTGCACTTCCCGACACGACGTCGCCACAGGTCCCAAGCCTGTTGAATCGCATCGCACTTGGCCACAACCGGCAAAATGCGCGCGCTTGGTTGAAGCAGGCGGCACATCTCGGCGCATGGCACTCCCGATGGCGCGCCCAATCTGCTTCAATCGTCACCGCTCTGATGACCGCCATCCTCGGCATGCTGATTCTGTTCCTGCGCAAGCCGGACGCCCTCCTCAACGCCCAGCTGTGGGCCGAAGATGGAAAGGTCTTCCTCCGCGCCGCTCTCCTAGACGGACCGAGTTCGATCTTTGAGCCACAAGCCGGGTACCTCGTTCTGGTCTCGCGACTGATGGCGTTTGCCGCGACGCGCCTTGTCCCGCTTGAGATGATTCCCCTCGCCTTCAACGTGTCGGCGATGATCCTCACGGGCGTGGTGATCTATCTTCTCATGACGAGCCGCATCGACGTCCGATTCAAGCCGCTGTTCGCGCTGATGCCGGTCCTGCTGATCAGGGCCAGGATCGGCGACTTCGATCTCATATGGGTGATTGCTGCGAGCAGTGTAGGAGAGCGTTACCTCTATCTACCGCATGTGTTTCTGGCTTGGTGCATCCTGTGGGCTCTCGTGAGCGCAAGCGGCTGGATTCGTATTCCGATCGGCGTTCTGGTCATCGTTATTGCAACGAATATCGCCCGTTCGTGGTCTGCTCCGGCACTGCCAGATCTGCATTGGACCTCAGAGGTCTCTTCCGTCGGACATATTCCTATCCAAGTGCCGATCAACCCCGTCTGGTCGACGGGACCATGGAAGGCAACGGTATGCCGTCTTCCATGCTCTATCGATCGTTAGTGAAGGCTTCACGTCAGGCGGATGTCCTTGTTTTTCCGTCTCCCAAGGCCAAATGTCTGCGGGGCAATATTTGAGTCCATACTTTCAAACGGACGAAAAATGACTTTGCCATGACCGCTCAGATCAACTTCACTTCCGGCCAGTACACTGTGGCTGTGTGCGTCGGCGGATTGCCCCCAAGCTATTCCGGTTACGTCGAACATGCGGTCCTGTATGAAGATCTCGATGACATCCGTTCAAGCGATGGCACAGCATTGTTCTTTGCGGTGGAAAGATCATCGCAGGAATGGCCGGAGCTTGTAGTGGTCTTACGCTTCGACCCCAGCCCAGAACAGGGCTTTCATCCGGGCTTTCTTTTGCTTCCGGAAACCCACCTCTTGTTGGTCGGGGCAGGAACGCGCCTGCTGGCCTACAAACTCTCACCTGTCCGGCGCCTGTGGGAGGATTTCGCGAATTTTGGATTCTGGGGATGGGAGCGGCATGGCGACATCGTGTTCATGTCAGCCGAGCTTGAGTTCGCTGCCTGGAGCGCTGACGGACGGAAGCTGTGGTCCACCTTTGTTGAGCCACCCTGGTCCTATGAAGTTCACGACGATCGCGTGGTGCTTGATGTCATGGGGCAGAAACAAAGCTTTGTTGCCGCGATCGGCCCAGACCTCCGTAAGGAGATATAGGGTGTGATGCGGTCAACATCATCACGTCCCGGACTCCAATCAATCCGCTTTGGAGCCGCCGTCGATCGCTGACTAATTTTCTAAGAGCTGGCGCTTTCGGAGCGCCGAGGTCTGCAATCCACAACCATCAAGGTCTACTGCGGTATCCTCGCGATGAGCTGATGGTGAGCGTTGACACCGATCTCGCCGCGCTGCTCGCCGTGAGCGGTCCTATCACTGTGATAGACGAGGAGGACGGCATTGTCATGGGTCAGCATGTGCGGAGCCGTGACTGTGAGCTTGGCGGTTCCATCCGCACCGGCCACAAAATCGTTTGTCTTGCCCATGCCGTCGAGCGGAGTGAAGCCGATGGGCTTCTGGTCGAAATGGTTTTCGAACAGACTGTAATGGCCGCCTGGCTGCAAATGGCTGAACTGGATCAATATCTCAGCCTTGCCGCCACCAGACGGAGTGATGGCAACGGTGCCCTTGGCCGCGAGCCAGCCGCCGAGATTAAATTCCAAGGCTTCGCCTTTGGCGTTGACGAGCGCGGCGCTCTTGGGATCTTGGTCAATCAGCGCGGGGCGGATGCCAGCCACGTGCTGGATGTTTTGAGGTCCTACAGCGGCCGCTGCGGACGCATCGGCAACGAAGACATGCGGGTCAAGTGGTTTCGGCTGATGCGTTTCAGCCGAGAAGAAAGAGGCGTGCGTCATAAAGTCCAGGTGAACTGCATCATCGGCTCGACCAGGAAGCGAAATGACCGCCAGCGCCAATGTGAGGACTGCACCGAATGAGCGGCACGCATAGTTTGCTGTATTCATTGAATCCCTCCTCCACGATTGATGGGAGCGCAATACAGTTCGCGCCGGATCGGCGAGCAGCGCTGCTGCCCCAAACATTATTGAATCGTTCTGCGGACAAGGTTACGGCAATCAGGCAAGTTTGTAAGACTGGATTTTGGATCAGACCGTCCACGACAGGTATTATCCCCAACTCAAGGTGGGATGATCGCACTTCCCGCCAACGCGTAGCGCACGAGCCCTTGTTCGATGGTCACGGACTGCAAATGCGGCCAAATGGCTGAAAACTCTGGCGTTGGAATTATCTATCTACTGTATTCGCATCAAACTCCGGAAATTTGGGTACTCCCCGATCGTCATGGCCGGGCTTGTCCCGGCCATCCCCTTGTCGCGCGCAGCGCGATCAAGACGTCCAAATGTTTCGCTGTCGGTGTTCGCATGTCCGACGGACAAGACCATTGGTGATGCCGACGGACAGAATCCCGTTCGGCGCACTGGCGAGGATGTAGACGTAACCTCCATCATCGCATGTTGATGCGCGTGGGTGGCCGGGACAAGCCCGGCCACGACGCATACGGAAAGGTTTTCGGGTCTTGAAACGAACAGAGTATCGCTTTCAAGGAGTGCCCAGGTTGATGTCTTTCAGAGTGCACCCGGCCGACTCGCTGGTCAGGATCGCTTTGCGTTTCCTACTCGCAATTTGCCAAGCCCAGTATCCCCTCACCCGAAGATAAGACCACAGCCCGGTCTGCATTTAGCACAGCGAATCGTCCATTTTTCAAGGCTGCGACCGCCTCCGGCCTGGCGAGGAGTTGCATCGTGCGGGTGACCGTCCAACTCCCAGCGGCTCTTCGGGCAAGACTAACCGCGTAGCCATCGTCGAATCCCATATGTGCCAATCCCAAGATGGCAACGGCATCCTCACCATCTCGAAGGATCGCAACAACATTAAAATTGATAATCTCGATCGACTCTCCGGATTCCGGGCGCCAGGAAAGGCTGCCGCCGTGCTCGCCGAAATTGCTGCCAACTAGCTTCCCATCCTGAAAGCTCAGAATGCTGTTCCCCTTATGGCGAGGGCTCCGATCCCTCGCCAATGAAAAACGCTCTTTCTCCCACTCCCACCTGCCAGAAGAGCAGGCATCTCGATCGCGCAAAGCGCTGCTATCGACCGCCCACGACGACAACTCAAGATGAACCCAATCTAACGGCACTTCTGTACGTCCAGCCGGAGATCGAATCGCCGTCGCCGAACGCTTCGCCATTTCGCGAACTTCAGGCAGCCAGTGCGTGGATGAGATTCGATCGAGATCGGGAAGCGCTTGCTCGGCTCCGAGCCAGCCTAGGCTCCGCGCCGCCAGGTACACCACTCTCCAATCGGGATCATCAAGCGCGTGGCGGATAGCCTCTGTTGCCCCTGCATATCTGGCAATCCCAAGCGCAACGATTCCGTAGCTTCGCTCGACGGCATTGCGCGAGGCGAGAAAAGGCAACAGGCGTGCGCCAACTTTGCCGGCATCGGTGCCATAGGATGCAATGTCGACCAAACACCGCCGCGCATCATTCGCCCAGGAATCGAATGCGTCCGCCTTCGGCTCGCACGTACTGACGACCTTGGGAAGAAGAATAGGATCACGAACATCGTGCAGGGTGAGTTCCGCCTGGTGTTGAAGACTCTGGTCCGGACTATTGAGAAGGGGACGCAGATCCTCACATCCGTTTCTGGCCAAAGATTCCAGCGCAGCAATTGCCCTGAGCGCAGCAATTCGTTTCTGAATTGGCTCCTTGTCATCAAGAGCCAATGTTTTCCATTGCGGAAGATACGGCAACGCCGCTTGGCCAATCTGTCGTATTACGTCAGCGGCTGCATAAGCGCTCTGATCAGTTTGCAAGAGCGGGAACAGGAACGGGACCGCCTTCGCACCGACCTTCGTGAGCGCGAATCCAGTCTGATTGCCAGTATACGAAAGAGTTGAAAGATCCTCTGCCAGCGCACTGATTGCATCAGGCGTCGCGATTTCGGCAAGCGGCCTCGCCACCCAGCCGCCATGTTGTTTCTGCAGCGCCGCGCGGAGCGCTGGAACATCCGAGGGTTGCCATGAGCCCCAATTCCTGAGAATCGCGCCTGCTGCATTGCGCCAGCCGGCGTGCGAACCTGCGGCCCGTCCAAGCAACTCCTGCTTTGCCGGCTCCCCAAACCTGCGAAGATCACGGGTTATGGTCTCAGCGTTATTTCCTTCGCCAGTGTCGTTTGCCGGCACGACTTCGTCGAGTAACGCCAGACACGCGCTCAGCGTCGGACATTTGTCCAGTCCGGGGGGCACAGGCATCGCTGAACTCAAACGCGGAACAAGAAGCAGCGAGATGCTCACTGCAACAACCACAATCTTTCGGATATTCATCGTGTGATCCAAACTACACCTGAAGTGAGCGAGGCCCGCTCTTCTCCGTACCACCTACCGGCTGTCAACAGCTCTCGTCAGAAAGCCCGAGGAATCTTCGGATCGAGGACAGAACCTCCTCCGGCTTGTCGTGCTGAAGCCAATGTCCCGCTCCGGCTATGGTTTCTATGCGGGCCTGTTTGAAATACTCTGCCAGTCCATCCGCTTTGGAGCCGCTGAGAAAACTCTCGCCGGCGTTCAGCAACAGCGTCGGGCAACTGATGCGCGACCAAAGCTCGATATGATCTTCCGGCCACAGCCGATGCGGCGCTATCGCGCGCTGGTATGGATCGAACTTCCAGCTATAGGTGCCATCCTCGTTTTGCCTTACGCCGTGGGTCGCAAGGTGGAGCGCCAGTTCGCGGGACAGCCGTCTGTTGTGAAGCGACATCTGCGCTGCGGCTTCCTCAATCGTGCGATGGCGGCGGGGAGCCCGGTCATGCAGGGCGTTGAGCTGTCCAACCCACTTCGCAATGCGCTCGTGTGTCGGCGATCGCTTCGCGCTCGGCAAAACCGTCACGCCATCAAGAACGACCAGGGCGGAAACCTTATCCGGGAATGATCCTGAATAAATCAGACTGACCATTCCGCCCATCGAGTGGCCGATCAGAGCCACTTGAGGTGCCGCGATGGTTTGCACGAGACGGGTCAGATCGTAGACGTATTCGGTGAGGGCGTAACTGCCGCCATTCGTCCAGTCAGAATCACCGTGCCCCCGCATGTCGGGGGCCACCACATGAAAATGGTGCCGCAGCGATCGGGCGATCGCGTCCCAACTGCGGCAATGATCACGGCCGCCATGAATCAGAATGAGAGGCGGAGCGTCCTCATTTCCCCAGTCGGCGTAGTGCAGGCGCAAGCCCTGCGATTCATAGAAGCGACTTTTCGGACCGGACATCGGGCTTGTATTCCTCCACCTTTGGCTGGCCACACCAGCCATCATTTAAGAGTGGAGTAACCCGGCCCCTGTTGATCGGCAAGGGATGACAAGGGAGGACGGCGATCGTCGCGCCGAGCTACACCGCCCGGCTGTGCAGCCGTTTCGCACTGTCGAGATGCGTGTCAAACGCGGCCGCGACGCTGCGCAGCAGGAAGCGGGAGTCCTGGGCGACCGTGAGCCGATCGCCGTCAAGCTGCACCACACCATCGGCGATCAACGTCTTCAGGCGGGTTGCGGATTGCAGCATCGCATCGAGCGCCGCGCCGTGGCGCGCGCAGATCTCACCGAGATCAACGCTGAAGTCGCACATGATGCGCTCGATCACGTCGGCACGCAGCCGGTCGTCATCGGTCAGCCCGTAACCCTTGATCGTCGCCAACTGGCCGGCTTCTATCAACCGCGAATAGGCGCCGATCTGCACCTCGTTCTGAACGTAACCTTGCGGCAGATGGCCGATGGCGCTGGCGCCAAAGCCGAGCAGGACCTCGCTGGTGTCGGTTGTATAGCCCTGGAAATTGCGCTGCAGCCTGTGTTCCTGGAAGGCTTTTGCCATGGGATCATCGGGCAGCGCGAAATGGTCGAGCCCGATCTGCACATAGCCAGCCGCGTTCAGCGCCTCGGTGATCGCCGAGGATTGGTCATGGCGCCCGAGGCTGTCCGCGAGATGCGCCTCGTCGATCTTGCTCTGGTGCTTCTTGAAGCCCGGCACATGGGCATAGCCGAACACCGAAAAGCGTTCAGGCTTCAGCTCCAGGCAGCGCTGCACGGTTTCAAGGCAGGAGGCGACGGTCTGATGCGGCAACCCGTAGATCAGATCGAAATTGACGCCCTTGATTCCGGCCCGCCGCAGATTTTCGGTGACGGCAGCGGTCTGCTCAAAACTCTGCACCCGGTTGATCGCGCGCTGCACGCGGGAATCAAAACTCTGCACCCCGAGGCTGGCACGATTGACTCCGGACGCTTGCAGCGCGTCGATCATTTTCTGACTTAGCGTGCGCGGATCGATCTCGACTGCGATCTCAGCCTCTTGCAGCACGACGAATGCGCGACGGATCACCGTCATCAGTTCAATGACGCTTTCCGGCGCCATGATCGTCGGCGTGCCACCGCCGAAATGGATATGCTCGACTGCGATGCGGCGGCCGATCTTGCCCGCGACGAGATCAATCTCGCGGCTGAGCGTCCTTTGATAGGCCGCAATCAGATCGTCGCGGCGGACGATCTGGGTGTGACAGCCACAATACCAGCACATCTCCCGGCAGAACGGGACGTGAAGATAGAGCGACGCGCTGAGGTTATCCGGAATTTCGGCAAGCCATTTGGTGTAGGTGTCCGCGCCAATGGCCGGCGAAAAATGCGGGGCGGTCGGGTAGCTCGTATATCTCGGCAAACGCTCTTCACCATAGGCTGCCGCTAGATCCGTCCTCATATTGCTCATTGTTCCATCTTACCAACTTGGTGAACTCCTCACCCGACCGCCTCACGATCGGCTTCTTTCTGCAAGGAAGATCGGCTTGTTTCCGCAAGCAAGATTTTCGCAAGCATGGCCAGCTTGCCTCTTATTCAGAGCAGGGTGCAAGCACGGTGAGAGTGGGGCCTCCGTCCTCCGACAATATCTAAGCAGACATCCGTTAGCAAACTAGCGAATGTCTGCGTAGACGCCTTTGTTTTCGCATCATTTTTGTCCGAAAATCGGTGGCCACTTTTCGGAAGTGATGCCTTTGTTTTCTGTTTTCGCATCATTTTGGTCCGAAGACCGGTGGCCACTTCTCGGGAATGATGCGTAGACAGGATGCGCTCCTTGAGCAATGCATCTGTGCCTGGTCCGGAAAGTCCCGGCAAGGCATTTACCCTAGACCGAATTTGAACACTGGACCTTGCGCCGGCTCAATGTGGACAGGGTTCGCGCCTGTCTATGAGGGGCGGCGATGATGAGAGGTGGGGAACTTTGCGCTGACCGGAGGCAGTGCCGCATGGGTCTTTTGCGTCTTTTGGGTCTTTTCGCGTGCGAGGCATTTCTGAAGCTGTTGGACGCCCACGTCCCGCAGCCTGACAGCTATCGCCCGGCAACGATTGTCCCCCACTCCAACAGCATCATGCGTATGTTGGCCGGCGCTGCCGCTGCTGTTGTCGTGTTGTTTCTTGCGATTTGGACGACAGTCTGGCTCACCATTAATCTCTTGTAGTTGGCTAACGGCCGCATCGTCGCAATTCAGGTCCTCAGTGGCTGGTCATCAGCGATGGAGTCAACTCATCCAAGAGACACCTGATGCATGACTGGTCTATCACAAAGCTCCATTTTCCGAGTTCAAAGGACCCAGAAGCGTAGCGCAAGCTGAAAACTGGTTTGTCCATCGTTGAAATGATACCTGATCGAGGTCCGATGGAAACATCCAGAGCTTGGTGCGGATGATTTCCCGACAAGCTCAGAGATATCTCCTTTGGCTTCTCCAACCACCTCTCTAATTCATCAGAAAATTCGTCGAGTTTGGCCTTATCCAGTACTAACTGCGGGAGGCTTACCTGAAAGTCGGGCGTTGCATCGTTCGAGGTCTCGAACTCGGGCGCACGCCAAAACTCCCCGTGAATTATGGCGCTTGTCAGCAGGAGCGTGGCCCCTTGCACATGTTTCTCCTCCAAAAAGGAGGCGGCGAACAACTCTCTCCCGCTGTTCGATCGTATTGCCCACTGGTGTTCCGTAGACGTGACCTGTGAAGCACCTATAACTCTTACCATCTAACACCGCCCTTGCTAGTGGTCCGCTCGCGCAAGGCAGCAGCCGGCCATGGACCTATTCCCCATTTGGCGGCAACCTCAGGTTCACCTTTGCTTTCCTGGCCGAGGACGCCACCTCCTCCACTATGTTCTTTTCAGGATAAGCAAAGCCTTCAATGCCCGCCCCCTGCCAGAAGATCTCCTCCCCCTTTGCGAGGCGCGCGAAACGTCTCTCTAACTCTTCCGTGCTCGAAAGCTGGTTCTGCTGTCTTTTGATTTCGGCCTCTGACTTCAGCCGATTGGTTCCGAACAGAAGTGCAAAAAGCCATTGGCCCTTTGAATCCTGCCAACTATACAATTCTATTCCCTTGAAGGCTTTTGGGGCCGACTTTTCTTGTGCCTGTGTCGGAACGAGCAAGGCCATAAAAGCGAAAAACAGCAGTGAGAGCCGAAACATTTTCATTTGACTGACATCCTTGGTCAAATTCCTATCATGGAACGGTGAACCACGCCGTCTCTCATCGACACCAACACGACAGGAAAATAGCAATGTTCACCACAGACCAGGTTCTCCTCGACGCCTTTTGAAGTGCAATTCAGCACTTCAAAAGGACGCAAACATGTATGCCACCAAACCTGCACCGCAGAGTTGGACGCTGCTGCATATCCAGTATCTGACCAGGAAGCCCCCCTTCCGGGACATCGCCAAGGAGCACCATCGCTACCGCTACGATTCCGTTGAGGAGATGGCAAAGCTCCTCATCCAGGCGCGTTGGCACCCCTGCCGCATCGCCGAGATGATCGAAGGCAAGTCCTTCGTCATCATCGATCCTGACGGAAACGTCTCCGACGGCAATCTTCTTCTCAATGCCGTCCGAGCCATCTGCAGTGCCAAACGTCGCCACCGGCAGGGGCGGGCCAGGAAACCTTACTGCGGCCACCGCTACCCCCGCACCACCGGCGAGATCCGCGCCAACGAAGGCTTTCTTGCCGACGACTATGACGGGTGTGAACGCAAACACATCAAGGCCCGCATTCGCGAACTTTATCACGCCTGGGACGACATCATCGTCTGCCGCCGCGGCAAAAGCTGGAAGAACTTCCGGAGGACCAAATACTTCCGGCGTCGCAGACAGGAGCAATAACGCACACTCAAACCCCAGCTGACCGGGAGGCCGCTTGTGAAGCTGCGTGGGCAGTTGGGGACTACGGCCTGTCAAGGCATGGAGCCACGACGAGCACGAACCTGAGATGACGGAATGACGTTCTGCCGCAGCAAAACATTCGACGAGACACTTCTCACCAACGAGTGGCCCAAACTCTCCGCGAATTGCTTGGTTCAGGTGGTTGAGAGTTTTTCCAAGAACCCGTCATCTGAAGGACTGACATACCAAACCAACTGCCGAAGGTGCTTGCGGCGAACAAGGATCATGACGGGAAATGAACCGGTGACCGCGGAGCGACCGTTCCACGTCGGCAATATATCGGGGCCTCGGCAGGCGAGGTGTCGAGATCGGTGAATGCTCTTCCCCCATCACCCCACAAAATATTAAAACGGTCGGGCCGCCCGCACGCCGTCACGAACGGTCTTTGGTCGCGCCGCCCGTTGATCGCCGAAGGCCCCTCGCCGAGTCGCCCGGGTGGACGACAGGCGCGAACTGGAAACGGCGGACCTCACTAAAGGCAGTCACTGACAGTCGGCGAATGACCATAAAGTATCTGAAATATTTGGCTTTTTCAACTTCCTACGGTCAACGCCGAACAGGCTTTTGGCGGAGAGGGAGGGATTCGAACCCCCGATAGGCTTGCACCTATGCCGCATTTCGAGTGCGGTGCATTCAACCACTCTGCCACCTCTCCTGACGGTGCCAAATCGGGGGCAGGGCCCCTGTGGTCGCGGCGAGTTCTAGGCGAGGATGGCGGACCAGACAAGGCGCTAGTGGTCTGATTCTGATATTTGCCCCCCGCTTGGGGAGGCATGTCTGCAAATGTCAGAATCGAAGGACCACCAGCAAAATCAAATTGCTAGTGGAGCTTTTGGATTTGACGTTTGCATGGAGATCTCGCGGCAAAATCCTGCCCGCCTCCAGCCGGAGCGGCAACAACGCAACCAAGGCTGGCGCGGTGCTGGGCTGGTGCATGTTGCCCACCGTTGATCGTGAGGTGCTGTGGTTCGCTTCCTGGGTTCGAAAACAGCCGTGTTTTCACACCGCTTGCGCAATCAGCGCTCAATGGCGCGATCGACAGTGATCCGGCAGCGCAGGGGTTGAGCAGCGCGCCGCAAACGCAACGTGACATGAGCTGATCTTGTGGCAGGCTGGCTGGGAAACCCGTGAGGGGTGGGACCGCCAGACGCGGTAAATACTGGCGGTCCCGTGCCGCTCATTAAAATGCTAACCAGGAAGGGCGGCTTCACTGGCCGGCTTGAGACGGCGAATACAACCTACCAATTGCGTCGCAACTTGCAATGCAAAGATCTCCTTAACCTTACCTTATCTCATTGTTTTTGTTGTTGTTTCTGCCGTCCCATTCCTGATCAAGACTGTGCCGTGATAGTGTCCCTGTCGTCCCGTTTCGGCTCAGTTGGTGCCCTGTCGTCCTGTTTCTGGGCATGTTGGCGGCTCCACGAGCGGTCAGAGTCTTAAATAAGGAGCATGAACGGCGATTCGGTTAATCCTAAGCCCTTTATTTTTTTTGACGACCGCCAAGAAGATCGCAATGTCACGCCACTGATCCGCAGTGAGACGTCATCCGGCCTCGATGTTCCAAGGACTGGATCCATTCGGGTCTTGAAAACTCACGTCACGCAGTTTCGCTCCCGGAACGGTCAGCTTCTGCTTCTGCCCGGAGCGCGTTCCGGATCATGGCCTGCGGGCGGCAAAACGAGTCAAATCCTTCAAATTTCGACCCTTTTTTCCTCTCTTCCCTTGACACACGGCTCTCGGCCGTATTAGGTCCCGCCTGCTGGCGCGGGTGTTCTCGCGCCGTTCGTTTTTGCGTGGGGACAATACCGCTCACGTGAAAATCGCAAACCCACAATCAGCGACTGACAAAAAGCCGGCCCGGACTTGATGTCCTAAAGGCCGGAATTGAACACGAAGGACGAGAACGATGTTCGCAGTCATCAAAACCGGCGGCCGGCAGTACCGCGTCGTTCCGGATGATGTTCTTGAGATAGGTAAGATTGCCGGCGATGTCGGCACGATCGTGCAACTGAGCGAAGTTCTGGCGGTCGGCGGCGATACGCCGGTGCTGGGTACGCCGACGGTGAAGGGCGCATCCGTTGCGGCCGAAGTGCTGCAGCACAAGCGCGGACCAAAGGTCATCGCTTTCAAGAAGCGCCGCCGCAAGAACTCGCGCCGCAAGCGCGGTTATCGCGACGAGTTGACTGTCCTGCGTGTGACCGAAATCCTGACCGACGACGCCAAGCCTTCGGTCGGACCACGACCAAAAAGGGAAAAAGTGGCGAAGGCCGCCACCACGGAAGCGGCAGCTACGGAAGAATGATTGCATCAATTCAGAATTGATGTGTGAGAAAGCGTGAAATAATTCCTTCAAGGAATTGACCTAGGACACTTAGGACTTCGGAGACGAGTCATGGCTCATAAGAAGGCAGGCGGCTCATCGCGCAACGGGCGCGATTCAAAGGGCAAACGCCTCGGCATCAAGATATTCGGCGGGGAGCGTGTGATTCCCGGCAATATCATCGCGCGTCAGCGCGGCACGACCTGGCATCCCGGCCTTAACGTCGGAATGGGGACCGATCATACCCTGTTTGCCAAGATCGAAGGCCGCGTCGAGTTTCGGGCCAAAGCCCAAGGCCGTACGTACGTATCGGTTGTTCCGATGACGGAGGCTGCGGCCGAATAGACGGTGGATCAATTCTTGGAGTCCGCCGGGTCCTGACCAACCTGCGGAGTCCATGGGAAGGCTCCAAGGGGAGGCGGGAAACCGGCCTCCCCTTTCGTTTGGCTGAAGCGCGATGATTTTTGCATCGCCATCACGCTTTGGTTGTTTGAGCATGATTTCCGCAAAAGCGGTTTTGTGGGTTCAGGTCATGCTCTGATTTATTGACGGAGCACGATATGTTGCGGAACATTGCGACCCAGACCTTTCGTGAGACGAGTTTCGGCATCCTTGAAACCGAGCGGCTGACGCTGCGCCAACCGACCTTGGCCGACGTGAAGGCCATCGCGCGCCTCGCCAACGACCGCCGCATCGCCGAGAATCTCCGCTTCCTGCCGCATCCCTATGCCCTGACCCATGCGGTGGATTTCGTGCGCGCTACGGCCGATAAGAGCGACACTGTGTTCCTCATCGAGCATGACGATGCACCCATCGGGATGGTTGGCATCGATCGCTCAACGCCCGGCCATACCGAGCTTGGTTACTGGCTCGGCGTCGCGCATTGGGGCCGTGGCTTCGGCACGGAAGCAGCGCGTGGAGCGATCGATTTCTTCTTCGAGGAATTCGGCGATGATTATCTCCATGCCGGCGCGCGCGTCACCAATCCGGCCTCGCGCAACGTGCTGGAGAAATGCGGCTTCCAGTGGACCGGCGTCCAGTTGCACCGGTTCGAGGCGCTTGGGTCCTCAACGCCGGTTGACTGCTTCCGTCTCTCACGCGGCGTTTGGTCCTCGCTGAAGAGATGGAGCAGTGCGACGCGGCGGACGCGGTAAACACATCTGGAGATCGCCTAAGCAGAGATTCGCGGCTTGACCAACGGAAGCTCCGAGCGCTCCTGGTTCAGGGCGTTGACGGCATGGTGGATCGCACGATCGAGCGCATCAGCGTCGGCGAAGGTTTG
>Ga0209628_10001027_pt1 | contig 17649 bp, 17 predicted proteins | sample TergutCu122P4_FD_187285 | JGI IMG/M metagenome (GOLD analysis project Ga0209628, IMG submission 187285) | Cubitermes ugandensis P4 segment gut microbial communities from Kakamega Forest, Kenya - Cu122 P4 (SPAdes) (version 2) | ecosystem: Host-associated > Arthropoda: Insects > Digestive system...
CACTAATTTTTGTATAAAATATTTTAATCAAAACTGTAACCTCTCATAACAAAATTTTTTAAAATTCGATAAAATCTTACTAAAAATAAAAAAAATGGAAAAATGCAGTATAAATGTTGCAATATTGCATACCTAAAGGTTTAATGGTTCAAAAGGGATGTTTTTATTTTGGTGGGCAATGACGATTCTGGCCCCGTAGACATTAGGATGATATGGATCTTGAGTGCGAAACACCATTTTCACATCCATATTAAATTGTGTTAAATGGTAATGAGCCCACCTAAAATTTAAATTACGAAAAATGTTGAATGCTTTTTGGCTTGGGTGATGTAAAAATATAAAGAAGTTAGCGGTCTTTGGGGGGTGTTTCCCAGAGTTGTAGTTTTTCTTTTTTCATTTCTGTGCGTTTGCGTTGTAGATATCTGTAAACGGTTTTATGTTCGCATCCGTCGATGATCATTTGTACTGCTTGACGTGCGGTGTCGGCTTCGTCATAGTTGCCTATAATACCTACGGTGTGGCCGTATATAGTAACGTTTGCTTCTGTTAGTTCTTCTATTAGGCGACGTGTTTTTCCTTCGGAGCCTATGATTCTGCTTTTTATGCGTTTGATGTCAGCGTCTGAGCGATCAAAGATAACTCGCAGGTCGATAAGGTCAAAAATGCTCTCTTCATTATGAATTAGACGAAAAGCTATGTCAGAAGCAAAACCTCTTCCAATTGCTGTAACTAGATCTTTGGCGCGAAGTAGCATAGATGGATCATCTTGGTCTTTAGCTAATTTTATGGTAATGCCGCCGTCTTCGCTGTCAATTTCTAGGTTTATTTTCATGTGTTTTTCTATGTATGCTTTTGTTTTGCCTTCAGGACCTACTAGTATGCCAACGCGTTCTTTGGGAATTCTGATAAATGAGTTAAGGTTAGACATTATTTTCCAACAACCTGTTTCTGTAATTCTTCAGTTGGGATAATATTTACGTTTAACTTATTAAAGAACCTATTTAGGTTATTTAAGTCTCTTGTTAACATGAATTTTGACATTGGATGCTCAATTGAAACTGATTGAGACATGTCAATAATTACAGGCTTGCCTTTCCACATTAAAACGTTGTATTCACTCAAGTCACCATGAACTATTTTTGCTTTTTGATAGAGGCGTTTAACGTTAGTAATTAATAGTTTGTATACGCGGTCAGGGTTTTCCGGTAGTGACTCTTTTAGAGAAGGCGCACTTTTGCCGTCTTTACCTATGAAGTCCATAACTACGACGTTACTTTTCACAGCAATTACATTAGGAACATTTACTTTAGCTTGTCGTGCTTCATCTAGGTTACGGAATTCTTTTTGAGCCCATATTGTAAATAATGATCGTGTATTGCGTTTGACGTTTTTGAATCGTGGATCGCCTTCAATGTATTTGAGTATGCCTTTTTTGAATTCTGCTGAGGATGTTAAATAAATTTTTACAGCTAAATCTGTACCTACCTTATTTTTTCCCCAATAAACACGAGCTTCTTTACCACTACTAACTACGCCATTAACTTCATGCAGAGTACCAGCATTTAATAAACTAAAAACGACCAAACGTGTTGCTTGGTCAAAAACTTCTTCAACAGTAGCACGCTCATTAGACCGGTCATGGTGTAGCATTTTATCTCTACGTTCTACACGTTTTTCATTATATTCAAGACGTTCATGAGCTTTACGAGACATAACAATTTACACACTAAACAGCAAAAGAGTATTTAAAAGCATTTTAACAAAAAAGTATTTGAAAATTAAAGTGTTAACATTCCTTTACGTCTTAAATTATCTGCCTGTGCATGCGTATAACGCCAAACAACATCAGCACGTGTTTCTTTTTGGAAATCCCAAGGAGCAACAATGACAATATCACCCTCGCGAATCCAGACACGACGCTTCATTTTACCACAAATTCGACATAACCTTTCTGCACCATCTTGACATTTAACCTGAATACGATCAAAACCGAGCAATTTTGTAACTACACCTAAAACTTCGCCTGGACCAGGATATACTGCAGAGTTAATGTCGCCTTCACTTAAGACTTTTTTCTTTCCCAAACTATAACCTTCTACTATTTCAAATGAATGTACTTACGTTACTTAAAAGCATGCCCATTAAAAAAACCTTTTTTAAGAAAAAATTAAAAACAAAGATTTTTCAACATTAGACTATTGTCATGTAGTCAACATTTTTTTCAAAAATACACCTGTATAAGATACTTTATTCAAAACTACCTCTTCAGGTGTTCCTTGCGCTAAAAGCTGTCCCCCTGCTGCGCCACCCTCTGGTCCAAGATCTACAAGTTGATCACAACTTTTGATAACATCAAGATTATGTTCTATAATAAAAACTGTGTTACCATTATCTACAAGACGATTTAAAACTTTAATTAAACGCTTCGTATCATCAAAATGTAATCCCGTAGTAGGCTCATCAAGCATATAGACAATATGACCCTGCTTGTTTTTGCTGAGTTCACGAGTAATTTTAATACGTTGACTCTCTCCACCTGACAGAGTAGTTGAACTCTGACCTAATTTAATGTAGCCTAAACCCACATCGTCTAATGTTTTAAGTTTACGAGCTATCGGTGGAGTGTTTTCAAAAAAATTCAGTGCCTCTTCTACAGTCATATCCAACACTTCAGCTATATTTTTGCTTTTGTAACGCACAGACAGCGTCTCTTTATTGTAACGTTTACCTTTACATTCACTACATTGGACATATACATCTGGCAAAAAATTCATTTCTATACGTATTACACCATCACCCTGACAATTTTCACATCTACCACCCTTTACGTTAAAGCTAAATCGCCCTTCTTTATATCCCCGAGTTTTTGCCTCTTTAGTTGAAGCAAAAATTTTGCGGATCTCATCAAAAAGTTTCGTGTATGTTGCAGGGTTACTTCTTGGAGTACGCCCTATAGGATCTTGATCTATTACAATGACGTTACGTATAATCTCAGGAATTTCAATACTTTCATGTTTACCAACTTTATCAACATGTTCACCAAACATTTTTCGCAATTGAGGAATTACGGTAAGATTCATCAAAGTACTTTTACCGGAACCTGACACACCTGTTATACCACATAAAACACCTATGGGTAATTGCACATTTAGATTTTTCAGGTTGTTCTCTACCACTCCTTTAACGTTTATAAAATTTATAGGAACACGACGCTTTGCAGGTATCTCAATACCAAGTTCTCCTGAGAGATATTTGCCTGTTAAGCTACGTTTGTTTTGCATAACTTCACTAGGAGGTCCTTCGGCTACTATGAAACCCCCGTGAACTCCTGCACCTGGTCCCATGTCAATTAGGTGATCTGCGTTGCGCATGGTTTCCTCATCATGTTCAACTACTATGAGAGTGTTACCAAGGTCTCGCAGACGATGAAGAGTACTAATTAATTTAGTATTATCTCGTTGATGCAAACCGATACTAGGCTCATCTAATATGTATAATACACCCATAAGATTGCTGCCAATTTGCGTGGCAAGACGGATTCTTTGAGCCTCACCACCTGACAAAGTTTTAGCCGCACGTGATAAAGAAAGATACCCTAAACCGACATTTATTAGAAAACCAAGACGCGAGTTAATCTCTTTTAACACTTGTTTAGCTATGGTCATTTCTTTCTCATCAAGCTTAGGAGGTAAATTTTGAAAAAACTCCCCCGCCTGTTCAATGGATAAGTCTGTTATGTCTATGATGTTTTTGTTTTGAATTTGAACAGCTAAAACCATGGGTTGTAAACGTTTACCCTGACAACTATTACAGGGACGTGCAGTCATAAATTTTTCTATATCTTCCTTGCGCCAGTTACTCTCCGTTTGACGGTAAAGCCGCATAGTCTGAGGAATCACCCCTTCCCAACCATCACGCATCGACATGTGAGCACCATTTGACCATTTAGCATCTATAGGAGCCTGATCCCCATACAACAGTACATGCAACTGTCTTTCAGTAAAATCTTTAACAGGCGTAAAAACATCAAACCCATGCTTTTTCCCCACAGCCGCAATTTGTTGAACACGCCATGACAAGTCCATTTTTCCATAAATTTCCAATGCGCCATCCATAATTGAGAGGTTTTTGTTGGGTATGACTTTATCAGGTGTTACCTCAGTAATTTCACCTAAACCATGACATGTTGTGCAAGCACCCCAGGGAGAGTTGAAGCTAAACATGCGTGGTTCAAGACTTTCAAACATAATTTCAGGATGATTAGGACATGCACCAAAAGTGCTATACATTGTTATGCCTTCAAAACTCTCAAGCTCCTTCTTCTTACTTGCAACAACATTAACAACATCAATAATCATCATAGTACCCTTACCCGTTTTCAAAGCACCCTCAACAGCTTCCGCAACTCTAGAACGCTCCTCATCAGATATTGTAACAGTATCTATAACGACTTCTATCCAGTGTTTTTCATACCTTACCAGTTTAACCTCATCTTTAACAGACTCTGTCTCGTAAATTTTTTGATCAACACGAAGCTTTGTATAACCCTCTTTCTTTAAGTCCTCAAAAACCTGCTCATGAGTACCTTTCATACCTCTAATTACCGGTGCCAGAAACAAGAGCGTTTTACCTTTTTCTTGCATAATTAAACTTGTTATATTTTCAGGACTCTGCGAATGAATACTACTACCACATTTAGGACAATGATGAATACCTATACGCGCAAAAAGCAAACGCAAATAATCATAAATCTCAGTAACCGTACCTACAGTACTACGCGGATTTTTATTAGTACTCTTCTGCTCAATACTAATAGCCGGAGACAAACCATCAATAGAATCCACATCGGGCTTATCCATTAACCCCAAAAACTGCCGTGCATAAGCACTCAAACTCTCAACATAACGTCGCTGCCCCTCAGCATATATAGTATCAAAAGCAAGAGTAGACTTACCCGAACCTGACAAACCCGTTATCACTATCAACTTGTTTCTAGGTAAGTCCAAGTCAATATTTTTCAAATTATGCTCTCTTGCACCTTTAACAGAAATAAAGTCCCGCATACATTTCCACCTAAACCTAAGCCAAAAATAGACCCACACATTTTAGCTTTATTGCACTAAATCTGCAATTTTTCCAGTTTTTAATCATTCTTCTGCTTCTCAGCCAAATCTTTACTTAAAGCATTCATAACATCCCGAAGCTCTATAGCCCGCTCAAAATCCAACTTTTGAGCAGCCTCTCGCATTTTTGCATCTAACTCAATAATTTGACGTTGTATATCTGATTTAGTTAAATGTTTACTACCTTTTATCACGCCTTCTTTTTCTGAAACTTTTTTGATAATTGTTTGCGGAGTTATTCCATGTACTTGGTTGTATCGTTGTTGGAATTTGCGTCTGTAACTGGTAATTTCCATAGCGCGTCTAATGCTTTTAGTTATAACATCAGCGTACAAGATGACTCTGCCTTTTTGGTTTCTAGCTGCTCTGCCGATTGTTTGAATTAGACTACGCTCATCACGTAGAAAACCTTCTTTATCAGCATCTAAAATGAATATAGTTGCAACTTCAGGTATGTCTAAACCTTCACGTAGCAGATTAATACCTACAAGAATGTCAAAATCACCTATACGAAGTTGTCGCACAAGCTCAATACGATCAAGACTGTCAATTTCACTATGCATATATCGCACACGAAAACCTTCTTTGACAAGGTAGTCTGCAAGGTCTTCAGCCATACGTTTTGTTAACGTCGTTACTAAAACACGATTACCCTGCGTTATAGTGTTTTTAGCTTCCTGCATTAAATGCTGCATCTGCTTCTCAATAGGATGCACCTCAATTTCAGGATCAAGCAACCCTGTAGGTCTTGTAATTAACTCTACAGCAGAACCACTCTTCTGCAGCTCATACTCTGCAGGAGTTGCAGACACAAAAAGTGTCCGACCCATTTTTAATTCAAACTCGTCAAACTTTAGCGGACGATTATCTAACGCACTGGGAAGACGAAAACCAAAATCAACAAGATTCTTTTTACGTGAATAATCACCATTATACATAGCATGAGCCTGAGGAATAGTTTGATGACTCTCATCAATAATTAACAAATAATCTTTAGGAAAATAATCCATTAAAGTAAACGGAGGCTCACCCTCATCACGCCCATCAAAATGCCGGCTATAATTCTCAATACCCGTACAAAACCCTAACTCATTTATCATTTCCAAATCATAACCAACACGCTGCTTAAGCCGCTGCGCCTCCAAAGGAGGCAAAACTTGAAGACGATCATGCAACTCTTGACGAATCAACGCCAACGCCCGCTCATGTTTCTCTTGAGGCACCACATATTGCCTAGCAGGATAAATAGTAACACAATCAATTGAAACCTTAACATCACCTGTAACCGCATCAACCTCTTTAATTTTCTTAATTTTACTGCCTTCAAATTCTACGCGAATTATATCTTTTTCATACGCAGGCACAATATCAACTACGTCACCTCGAACACGAAAACGACCCGCTTCCAAAAAAGTGTCATCCCGCTCATATTGCATATCAACAAAACTACTAATCAACCCTTGACGACTCATTTCTTTGCCGATTTGTAAATGCACCGCTAAACTTTTGAAGTCATCAGGATTACCTAAGCTGTAAATGCAGCTAATGCTTGCAACAATTATCGTATCATTCCGACTAACTAAACTAGATACCGCATGCATACGCATTTTTTCTATTTGCTCATTTACCGTTGAATCCTTCTCAATATACATATCCTGCGCAGGCAAATAAGACTCAGGCTGATAGTAATCATAAAAACTAATAAAATACTCCACACGATTATTAGGAAAAAACTCTTTAAGCTCCGCATAAAGCTGAGCCGCCAAAATTTTATTATGCGCAATAATAAGCGTAGGCCTCTGAAGACGATTAATCACATTTGCCATAACAAAAGTCTTACCACTCCCAGTAATGCCCAAAAGCGTCTGCTTATCCTTCTTGCTAAAATTCGCCACTAACTTATTAACCGCTTCATCTTGACCCGGTGAAACTTTAAAAGGAGAAACTAACTCAAACTGCATACCTTACGCCCAAACAACAAAAAGAACAAGCAAGCAGAGCTTAAAAAGTTATTACTACCGTTTAAGCAAAAGCCATGTTCCACATGTAACAGTGAAAAAGAAACAAAAACACCATGCTGTTCTTAATCCGAACACATCAACAGAAAAGTGTTCGGAAAGGAGTATTATATTCTACACTGAAAAATAAGTAATAACGAAGTGAAAAAAACAAATGAAAATCGAAAAGAAAACAATAGCCTTATGCCTAATCGCCTTAGTAACTGGAATAGCAATAGTCCTACCCATAGCATACGATAGAGGAATAATAATTACCGTTCAAACTAACTCATTGTTCAACATAGACGTACTATATGCTAACGCAACAGACACCACGGTCGGTGCAATCATAAACATTACAACAACATCTAACGTAGCCAAACTCAAAAATAGCGATGTAAGAATGGAAATTTATAATTTTCATTTCTACTCTGACCAAGCCTCAATCGCCAATGTAACATACACCATAGATGTACCAGCAGTAGCTTTTTTCAATGGACAAAATGTCGTAACAGTAGGATCACATTTGCCCGGCTCAATTGCAATTACAGACAAACCAATACATGAACCTGGAACCGTAATTGATTACAGTACAATAATAAGCAATACAGCAGGAATCGGCGGGTACACTTTCCAACGTGACGAAAAATCACATATCATGGGTATTGGTGCGTGTCTATCTGGTGAATCATATCCTATTACGCTCAGGGTCTATTTAGATGGAGAAACAGTCACAATACCAGCATATGTCTTTTCGTTGATAGATCAGGAGGCAATAGATAACTTAAGAAATGCTCAAACACTCTATATTGAAGTTACACGAATAATGTCTGTATCATACCAATACCCATTGTCTAATGTGTCAACTACATCGTCAACTACAACTATTTTAGCCAACAACGAAGTTGTAGCTCATATTGAGCTTACTAAAGTAGATGGAGGATTTGTGTATGGAAACTATGAACAAATAGTAGAAGCAACTGGGGGCGATGTAATAATAAACTATAACTCGCAACCGCTAATCAGTTGGAGGATACCTTATTCAGAGGATGAATAATTATGGTTAGCGATGAGCTGGAAGGTAATACGTTAAGTGTTTATGCTTACATTGTTCGTGCGGATAGGCCTGTGGGGACAAGGGATGTTACTAGGGGTGCTGAGCTTAGCAGTACCAGTGTCGCTCATCATCATCTTCAGAAACTTGAAACTCTTGGTTTAATAGAGAAAAATAGTTATGGTAGCTATATTTTAAAGGCGAAGGCATCGATTGATGGGCATGTGTGGGTCGGTAAAAACCTTGTGCCTAGATTGATGTTTTATTCCTTCTTTTTTATTGGTGCTTTTGCAGCTGAAATTAGTTTGATGTTGCTTAGTTTGTTTATTGATAATTTGGTAATTGAGGTACGTTTTTTAGTTTTAACAGGTATAACTTTTGTAGCAATGTCACTATTTATCATGGAAGGTTTAGCATTATATCGTAAACTAAACCCTAAACAACCAAGCGAAAAATAACAAAACATGCTACTATTTAACGTCTATAAGGTATCTGTTTATTTTTTTTGAGTTTTTCTGTGTATTGCTTTTTTTGGGTATTGGTTGTTATTTCGTTATTTTAAATAATGCATATATAGTTGCGTCTAAAAGGTATTTTATTGGGTATTGTTAAGCGTTAAATTGTTTGAAGGTTTAGCGTTTTATGTACCCGTGAAAAAAATTAAAAGTAAACTAGGAGGCAGTAGATGATATGAATAAAGTAAGTGTTAGTTTAGCAATAGTATGTATAGCTTTAGCAGTATTTTCTGGTTTTTGTGTGATGAACATTAAAGTTCGGCAAGACATTATAGATATATCCGTGTGCGATAAAGTAGCTAACAGAGAGATTCTTTATCAACGTGCAAATGATTACACTAAATTTGTAGTCAACTGCGACTATGCTGGCTATGTTTTTGTGCGTATAGACTCGTCAACAACGCGTAATAATTATGCAAGTGTAAGTTATACATCTAAAGCAGGCAGTAGCGCACATATTGTAACATATGAAAAACAAGTAAATCTTGCTCAAGGTGACTGGTTCTGCTTCCCCGTACTACCAGGCGGAGTTACTATACATGTAGGAAATACCGAATGGTACAATGACGTAACACAAACAGTAACCATAGAATACTGGTACTAAACTTTAGCATATACTGTATTAACCACTTTTTTTATTTATTTAATTAAATCACAGAGGAAAGGAAATATGAAGCTTGAAGAAATCAAAAATAATAAAGAAATAATGTCCCAACTCCGCTGGGATATAACACCACAATCAGCCATATTAACACCTGAGGAGAGCATTATTTCTTCAAATACAGATCATGACCGCATTAATGGAGCTATGGTGGATAAAGCTGGCGCATATTTTTATGTGGATGTATGGAATCGTTCAGTTCGACTTGCGCTTATGATTCAAGATGTATGGGGTAGTGGTCGTAGTATATTTATTGAAAAATTTGACAGTCCTCTGTTAGAGGAGTCTATTTATGACTATGGTGGAGCTGTTAACATTAGTGAGCGGTATCCTATTAATAAGGATCTTGAAAAAGAAATAAAGAAACGATTAGGGTTACAATTTTAAAAAATTAAATGTTTGAATTTAATGTGTGCATTTAGGGCAATTGTAGACTATGCATGTAATTTTGGAAACTGGGGGTGTAGTCTCAATAGGATGTATTGGGCAGTTATAGACTAGACCTCTTGCATAACTTATGTTTTTTGTTCATAGTTGCATATTCCTGCAATAAGATTGAATCGTAGGCCGAAGCGTTTGCGTCTGTTACGATAACGATCAGACACTATTTTAAATCGTTTAATCAAACCGATCACATGTTCATTTAAAAACACGCTCGCTTGAAACTCTGCGGTTAAACATTTTATCATCCTTAGTTAATGGTCTTTTCTTACTACGCTTTATTGGAATTAAGGAATTCGCATGAAACCGTGCAATGCCAACATATCCCGTGTCCACAACAGTCCGGATTTTAGAGTCAATCTTTAGTTTTGACTCTTTAAACAACCTAAAATCGTGCCGACGCCCATTAGCAAAAGATGTGCAAATAATTTGGCCATTTGCCTTATTTACAACCACCTGCGACTTTATGGTGTGCCTCTTTTTCTTACTGTCGTATCGAAAAAGGATTATTTCTAAGGATACTACTCCAAAAAAGTGCTACATTACAAGACATTTTCGGCTTTATGAAAGCTTGAAAGTTGAGGTTTTCATCGGAGTGTAGTGCCGTTGACGATTTATTATTTTGACGGCAACATCATCGGACGGAGTTCGGGGCGTTCGTCTGTAGGCTCGGCGGCGTATAGGGCGGGTGAAAAGCTACGTACCCGTGCCGTAGGCTCTGCGGCGTACAACTCGGGCGAAGGGTTGCGCGATGGCGAGGACGGCGTAATCGTTCATGACTACACAAGAAAGAAAGGCATTGTGCATAGTGAAATTATGTTGCCCCAAAACGCGCCGCCCGAATTCAAGGATAGGGAAACTCTTTGGAACGCCGTAGAGAAACGCGAGCGGCGCAAGGACGCGCAGCTCGCAAGGGAGTTTATTGTCGGACTGCAAATAGAGTTTGAGTTGCAGGAGCAGATTGAGGTTTTACGAGAGTATGTAAAAGAGAGTTTTGTTGACAAGGGCATGTGCGCCGATTTTGCGATACATCATAACGAGGGTAACCCTCACGCTCATATTATGTTGACTTTTCGTGATGTTACGCCTGACGGCTTTGGGCTGAAAAATACTAGGTGGAATGAGAATAGTTTGTTTTTGGAGTGGCGGGAGGGTTGGGCTGTTGTTAATAATCGTATGTTTGAGCGTAAGGGGCTTGCGGAACGTATCGACCACCGCTCATATAAAGAGCAGGGTATTGACCGCGAGCCGATGGTGCATTTGGGTTATGAGGCGGCAGCGTTGGAGAAAAAGGGCATAGCGACCGAGCGGGGCAACCATAATCGCGAGGTGCAAAAACGTAATGCCGAGCGCGAGGCTCAAAAAGAAACCCAACAAATCAAAGCCGAAAAAACAGAGCAAAGTGCGGAAGAATTGCGCCAACTTGCAAAAGAGGTTAAACTTGAAAAAGAATTACAAAAGATACGCGAAACCCAAAAAGCGGCGCAATATATGGAAAAAAAGATTGTGCCTGATAGCGAACCACCCTATGTATCAGAGTTAGAAAAACAGCTTAAAGCCGAAAAAGCCATGCAGTGCATAGAAAAATTACATGAGCAACAGAACAACGCCGAGCAAATCGCCAAGCGTATGAACGCTTTAAAAGAAAAGTATGTAGAGTTTGAAGCGGAAAAAATTTCGTTAATGGAACAGCATAACAGGAATCAGCCTGAAATTTATTCTATGGAGCACCGCGTTGAACAGTTGGAGGAACACGCCGAAAACATCAACGCATTACAGAGCAGACTTGAACAAATTCAAGAAACGCGACGAAATGTGCGTTTGTTGGACTTTAAGAAAAAGAAAGACTTAGACGAAAAAATCGAGCAGGCAACACAAGAGTTAGCGCGTGCGCAGGACTTTTTTAAGAATCGTTTCAACGTTGACCCCGCCCAAGCCAATGAGGAACTAAAGCGTCTGCAAGCGGAAATCCGCACAAAAAAAGACGAGTTAAACGCAAAACAAATCATAGTACAGGCTATCAAAGAAAAACAAGAAAAGATAGAATTAGAATATCACACCCAAAAGCTCCTAAATGATACCCGCCCCGACCATGAACAAATCTCTCATCTACTTAAACAATCCCGCAACCCGTCCGAATCTACCCGTGAACAGCTATTACGGGAGCGTATCGAACATCAACTCAACACAATTACAGACAATAATTTCCAAAAAGTCCTCGATACCCTGTCCCCATATCAAGCCCACATCCTAACAACCATCCGAGAGCAAACCAAGGAACGTGAAGAATTACTTAGATTCGAAAGAGAGCAAGCCTTCCTAACTCGATACTTCCAAACACAAGACAAGGACGAGCGGAAACGACTGCTAAGAGAAGATAACGAACGCAGAAACCGAGATTTTGACCGAGAACGTTAATGAAATGGATAGCGTTATATAACCTTGTATGACTATACTCATATATACATTAAAATGGTGAAAAACAATATGAAGAAACTTTGGTATATTGGTTTAATGTTTTTAGCGATACTTTTGCTGTGCGCCGCAACACCGTTAGCCCAAGGAGCTACCCATGTGAGCGTAACGTGGGGTTCAACATATCATCCATACTCACCTGATGACCCGCAAGTACCCAACTGGTTTAATCTATATGAGAAACCCGCGCAAAGTTCTGCTGCGTCATATATTACAAGTCTTGTTCCTTCTGCAGGGTCAAATTGGGTAGGTGCAAATAATTATGGTTCTAGCACTACAGCGTCAAATGTATATGCTAATTCACAGGCTATACAAAGTAATTCAGCGTATGATTTTCTAGCGACATTTCATGTTAGGCGATTTTTATCCAATTCCTAATTATCTGGGAAGTAACATTAGGCATAATGCGTATTATGTTGATAGTTCAAGTAATCCCGGTGTTATAGATGCCGAACTTTATTTGTATACAGGTGCGAAACACAAGTTTACTTTTATTTGGACATGTGTCAATGGTGGAACAAGTATTAATGGTGTTAATAACTATGGTTATATGGACTCCTATAATAGGGCTGTTGGGATGCCTCTTGCTTGGACAAAACAAACCAATCTAAGTAAAAATGGTTATGCAAATCCTGACAGTAGCGGTTATGCGTACATCGGTTTTGAAAACACTTCAAAATTCCTATCAGACAACTCGGACTTTAAATCATATAATTATGGCGACTTTTGCAAAGAATACTACAAAAACCTATATGTCAACCACTACTCAGTTAAAGAATCACTTAATGCAGCAACATTTAAGGTGACTGGCGGTTCTTCGCAGTATTTCTATAATACGGCGCTTTACAATGGTTATACGTTTTATAGTTCTGTGCATCAGATGACTTCTACTTGTTATATGCGTGTGATTGGTAATGGAAATATGGTTTTGCCATATTAGGGAGATGAAAAAAATATGAATTTGTCTAAAAAAATTGGTGTTATATTGGCTATAACAATACTAATGACTATGTTGCTTGTTCAACCACCAGTGGTCTATGCTGATAAAGAAACTGTTCAAGAAAAAGTGCTTACTGCTTTAAGAGATGTAGCAGGCATTGACGTAAACAAATACACAATAAATGTAACTAGCTATAGTGCATCACCCACACCGGGTTATGAAGAAAGATACCGCGGAGAAGAGGACATAAGAATAACTTTTGAGGCAAAGGAAAGTCAAATGTCTGTTATCGCTGAATACTTGAATAAACATTTAAGTTACATGTATATATCAGTAATCAACGGTTCTCCTTCTGATGTTCATTACGTTAATAAGTTATCTGATGACCCGTTCATAGCAACGCAACAAGTTCTTTCTAGGCTAAAAGAGTTCACTGGCAATTCAGTTATTGGGGATATGCAGAAAATCAGTGAATCAGTCAAAAATATTGATGACCTTAACGGCAAAACTATCGGGGATATAAAATGCAAAGTTTACAGAGATACCTCTATGGCTTATCCTGGCGAGGAAAAGCACCCTGTTAATAGTGTTTACTTTATGTACTCGTTCAATGGTGCGGAATCACCTAAAAGCATAGGTATTCACTTCAATCCTGACGGCTCTTTTGCTGGTTTTCATGATACTTGGGATAGTTATGCTGTGGGTAGTGAAAATGTGAAGGTTTCAAAGGAGCAGGTGATTGCTATTGCGCGGGAGCATGCTGTTGTTGCAGCGGAGTCGGTGCCTTTAGAGTTTCCGTCTGATAGACCAGTTATTGCCGAGATGAGTATGGAGGTTAGGATTAAGGATGATTTTATGTTGTATCCGTTTTGGTTTGTTGAAGTACCTATTGTTTATTCAGCAGATTTGTCGATGTATGGGTGGCAGTTGGGTGTTTGGGCGGATACAGGTGAGATAATTTTTAGTCATCCTGTAGGTGGTTACGGTGTCATTCCTGATACAAACAAGCCAGTAGCACCATCGCAAGACAATGACAAGTTACTAATTGCAGGTATAATCACAACTGTAGCTATAGTAAGTTTAATTGCCGCTGTATTAGTGTTTAAAAAACGCTAAACTACACTTCTTTTTTTGTTTTATGTTATGGTATATTTGTGTTTTTAACTACTGATGTGAGTACCATCATAGCAGAAAATAATATTGCCAAAGCTCCAAGTTTGTTTTTGTTCTTTAATTCATTATGTAACATACAATTTCTCCATACAGAAGGATGACGTAAAGTTATTTTATACTAAGCCGCAGAACAATGTGTACTAATTATTAGAAAGATGCTAAGATGATAAAAAGAGTAAAAGTTTAAAATTATGGAGAGTTTTTGCGTGTGCCATTTTTATCAAAGTTTTTTCTTAATGCTTTTTCGGTAGGAATAATTGGTCCAATAAGTAGAAACAGTTGTATGCTGACAAGTATGCATCCAAAAATGCTCACTGTGTATGGATCTTTGTTTATGACAAAAAACATAGCAACCGCAGAAAATGGGAGCAGAATTAGACCGATTGTTTGCCATAGTTTTCCGCAGTAGTTGTGTGCAAATTTCCAGGTGTCTTTGTTTTTCATTGACATAGGTGTTCTGTATCCAAATACGTAATTAATTTTGGCAGGTGCTTTTGTACTAAAATATTTACCAATGCAAATCATTGTTAGGGGAATCAATAAAGCCATAATTAGCATAAAAAACCAGAACGTCATTCAAACACTCAACTTATTTTTTACTATCAAATTATCATGTTATCGCTGTGATTAAGTTATTAAAAAGTATCTCTGTCTGTTCGCTATTACTAAAATTTATGTAGACATCTTTCTCATTGTTGCGTTCAATACGTATTGTAGGAGCAGAGTTTGCATTTACGAAAAGTAGAGTTTCTCCAAGATTGTCTGATTTAAAATGCCCTTTTAAAACTCCGCCAAACCCACCATACCCATTAACTCGACTACCAATTCCAATCTCACTCATACTTTTCTCTATAAGAGATACCGCTGCAATATCAGAAAAATCAATAGTCACACCATACATAGCTTTAATTTGCAAACTATCCTCAAAAATTTCTACCACAGGAACAGCTGTACCATAATATAGTACCCCACCAACTGAAATAAGCACTATCACAGAAATAGCAATAGTAAGAAGCTTAACTGTTTTACTCATGTCTTTTGAATTTTTATTTCCAACAATACGTGACATTTTTATGTCATTATCACGTCTATGGAAACGCTTACCAGTATTTGCATAAATAATAGCACCAATAGAACCCACAAGAATAAAGACACTACCACAGTATGTCAACCATAGCACATCTAAAAATAACCCAACAGAAATAAGTGCCATAGCAAAAGAAAAAACAATCAATAACCAACCAACAAAACGACACAGCGCTTCTTTGTCGTATAACGCTCTTTTCTCCTCGTTCATAGTGTTATATCCAGCAATTAAAAACTCACCCTTACCCTTTAGAAGAAAAAATGCCATTAGAAGAAGCAACGTAATAATTCCGCCAAAAATACCAAAAACAAATGACATGCTCATTTCTATGAACCTCTATGGGTAACTGTTAATGGAAGTTATAAAGTTTTTATTAGACTATTGTATAATTTGCGGTACGGGATAGTAAAGTGACATCGTCAATTGAACAAACGGGTGCTAATCAGGGTTTACCTATTAATTATAGTCCGCTTGAATTAGAAAAGCAAGTTCGTGAATTTTGGGTTAAAAATTGTATTCGTGAAAAGCTTGAGGCTTTGCGTTATTCGCCTGTAATTAAGGGTAATCTTGGCTATGTTGAAGGGCCGCCTACGCTTAATGGTATTCCACATATTGGGCATGCTCGTGGGCGTATTATGAAGGATATTTGGTATAGATGGAAGACTATGGAAGGTTATTATATGCCTTTTTGGGCGGGTTGGGATTGTCAAGGTTTGCCTGTAGAGTTGGAAGTGGAGAAGCTTTTAGGGGTTAGCAACAAGTTGGAAATGCTTGAGCGTGTTGGTATGGAGCGTTTTGTAGCTGAATGTAAGAATGCTATTATGCGCTATCAGGTCATGTGGCTTACTGCGGATAGTTTGCTTGGTGTAGCTATTAATCAAGAAAAGGCGTATTGGACCTATAAGGATGAGTATATAGAGCGTGAATGGCAAATTCTTAAACGTGCTTGGGATCAGGGTTTGCTTGAGGAGGGGTATTATGTGGTTGCTTATTGTCCTGGTTGTCAAACTAGTCTTAGTAGTGCTGAGGTTGGTTATGAGGGTAGTTATAGAGAGGTAGAAGATCCTTCGTTCCATTTTAAGTTTAAAGTGTCAGGTACGAAAAATGAGTATTTTCTTGTTTGGACTACTATGCCCTTTACAGTAATTACGGACACTATGCTTGCTGTGCAGCCAAAGGCTGAGTATGTTAAAGTTCAAGTTGATTCTGAAGTTTGGATAATGGTTAAGCAACGTGTTGAGCCTGTCATGGCAGAGTTGGAGATTAAAAATTATAAGGTTCTTGAGGTTATTGATGGTCAGAGTTTAGAAGGTGTTGCTTATGATTATCCTTTAAAGGATATAATACCTCAGCAAGCTGAAAATGAGAAGAAGCATGTTCTTGTGCATAAGGTAATATGTGAAGAGTTTGTTGATGTAAATACGGCTACAGGTGTTGTGCATCTCTCGCCGGGTAATGGTGAGGAAGATTACTGGGCAGCAACACGACGTGGAGTGCCTATTTATGCGCCTTTTGATGATGAGGCAAAATTTACTAAAGAGGCAGGCGTTTTTGCAGGTGTGTTTGCAAGAGCTGCAGATAAACTTGTTGTTGAGGAAATGCGTAGTCGTAATGCTGTTGTAGCGTTAAAGAAAGTTAAACATGAGTATCCTCATTGCTGGCGAAGTCGTCACAAAATTATATGGATAGCTCGTAAAGAATATTTTTTACGGACAGACAAAATTAAAGATAAAGTTTTAGAAGCCTTTCAGCATGTTAACTATTTTTATGATGAACCTAAAAATCGTTTTATGGGTTTTCTAAGCGAAGGGAAATCTTGGTGTATAAGCCGAGAACGCATCTGGGGTACTCCTTTACCAATATGGTCCTGTAGTGCGTGTGGTAATAAGCATGTTGTAGCAAACAAAAAAGAGCTGATAAGTCTTGCTCAAGAAGAGATCCCTGCAGATTTTGAGCTTCATAAGCCATGGGTTGACCGCGTTACACTTAAATGCAGCAAATGCGGCGGAGTTATGAAACGCGAAGACTTTGTTTTAGACACCTGGCATAACAGCGGTGCTGCCCCATACGCCCGATTTACTGATGAAGAAGTAAACCAGTTCGTACCTACAGCCTTCTTAACAGAGGGTATTGATCAAACACGAGGCTGGGCAAACTCTCTTCTTCTAGAACACGTCATACGA
>Ga0209628_10001028_pt1 | contig 17647 bp, 9 predicted proteins | sample TergutCu122P4_FD_187285 | JGI IMG/M metagenome (GOLD analysis project Ga0209628, IMG submission 187285) | Cubitermes ugandensis P4 segment gut microbial communities from Kakamega Forest, Kenya - Cu122 P4 (SPAdes) (version 2) | ecosystem: Host-associated > Arthropoda: Insects > Digestive system >...
GGTTATGATATCCGGTTTGGGCGACAGTTCTTTCAGGGAACGGTCCATTAAATTTGTCCGTTCTAAATTGACCGCGTTTTTGTTGATTAAAAGTTTCCCCGCCAGCTGCCCGCTTCCCGAATCGACGGCATAAACCAATTTTGCCCCGTGTTGCAGCAGGCAATCGGTGAATCCTCCGGTAGACGCCCCGCAGTCAAGCGCGATTTTATCAGAGAGATTTATTCCGAAATCGTTTAATGCGCCCTCTAATTTCAAACCGCCTTTATTGACGTATCTTTTTTTATAATATTCTTTTATTCTGATCATTCCGTTGATTGAAACTTTTTCTTTGCCGCTTGAAATTCTTTGATCGTCTACCAGCACTTTCCCCGATAAGATCCACGGCAAAGCTTCTTTTTCGTTTTCAAACCAATTTTCATGAATCAATCGGTCTATCAGAAAACATTTTTTTATTTTTGACATAACATTACTTTTCTTTTTCTTCTTTTTTTCTTTGTAACATAAAAGAGAATTGCGACAACAACTGTAAGTTTATGTCTATTTTATTATATTTTTATATATTTGTCAATATGATAATTATATAAAATGAACAAATAATTAAAAAATGATCAAAAATAAAAAATTATTGTTGATTAAAATATTTATATTTGATATAATATATTAAGAACCCGGATTATCAATTAATTTAACAGTTTGGGAAGGATACTTTGATTCATGCAAACCAATATAAAGAATATCAGGAATTTTTGCATCATAGCTCACATAGACCACGGCAAAAGCACTCTCGCCGACAGAATCTTAGAGCTTACGCATACCGTCGCCCTGAGAGACATGGAAGAACAAATCCTCGACAACATGGAACTCGAAAGGGAACGCGGGATAACAATAAAAGCCCGCGCCGTGCGGATGAATTATACGGGCGCGGACGGTGAAGAATATATTTTTAACCTGATCGACACCCCCGGTCACGTCGATTTTAACTACGAAGTCTCGCGTTCGCTCAAAGCGTGTGAAGGCGCTTTGCTTGTCGTCGACGCATCGCAGGGAATACAGGCGCAGACTTTGGCAAACGCGTATCTCGCCGCAGAAAATAATCTCGAAATCACGCCGGTCATAAACAAAATAGATTTGATAAGCGCCGACCCCGCGGCGGCAATCAGGGAAATAGAAGAAATCATAGGCCTGCCCGCCGAAGACGCACCGCAGATTTCCGCGAAGAACGGGATCAATATAGAACAGGTAATGGAAAAAATCATATCGGATATCCCCGCCCCCAAAGGCGATGAAAACGCGCCTTTAAAAGCGCTGATATTCGATTCTTATTATGACGCGTACAGGGGCGTCGTCGTATATATCAGGGCCATGGACGGCAAAATGAAAATCGGCGACAGAATAAAAATGATGCACACAGGCACAGAATATGAATTGGTCGAAGTAGGGTATCTCAAACCCGACGGTTTTAACAATTCGGGGAATTTATCGGCGGGGGAAGTCGGGTATATCACGGCGAGCATAAAAAACCTGAACGAAATAAGCGTGGGCGATACGGTCACGACGGCCGTAAACGGCGCGTTTGAGCCCCTCCCGGGATTCAAGAAAGCGATCCCGATGGTATTCTCCGGGATTTATCCTGCCGACGGCGCGGATTACGGGGCGTTGAAAGAAGCTTTATTGAAATTGCAGCTGAATGACGCCGCATTGACTTTCGAGCCCGAGACGTCGCTTGCGCTGGGATTTGGATACAGGTGCGGGTTTTTGGGACTTCTGCACATGGATATCATCCAGGAGAGAATAGAACGGGAATATGATTTGACGATTATCGTTACCGCGCCGAGCGTTATATATCAAATAAACAAAAAAAACGGCGAGACTGTCATGATCGACAACCCCACGAATTATCCGCCGCCGGACGAAATCGAATCTGCGATGGAGCCGTTTGTGAACGCAAGCATCATCACGCCGTCGGAATACGTGGGCAGTATCATGGATTTGTGTCAGGACAGGCGCGGCGTATTTAAAGATATGCGTTATATCGACATAAACCGTACGGAACTTAGATACGAGCTGCCGCTGAACGAAATTATATATGATTTCTTCGACACGATCAAGAGCCGGAGCAAAGGTTACGCGTCGCTCGATTATGAATTGATGGGATACAGGCAGTCAAGCCTTGTAAAACTTGATATATTGCTGAACGGCGATATAGTCGACGCTTTTTCGTTTATTGTTCACGCCGAAAAAGCATATGAAAGAGGCAGGAAAATTACGGAAAAGCTGAAAGACAATATTGACAGGCAGTTGTTTGAAGTGCCCGTTCAGGCTGCGATCGGCGGAAAAGTTATCGCCCGCGAAACTGTGAGGGCTCTGCGTAAAGACGTTCTCGCAAAATGTTACGGCGGGGATATAACCCGAAAGAAGAAATTATTGGAAAAGCAGAAAGAGGGCAAGAAAAAGATGCGCCAGCTGGGGTCGGTCGAGGTGTCGAAAGAGGCGTTCATGGCGGTGTTGAAGTTTGACGAGTAGGGGTGAAATTTATGCAAAAGATTAGAGTTTATCTTGATAATTGTTGTTTCAACAGACCATATGATAATCAAACCAATTTATTAATTTATCTTGAAACAGAAGCAAAATTATTTATCCAAAACTTGATATTAAAAGAAGAAAAAAATATTGAATAAACCGGTATCAGGCGTACAGATTGTAAATCCTATTGATTTTGTAAGGAGGTATTTAGATGAATAATGATACTATTTTAAAGAATGAAGGAATGAGAGTTTTATCGGAAAAATTAGGTTTAGTAAAAGCCGAGAGATTTATTGCGCTTATTATTAGAGAACCTTTTGATTATACCGAATGGCAAAGGGATTTATATAAAGATGTGCCGTTAGATGATTTTTTAAAGAACGCTATGGATTTTCGACAATCTAACAATGAAGGGAAAATTTAAATGAATAAAGACGATTGCAGATTATGTAATCTGTCGATTAAATTTTGGCTTATTAAATATTAAAAATACACATACACAGGTGAAAAAAATTATGCGGGGATTGGCATTAGAGGGCGGAGGCGCGAGGGGCGCGTATCAAATAGGCGCGGTAAAAGCCCTTATTGAAAACGGTTATGAATTTGACGGGTTCGTCGGGACGTCTATCGGCGCTATAAACGCGGCGATACTGGCCCAGGGGGATTTTGACAAATCGCTTGAAATCTGGTCGAATATGTCGTTTGAACTGCTCTTTGAAGAAGATGATTGGCAGATTTTGAAATATACGGATATTAAGGGACTGAAACGCACCGCCGAATTGCTGGCCAACGCGGGGAAAATCGTTTCAAAAATAAAAAGCGGCGGATTAAGCACGGAAAAACTGAAAATGTTTATAAGAAATTATGTGGACGAAGAATTGATCCGCAGTTCCGGCAGGGATTACGGGCTCGCAACGATCCTGATCAACGACCGTAAACCCCTTGAGCTTATGCTGGAAGATATCCCGCAGGGCCAGCTCTGCGATTATATCATGGCGAGCGCGTCTTACCCGTTTTTTCAGCGCGAAACGATCGAGGAAAAAAAGTTTCTGGACGGCGCGTTTTATGATAACTGCCCCTATAACCTGCTGGTAAATAAAGGATATGATGAAATTATAATTATCAGGACAAACGCCCGAGGCGTATTCCGCAAAGTAAAAAGGAAAGACACGGAAAAAATCAAAGTCATAGCCCCTCTCGACGATTTGAGGCCGGTTCTGCTGTTTTCACAGGAAAACTGCGCGGCAAATATCAAACTGGGATATTACGACGGCTTGCGTTACGCTAAAAACCTGCGCGGATCCGTATATTATATAGATATAGATCCGGCCGAAGAAAATAAAATCGGGGCGCGGCTCATGGCCGTCCCCGACGATATAGTCCTTGAAACGGGGGCATTGCTGAATATCCCCGAAATGCCGGCGAAGCGCATGCTGTTTGAAAAGATCATACCGCAGCTGAGCGCGTATTTGAAACTCGGCAAAGAATACGATTACGCCGATTTTGCGGTCGCCATACTCGAACGCATGGCGGCGCAGAGGAAAATCGAGCGGTTTCATATATATGATTATGAGCGATTATGCGATATAGTCAAAGAACAGCCTGCGGCACAAAAAAAGAAAACGCCGTTTCAGATAACGCCTTTGCAGACGATCATAAGCCGAAGAAAAGAAGCGGTTGAAATATTGGGCGGCGGTATTTTAAATAATTAAAATTTTTAAAGCAAAGGAATGTGATGTAAAATAAAATATTTGGGATTATATATACACATTCCGTTTTGCGCGGCGAAATGCGGGTATTGCGATTTTTACTCGGTCAAAGCGGGGGAAAAGACGCACGAAGCCTATATTGACGCGCTCATCAAACAAATGAAAGAATACAGCATGCCCGCAAAAGAAAATCTGATCGACTCTGTTTTTATCGGCGGGGGGACCCCGACTTGCATCGGAACCGATTTGCTGCTGAAAGTCATAAAAAACGTGAAAAATTTTTATAACCTGTCGAGAAATCTGGAATTCACAGTCGAGGTAAATCCCAAAACGGTCGACTTGAAAGGGCTGAAAAAATTATATAAAACCGGAGTTAACCGCCTCAGCATAGGCTTGCAGAGCGCAGACGATAAAGAATTGAAATTGCTGTCGCGCATACATAATTATAAAGATTTTACGGAATGTTATACGAACGCCAAATCGGCGGGATTTACAAATATAAGCGTCGACGTCATGTACGGCATACCCAATCAGACGCCGAAAAGCTTTTATAATACCCTGAAAAAAGTCGTAAATCTTCAGCCCGCGCATATATCGGCGTACGGGTTGAAAATCGAGCCGGGAACCGTTTTTTATAAAAATTATGAAAAAATAAAGAATTATTTGCCGTCTGAGAACGACGAACGGGATATGTATCTCATGTGCTGCGAGTTTCTCGCGAGAGCCGGTTATAACCAGTATGAAATCTCGAATTTCGCGAAGGACGGCTGCGAATGCAGGCACAATTTAAAATACTGGACCTGTTCGGAATATATAGGATTCGGGACGGGGGCCCATTCGTATTTTTCGAATTGCCGGTTTTCGTTTAAAAAAGATATAAAAGAATATTTAAGGCATTTTAATTATGACGAAATAAAACTGCAAAAAGTGGATCTGTTTGACTACGAGAAATATAATCTTTTCGAGGAACATGCGGCGATAAAGCCAAACGAGAGGATCGGCGAATACGTGATGCTCGGGTTCAGATTAAATTCCGGGATAGACAAAAACAAATTCGGCCAGCTTTTCAACAAAGATTTCGACGATATGTATTACGAAAAAATCGCGCCGTTTATCCAAAGCGGGCATATTGTCGGGACAAGCGCAGGCTATGCGTTTTCACGCGAGGGAATGTTTGTATCGAATTATATATTAAGTAGAATCATTGATTTTGAATAAAATATAAAGGAGCATGTTGGTATGTTAAAGCAAATCGAATTGAAAGAGGTAAAAATTACAGGCGGGTATTTTAAAGAAAAGCAAAAAATGAACAGGCAGGTGACGATCCCCGCCACGTACAGGCAGTTTTATAACACGGGCAGAATCGACGCGTTTAAATTAAAATGGAGGACCGGACATCCGAACCAGCCGCACATTTTCTGGGACAGCGACGTGGCGAAATGGATCGAGGGGGCGGCTTATACGCTCGTTCACAAAAGGGACGAAAATCTTGAAAGCCTGATCGACTCAATTGTCGAGGATCTTGTGGACGGCCAGACAAACGAAGGGTATTTCAACAGTTATTATCAGACTGTGGAGTTTGCGAACAGGTTCACGAATAGAAATAATCACGAGTTATACTGCGCCGGGCATTTGATCGAAGGAGCGATCGCGTATAAAAAAGCGACCGGGAAAGACGCGTTTATGCAGGCCATGCGCAGATACGCGGATTACATATACGAGGTTTTCACGGACGAAAACAGGGATAAAAATTACAGGACTCCCGGCCACGAAGAAATCGAACTCGCGCTTGTGAAATTATACAACGAGACAAAAAACAAAAAATATCTTGACCTGAGCAAATTTTTTATCGATACGAGAGGCACTCTCGACGGCGAAAAGCATACTTTCGGAAATTGGGCGTCGGCGCATTACGCGCAGGACCACGCGCCGATAGCCGAACAGGCGACAGCCGAGGGACACGCCGTAAGATGCTTATATATGCTTGCGGGAGCGGCGGATATAGCGCGGGAATGCGGCGACAAAAAATTAAAAAAAGCGTGCGAGACGGTATTTGAAAACATAGTGGGCAAAAGAATGTACGTCACCGGGGGGATCGGCGGAAATTATGCGGGCGAAGCGTTCTCGTACGATTATGATTTGCCAAACGAGCTTGCATATACAGAAACATGCGCGTCGATCGCCATGATTTTCTTCTGCCAGAGAATGTATCTGCTTACGGGCGAAGCGAAATATATGAATATCGTTGAAATGCAGTTATATAATACGGTTTTGGCGGGGATTTCTTTACACGGCGACCGGTTTTTCTATTGTAACCCATTGGAAGTCCATCCGGAGCGGCGCGACTATTTCACGACGATAAAAAATTCGCAGTTCTCGCCGGAATACGAGAGGCCGGAATATTTCGGGTGCTCGTGCTGCCCGCCGAACGTAATAAGACTGATCGCTTCGATCGGGCAGTATATGTACCACATTGACGAAGATAATAATAAGATCTGCGTGAATTTATATAATTCGTCCGAGTTTGATTATAACGGAATAAAAATAACGCAGGAAACGGATTATCCCAGAGACGGGAAGATAAAAATTACGGTTGAGTGTGAAAGGGAACTGGAACTATATTTTAGGATACCGGCCTGGAATAAAAAACATAGTTGCGATATATTATATGATATTATTAACCGCGAATATATAAAAATAACTTTAAAACCAGGATATAATAATTTTACGCTTGATTTCGATATGCCCGTAGTCGAATTATACGCGAACCCGAAAGTCCATTATTGCGCGGGCAGGATCGCGATAAAACGCGGCCCGGTCGTTTACTGCGCGGAAGGGATCGACAACGGCGAAAATCTCAAATCCGTACAAATAAGCGAAAATCCGGATTATCAATGCGAGCAGTCTGAAATCGACGGCAATCATATCATAAAAATCACATGCGACTGTGAAATCGTGGCAGAAAATTCGGAAGTTTTATATTCCGAAAAACCGTTTAAAAAAGAAAAAATGAAGCTGTCGCTTATTCCCTACGCCGCATGGGCGAACAGGGGCAGAAACGAAATGCTGGTTTGGCTCTTGAAAAAAAATAAATAAAAAATTTATCTGTGTCCCGGCTGCAAAACGCCGTCGTACCGGTCTTTTTCGCATAACGCTTTTTGTCCCGCTCCCAATATAATATCCTGGCCGATCGTCAATAAAAAATTTCCGAGGGTGTTTTGTTCGTCCGCGGTCAAATTTTCGGTCAGCAAAAGCGCGATCGCCGCCGCCAATAAAACGATATCTTTTTCGTGCATATCAAAAAAACCGTTCATGATATATTTATCTCCATGTATGATTATTGATTATATTTGATTAATGGATCGATGATAATAAATATATATGCGCGGTTTTGATATAATATATATAAACAATTATTTTTGACAGGCGTATTATTTTAAGAATAGCTTAAGTTATAATGAATTTGGGCAATTTGAAATAATATGTGAATATTCTGTAACATGGCCGCCAATTTTTATATAATTGACTGATAAATATTGACTTTTTTTATATTAGTGGTACAATAATAAATATGAATTTTAATTTATTTATTTTTTATAAATAATTAAGGTGGAGAAAATAAATGAGCAATTTCGGATTTGAATACGAAAACGAAAATAAGGCGACAATACTGATCGTCGACGACGTTGAAATAAACCGCCTGATTCTCGAAGATATGCTGTGCGAAGATTATAACATCGAACAGGCCGAGAACGGCATCGAAGCCCTGACAAAACTTCTGAACGGAAGCTGCAAGCCGGCGCTTGTCCTTCTGGATATTATGATGCCCGAAATGGACGGGCTTGAAGTGCTGCAAACCATGAGGGCAAACGAAGAAACAAAAGTGATCCCGGTTATATTAATAACCGCGGCGGACCCCGACGAATACGAAGCCAAAGGGCTTTCGGGCGGCGCGGTGGATTATATTATCAAGCCTTTTGCGAACAATATCGTCAAATCGCGTATCGACAATCAAATGGAACTCGCGATGTACAGGCAAAAACTGGAACAAATGGTAAACAAAAAAGTCAACGAACTCATAGCGACAAAAGAAAAAATGATGACCGTCATGGCGGACTTCATAGAAGTCCGAAACCTTGAATCGGGGGAACATGTAAAAAGGACTTCTGTTTTGGCGGGAATGATCGCCGAAATCCTCGTGAAAAATCCGTTATTCAAAGATGAGCTCCTTGCGGCGGATTATCATATTATGACAAAAGCCGCGCCCCTGCATGACGTGGGTAAGATTGCCGTACCCGACGATATATTGTTAAAAGCCGGAAAACTTACCCCGGAAGAATTCAGTATAATAGAAACCCACACAACCATAGGCAGCGAAATGATAAAGAAAATGCAAACCGACGAAGAAGAAGATTTATACTTAAAGCATTGTTACGATATATGCAGGCATCACCACGAAAGATGGGACGGGAGAGGTTATCCCGATAAACTGGCGGGCAACGAGATCCCGTTATCCGCGAGAATTGTTTCGATCGTCGACGTCTACGACGCATTGGTAAGCCAGAGGGTTTACAAGCCGCCGTTCAGCCATGAAGAAGCCATGAGAATAATCGTTGAGGACGCGGGAAAAAAATTTGACGCGAATATAGTCGCGGATCTGATCGAGAACGATCATATTTTCAGAAAAGTATATGGGATATAGAACAATTCATAATTTATAATTCACAATTTATAATTAAAAATTAAAAATTGAAAATTGAAAATTGGGCGGGGGTTTTAAGAAATTGATTCCCCGTTTGTTTTTTTATTTTTAAATTTTTTTGTTTTGACCGGTAACCGGAAATATATTTTTGGTACTATATATGCGAAAATGTTTTCAAACTACCCCGTCAGGCTAACGCCTGCCACCCCTCAGCAGAGGGGAATTCGCCTCGAACTTCGTTCGGGATAAACGATAAACCTGCGAAAATTTTTAAGATTATTTTAAGGATTGGGATTATGCGGGATACAAAAATCATCACGGAAAACATAGTAAATTCAATGAACAGCATATTTTCTTTTTCTCTGGCGCGGACGAATAACGCGACGGAAGCCGAAGATTTGTCGCAGCAAATCATAACTGAACTTTTATCGTCGGCGGATTCGTTGAAAGATATAAACGCGTTTTACGGCTGGATGTGGTCTGTGGCGAAAAACACATACGGAAAATATTCGCGCAAACGCCAAAAAGAAAGAAATATGCAAGGCGGTTATGATATTGATTCTGTTGACGGCGGAAATATGACGGCCGGCGGCAGGAAAAACGTCGAAGAAGATATGATTTTAAAAGAAGATATAAATCTTTTAAAACGCGAACTGTCCCTGCTGACGCAAAAATATCGCGAGGCCGTCGTGAAATATTATATCGAGGACAAATCCTGCGCCCAAATAGCCGGCGAACTTTCGGTCACGGTCGAAACAGTAAAGCACTTGCTCTTTAAAGCGAGAAAAATTTTGAAAGAAGGTATGAATATGAATCGCGAATTTGGTGAAAAAAGTTATAAGCCGGGATTTTTCTGGCTCGACAAATGGATAAAATCAGGCTGGCTGGCATATCGGAAAGCAACCGAAGCGCTTGATACGAGAAAACTCCCCGGAAATATATTGTTATCGGCGTATTACGCTCCGTTAACAATGGACGAAATAAGCATGGAACTCGGCGTAGCGGCGCCGTATCTTGAAGACGAAGTAAAAATTTTATTGGAATGTGATTTATTAAAACAATTGCAGAACGGACGCTATCAGACAAATATTTTTATTTATACGACAGTCTGCCAGGAAGATATAATTTTAAAAACAAAAGACATATATAAAAAACACGCGCAGAAGCTGATTTCGTTGGTTGATAAAAAAATTTCGGAAGTAAAAGAACTGGTATTCCTAAACGAAGACGTTTCGCAAAATAAACTAAAATGGTTCGTTTCGCATTTTATATTATGGCACGCCGCCCGTAAAAATCAAAAAGATTTGAAATTTCCCGTACTCCCGACAGGCGCGATCGGTTTCTTGCAGGGATATAATCACGGCTATCTGGAATACGATTTTGGATTTTGGGGAAAAGCACGCGGCGAGCGTTACAGCGGACATTATGGCGGATGGGTACACGTTACTAATTATAAGCTTATGGAAAATCGTCAGGTCAGGATCGGAGGCAGTCAGCAAGATATTGATTTTTTGATTTCCGTTGAAAACAAACAATTTGATAAATTTATGCCCGATGAAATAGCGCATTATTTACAATGGCCGTTTATCGAAAAAGACGGCGATTCATATAAATCGTTATGCCCTGTTATGTCGCAGGCGCAATACGATAAATTATGCGAAATATGTTCGGACGCCGTTGATGAAATGAACACTGCATTGATTGAAACAAGTTTAATCGTTGCGGAAGTTATGAAAAATCATGCCCCGTCGGCGGTTCAGGATCAGTGCAAAGACCTTGCCGTAATAAAAAGTTCGTTTAACAATATGGCAAGTATAATAGCAAACTTGTGTGAAAACGGCTATTTGAACATTCCGTCACAGCATGAAATTTTGACGATATATACGGTGATATAACGCGGTCGGGCGTAGGGGCGGATTCCATATCCGCCCCGAATTTTTAGCAATTCCCGCCATTTTTAGAATAATAAAACATGATTTTGCGAATAATAAACAATAATTGCGCATTTTTAATTTTTAATTGTGAATTGTGAATTGTCAACGGAGGTTGTTGTTTATTTATGCAGGATATAAATCAAAACGCGAGGAATTTAGGTTATAATATATCTCTCGCATATAAAAACGCGGGAAATATAAAAACGGGGAACTTTGCGAAAAATCAAAGAAAAAATCTCGAATTTATAAAAAAAATCTACGCAAAAGCCGTCGAAGCCAAAGAAAAAGATAAAAATCTTTTTCTTCCCGTTCACTTTGAATGGATTTGCGATAATTATTATATAATCGAACGCGAAGTTAAAAATATATGCAAAAGTTTGCCGTATGTATCAAAATTGCCGGGTATTGTAGGGACGAATTGTGTTCGTCCGTCGAATCATTACCCGCCATACCGGGCGAACGCAGTTCGCCCCTACACAGAAATCAGGATTTACGTAATTTTAAAAGAATTAATAACGAATTACGACGGCGAAATCAATCCGCAAATTCTTGAAGATTATATCGAAACAATTCAAAATAATGGGAATTATTTATCAATAAGCGAATTGTCGCTTGTAAGGATCATGCTTGCCGCTTCGGTTTGTTCGGCGATATATGATATATGCGTAAAATTGTCTGAATATTTAAACAAAAATATCGATTCGCTTCCCGATAATCTCGCGCATTCTCTCGGATATTGCATAAGAAATCTTCGGTTCTGTTCGATTTACCGGTTTGAGAATCTTTATGAAAAATGCTGCAAAATTGATGAAATCTTTACCCGCGACCCCGCCGGGATCTATAAAAATATGGACAAAACGACAAAAGATTATTACAGGCGCCGTTTGTCGGAGATTGCGAAAAAAAATTCACAGGACGAAACTGAAACCGCCGAAAAAATATATTATAAAGCTTTGGAGGCGTATAATGCGCAAACCCCACTGCCCCCCTTTAATATCCGAACAAGTTCGGGAAAAGGGGCTGACGAAAAAAAGGCGCATATCGGTTATTATCTCCTGCAAAAAAAATCACCCAAACGTATGTATTTTATCGTGATGTTTTCGCTTCTTATATTTTTTATATTTTTCGCTTCACGGATTACAGGGGCGGCTTTTATATTTTTAATTCTGCCTTTGTGGGAATTTGCGAAACAGATAACGGATTTTAGTTTTTCGCGTTTTATCAGAACAGCCCCATTGCCGAAACTTGAAATAACCGATATTCCCGACGATAAAAAAACGCTTGTCTGTATTACGACTTTATTATTCGGGGAAGGGAAAGACGATTCGCTTTTTGACAGGTTAGAAAAATTTTATCATTGCAACAGGGATAAAAATATAAACTTCTCGATTCTCGGCGACTTTAAAGACAACGAGAATAAAGAAACAATAAACGATGTTAAAATTATAGAATACGCGAAAAAGAGAATAGAAGAATTAAACGAAAAATATGATCATTCTTTCAGTTTGTTTATTCGCGGCAGGGCGTATTCAAAAAGCGAAAAAAGATATATGGGCTGGGAACGAAAACGCGGGGCTTTGATTGAACTTGTGAGGTTTATCAAAAATAAACCTACGACTATAACGACTTTTTGCGGCGATATCGATTTTATAAAAGACGTGAAATATGTCATAACGCTTGACGCGGACACAAACCTCGGAATCGGAAACGTGAAAGATATGCTTGCCGCAATGATGCACCCAAACGCAAAGCCTGTGTTTGACGAAAATAAAAAAATCGTGGTCGACGGCTACGGCGTCATGCAGCCGAGAATGGGAACGGATTTGTCGGCTTCGTCAAAAACGCCGTTTACGAGAATGATGTGCGGTTCGGGCGGAATCGATATTTATTCTTCCGCGGCATTTGATTTGTATCAGGAAATATACGGCGAGGGGAATTTTTGCGGTAAGGGAATTTTTGACGTCGATCTATTTTATAAAACGATCGACGGGGCATATCCCGAAGAAACGGTTTTAAGCCATGATTTGCTTGAAGGGACAAGGCTCAGGTGCGGGTTTATATCGGATCTGGAATGGACCGACGGGATCCCGAAAAATCCCGCGTCTTATTTCGACAGGCTTCACAGATGGATAAGGGGCGATATGCAGGCATTGAATTTTACCGGCGCGAAAATCAAAACTGCGGACGGCCAAATCGTCAAAAATCCCATAAGCGCGTTATCGAAATATAAAATATTCGATAACGTCAGACGCGCGTCTTTGCCCGTATTTTCTGTTTTGGCGATGATTGTTTCTCTTATATTTTATTATATATTCAGGTTTTCTTATAATAATTGCGGCAGATTGCCTTTGAATGCCGGGATATTGGCCGTTTTGTATGTGATATTCCCGATGATTTCGGGGATATTGTCAATCTTTATGATTTCGTCGTTTCAGAATATATCAAAACGCTTTTCGTCAAAAGTTATGACAAGCATTTGGCAGAATATATTTAACGCGGCGTTTGATTTATCAGCCCTGGCGTACAGGGCTTTTCTGAGTTTTGACGCGATAATCCGCTCGTTTTTCAGAATGTTGATAACAAAAAGAAAAATGCTGTCATGGATCACTGCTTCTGAGGGCGAACTGAAAAGTAAAGGTTTTATACTTTACATCAGGAAAATGTTTTTATCGGCTGTTTTAGGATTGATTTTTGTGATTTTCGCGCCTTTCGGGGCGTATAAAATTCTGGGGATGATGTGGCTGTTCTTTCCTGTCACGGCGTATATCATGGGCAAAGAGACTGATGATTCGGCCGAGCGAAAACTCAGCGAAAATCAGGAGAATAAACTTAAAACTTATATTTCTGATATGTGGAAATTTTACGCCGCAACAGTAAACAAACGCGACAATCATCTTCCGCCGGACAATATACAATTTTTTCCGATAGAATCGACAGCCCACAGGACTTCGCCGACAAATATAGGCTTATATATGCTCTCGGTTTTATGCGCGAGGGATTTTGAATTAATAGACACAAAAACGATGTGTTCAAGACTTGACGCGACTGTTTCGACCGTTGAAAAAATGGAAAAATGGAACGGGCATTTATACAACTGGTACGACACAAAAACTTTAACCGTCATAGGATCGAGATTTATTTCGACCGTTGACAGCGGGAATTTCGCCGCGTGCCTGACTGCGCTGAAAGAGGGGATACGGGAATATTGTAGGGGCGATTATCACGAAATTCGTTCGTGTTTATCGCCTGCGGACGAACACAGTTCGTCCCTACGAAATATGATCCAACGCATCGAAAAAATCCTCGACGAAATGAAATTCAACGCCCTCTATAATCCGTCACGCGATTTGTTTTATATAGGGTTTGACGAAGAATCGAACAGTTACGGCGAAAATTGTTATGATTTATATATGAGCGAAGCGAAAATAACCAGTTATTTTTCAATAGCCAGACGCGAGATCCCCAAAAAACATTGGCAGAAACTCGGCAGAACGTTAATTAAAGAAAACGGCTATATGGGTCTTGCTTCATGGACCGGCACGGCTTTTGAATATTTTATGCCCAATCTTTTGCTGCCGTTATATAAAAATTCTTTAAGTTACGAAGCTCACAGATTCGCGTTGCGGGAACAGGCGAAACGCAGGGCAAAATATGAAAATACCGAAGTTTGGGGGATATCAGAAAGCGGATTTTACGCGTTTGACTTTGATATGAATTATCAGTATCAGGCGTTCGGCGTGCAAAAACTGGGATTAAAACGCGGGTTGAATAAAGATCTTGTGATAAGCCCGTATTCGTCATTTCTGGCTTTGAGCATAGCCCCGCGATATTCTATGAGTAATCTGGCGAGGCTCGAAAAAATCGGCATGTACGGCAAATACGGTTTTTACGAGGCGTGCGATTTCACGGCAAGCCGCGCAGGCAGGGGAATGTGCATAGTCAAAAGTTATATGGCGCATCATATCGGCATGAGCATAATCGCCGCCGCGAATGCGTGCAGGGAAAATCTATTCCAAAAACGTTTTATGAAAGACGCGGCGCAGCGCGGCGCGTCGGAATTATTACAGGAAAAAATCCCGGTCGACGCGATTATTTTCGAGGATATAAATTCACGCGAAGTCCCGGAAAAAATCAACCGTTCTTACGGTTTGATCGAAAAAAACACGGGGAAAATCAATCTTGAAAATCCCGTGTGCGGTCTTATTTCAAACTCAAAAACGAAAATCACGGCGTCGTCTTCCGGCGATATTATGCTATCCGACGGGGTATATACGATAAACTACGTTGATTTTGACAGATATAATAACACAAGACCGTTTTCTGTGATGTTCAAATACGGTGATGAAATCTTTTCGCAGACTAAAATTCCGTTGAACCGCGAAAACGCCGAGTATTTATACGAATTTACGGATTCATACGCCCACTATTCGATCAAAGAAATCATAAACGGCGTTCATATAACGGGGGACGTTTCGTATTCGCTCATATCAGATATGTCCTGTTTTGTGATAGACGCGGGGATCAATATAACAAATATAACAAATGCAGGGCGTGACGGCATAAACGAACTTCGGTCGTTTCACGCGCCGTTTACAGAAGAAAAAATGCGGCGCGCCGGGCCGCCGCGCCCTACGAATGACGCGCAAAAAAACGAAAAACCCGTAAAACCCGAAATGATGTTATATTTCGAGCCGATCATAACAAAACTTGAAGATTTTAAAGCGCATCCGGCATTTTCGGCATTATCCGTCGAAACCGAATACGACGAAAAAAATAAAGTTTTGTTTTATAAAAGACGTCCCATGCACGAGCATGAAACGGAAAAATGGCTTGCGATAACAATAAAAACAGAAGCGTCCGGCGATTTTACTTTTACATTTGAAACGAGAAGAGACGATATACTGCCGCATTTATATGACGAAAACGATATTGCAAATATTTTTTGCAGGGATTTTTCAAATACATCGGGGGCGTGTATAAATCCCGTCTGCGCGATAAAAACCGAACCCCGCAATGCACAGAAAAACAAAAACCGTTACGAATCGGTCTTTTATATCGCTTTCGCAAATAAAAAAGAAGACGCGTTAAATATTCTAAAAAACGCGCAGCTCAGAAATATCGCAAAAGAAAATCAAAAAATAACCGAAAGCAATCATAACCGTCTGATGGTTTCGGGAATCACGCCGAAAGATAAAAATCTGCTCGATATTATTTTTTCTTGTATATATTGTAAAACTTTGAATAATAAAGCCAAGAAAAACGATATAACCGGATTATCGGCTTCGTTAAAAACTCTTTGGAAAGAAGGCATATCCGGAGATTTGCCGATTGTCTTACTCGTAATAAACGACGAAGAAAAAGCTGATATTTTCGAAGAATATCTGCATGTCTACAAATATCTCGCGTTATCCGGACAGAAATATGATTTTGTCGTAATTTATTCAGAAATCGAAAAATATAACAGGCCGTGTAAAAATAAAATCTGGGACATGATAAAGAAAAACAACTGCGAACATTTTCTAAAAAAACGCGGCGGCATATTTGTTCTAGACAGGACAAATCTCGATTTTGAACAAACGCGTTTGTTATACGCGTTTGCTTCGTATAAATATGACGCGGGGGCAAATCACATAAACGAGACACATGCCGATATAGCCGATATAATAGACAAAATCCCGAAAATAAAAATAAAACCGGATTATGGTTCTGATTTTAAAAATTTTGTTTTCGGCGAACCCGTTTTAGAAACGCACGGAGGGTATTTTGGAAATGATGATTCGTTTTATATAAACTGCGCGGATAAAAAAGCGCCGTGGTCGCATATTATGTCAAACAGCCAGTTCGGGACTTTAATCACGCATAAATCGCTCGGATTCACATGGTATTCAAACGCGCGGGAAAGACGTTTGACAGCGTGGGAAAATGATCCTGTATACGGCATGAAAAGCGAGAGATTGATATTGTCTGCAAACGGCGAAAAATATGATTTGTGCGCGATGTCGTCGCGGCTTAAAATCTTCCCGAACGGCGGGGAATATTACGGCAGAATAAAAAATCTGGAATATAAAATTTCTGTTACAGTTGATGAAAAAATTTTTGTAAAACTGATTGAGGCGACGTTTTATCCTGTAAATCCCGATGAAGATTTGAGTTTTGAAATCAGTTATTTAATCAGGCCTGTTATGGGAGCGGATAATAGCAAACTCAATTTTCTTGATATAAACGATATACGAAACGACACAATATCTTTCAGAAACGTATGCAATATGGATTTCTATGACTGGAAAGGTTTTATCAGGGCAGTCGGCGGGAAGATCAGATCCCACGATATGATGGAATTTCTCACAGATTCAAAAGTCAACGCGCATGAAAGCGATTATATAGCCGTATCGAAAAATTTGAATATCAACGATATAAAAAAAGCCGTTTTCGCGCTCGGCTGTTATAAAAATTTAAAATATTTCGATTCTGTTTATAAAAAATTAAGCGACCAAAGTTTTACGGAAAATATGGCGGAGCGGTCAAAAAAATTTATATTAAATCATATGCCGAAAATAAAATTAAACAGCCAAAATAAAGCAATGGACATCATGTTCAATACGTTTCTGCCGTATCAGAATATTGTCGGGCGCATATTCGGACGCACGGGGTTTTATCAATCGAGCGGAGCGTTCGGTTATAGAGACCAGCTTCAGGATATGGCGGGGCTTGTGTATTCTTCACCCGGTCTTGTAAAAGCGCATATATACAGGGCGGCGGCTCACCAATTTATCGAAGGG
>Ga0209628_10001029_pt1 | contig 17621 bp, 15 predicted proteins | sample TergutCu122P4_FD_187285 | JGI IMG/M metagenome (GOLD analysis project Ga0209628, IMG submission 187285) | Cubitermes ugandensis P4 segment gut microbial communities from Kakamega Forest, Kenya - Cu122 P4 (SPAdes) (version 2) | ecosystem: Host-associated > Arthropoda: Insects > Digestive system...
AAACGGCCTCCAACGCTGCCACGGCGGGGCAAAAAGTGCTGTTGGAAGACGGTTTGTCTCATGTCGTGAAAGTCGGCAAGCTTTGGGCTACGTAAGCTGCTTTTGCAGATGGTTCTTCAGAGAATCCCTAACTCCCTGAATGCTTATGTTTTTACCTGGACACAAGCCGCTGCGTGAGCATGCGGCCTGAGCGCCATAGCGTGATCGTGCCTGTGCAGCCGAGAAATGGGCCTGGCGACGCTATCAAAGCGTGTTTGCGATACCGGCGCGGGCGTGCAAGGTCTGCGGCGTTGCAATCCCTGCCCACTGGCCGGTGGCTGCGGTTTGCGCCTTGCAGCTCATCCCGATCCACGGATGGCGCATTATGCAAGGCATCTGTTCCCTATACTGTATTAATTTGTAAGCGGCGCATAGGGGAAAACCCTGAGATGCAGGGGGCCGGGAGTCGTTCAGGCGTATTTATACAGTTTTGATAGCTGCCCGCGCTTGCCACGCAAGGTTTTGCGATTGGTTTAAATCGCAAAACCGTACTGATCAAGCGCGGGCAGCTATCATAAATGCAGCTATTTTATCCCTGGACGGCGGCCAGCGCTTGCGCGCCGTGTTTGGCGGCTTTGCGGCGCATGTACCAGTGGTGCGCGCGGTCCAGGTACAGGTAGATGACCGGCGTGGTAAAGAGCGTGAGCATTTGCGACAGGATCAGCCCGCCGACCATGGCGTAGCCAAGCGGGCGGCGCAATTCAGACCCGGCGCCGTGGCCCAGCATCAGCGGCAGGCCGGCCAGCAGGGCGCACATGGTGGTCATCATGATGGGGCGAAAGCGCAGCAGGCAGGCTTCGAAGATGGCCTCGCGCGGGTTCATGCCCTTGTCGCGCTCGGCATGCAGGGCAAAGTCCACCATCATGATGCCGTTCTTCTTGACGATGCCGATCAGCAAGATGATGCCGATCAGCGCGATTACGGTCAGGTCGTAGCCGCCCCACATCAGGATCAGCAGCGCGCCCACGCCCGCCGAGGGCAGGGTGGACAAGATGGTGAGCGGGTGGATGTAGCTCTCATACAGCAGACCGAGCACGATGTACACCGACACCAGCGCCGCCAAAATCAGGTACGGCTGCGTGCGCAGCGAATCGCCAAAGGCTTGCGCCGTGCCCTGGAAGGTGCCCGACAGCGTGGCGGGCAGCCCCATGTCGGCCTGCGCTTTCTGGATGGCGTCCACCGCCTGCCCCAGCGCCGCGCCGGGCGCCAGGTTGAAGGAGATGGTCACACTGGGAAACTGGCCCTGGTGGTTGACCGCCAGATAACCCGTCTTGTTGGTATCAACTTTGACAAAGGTGGACAGCGGCACCTGCTGGCCGGTGAGCGGCGAGGTGATGTGCAGCTTGTCAAAGATCTGCGGGTCGCGTTGCAACTCGGGCGTGACTTCCAGAATCACGTTGTAGCTGTTGAGTTGCGTGAAGTACTGCGCCACCTGGCGCTGGCCGATGGCGTTGTACAGCGTGGCGTCCACCAGCGCGGGCGTGATGCCGTAGCTGGCGGCGCGCTCGCGGTCGATGATGACGTTGGCGGTGGGCGCGGCGTTTTGCTGGTCGGACGTTACGTCGGCAAGCTGCGGCAGGCCGCGCAGGGTTTGCACCAGCCTGGGCGCCCATTCATTCAGCTCGTCCAGGTTGGAATCGACCAGCGTGTACTGAAACTGCGTGCGCGATGGCCGCCCGCCCATGGAGATGTCCTGCATTGCCTGCATGAACAGGGTGATGCCGCCCACCTTGGCCAGTTGCGGGCGCAGGCGGTCGATGATTTGGCTGGCCGATTCCTTGCGGCCTTCGTCCAGGGGCTTCAAGGCAATGAAGAAGTTGCCCGAGTTGAAAGTGGATGCGCCCACCTGAAAGCTGAACGCGGTCACGTCCGGGTCCTTGCGCACGATGTCGGCCAGTTGCAGCATGCGCGCGCGCATCGACTGCGAGGACGAATCCTGCGCCGCGTCCGCGCTGCCAAAGATAAAGCCCGTGTCCTGCTGCGGGAAAAAGCCCTTGGGCATGGCGATGAACAAAATCACCGCGCCCGCCACCGCGGCCAAAAAGGTCAGCAGCGTGATGAACTGGTGGCGCAGCACCACCGTAAGGCCGCTTTTGTAGAGGTTTTGCAGGCCGTCAAAGCCGCGCTCGAACAGGTTGAACAGCTTGCCGTGTTTGGGCTTGCCGCCGGCCTCTTCATGCCCTTTCAGGAACTTGGCGCACAGCATGGGCGTGAGCGTGAGCGTGAGCAGCACCGAGACCACGATGGTCAGCGTGACCGTCACCGCGAACTCGCGCAGCAGCCGCCCGACGATTCCGCCCATCAGCAGCAGCGGGATGAACACCGCCACCAGCGACACCGAAATCGAGATGATGGTAAAGCCGATCTCGCGCGCGCCTTGCAGCGCCGCCTGCATGGGGGCCATGCCGTCTTCGATGTGGCGGTAGATGTTTTCCACCATCACGATGGCGTCATCCACCACAAAGCCGACCGCGATCGTCAGCGCCATCAGCGACAGGTTGTCCAGGCTGTAGTTCAGCAGGTACATCACGGCGGCGGTGCCCATGATCGCCAGCGGCACCGTCAGGCTGGGAATCAGCGTGACCGTGAGGTTGCGCAAAAACACAAAGATCACCGCCACCACCAGGCAAATCGACAGGATGAGCGTGAACTCCACCTCCTTGACCGAGGCGCGGATGGTCTGCGTGCGGTCCATCGCCACCGACACCGACATGTTGGGCGGCAGCGCCGCCTGCAGCCTGGGCAGCGCGGCCTTGACGCGATCGACGGTTTCGATCACGTTGGCGCCGGGCATCTTGAAGATCATCAGCATGATCGCGCGCCCGTCGATGATGGTGGAATCGGGCGCGGCTGCCGGCCCGTTGCCGGCCCAGGCGGCGATCTTGACGTTTTCCGGCGCGTCGATGGCCACGCCAACGTCGCGCACGCGCACCGGCACGCCACCGCGCCAGGCCAGCACCGCGTCGTTCCACGGCGCGGCCTTGAGCAGCTGGTCGTTGGTATAGACGTTGAACGCCTGCGATTCGCCGTCGATGGTGCCGGTGGGCGCGCTCACCGTGGTGGTGGCGATGACGGCGCGGATTTCTTCCAGCGACATGCCCAGCGTCTTGATCTTGGCCGGATCGATCTGGATGCGCACGGCCGGTTTTTGCGAGCCGTTGATGTTGACCTGGCCCACCCCGTCCAGACGCGAAATCTGCTGCGCCACCACGTTGTCGGCGTAATCGCTGACCTCGATCAGCGGCAGCGTTTTGGACTGCGCCACCAGCACCATGATCGGCGCATCGGCCGGGTTCACTTTGCGAAAACTTGGCGGACTGGGCAGGTTCTTGGGTAACTGGCCGGTAGCGGCGTTGATGGCTGTCTGCACGTCCAGCGCCGCGCCGTCGATGTTGCGGTTCAGATCAAATTGCAGCGTGATCTGCGTAAAGCCCAGCGAGCTGGCCGAGGTCATTTGCGACAGACCCGGAATCAGCGAAAACTGGCGCTCCAGCGGCTGCGCGACGGTGGATGCCATGGTCTCCGGACTGGCGCCGGGCAGCCGGCCCCAGACCTGGATGGTGGGAAAGTCCACCTGCGGCAAGGGCGCCACCGGCAGCAGCGGCCAGGCCACCAGCCCGATCAGCAGCACCGCCAGCGCCAGCAGCGTGGTGCCGACGGGACGCCGGATAAAGCCTTCTGAAACGTTCATGGCGCGGCTCCCCCCTTGCCGCTGTCTTTGCCCACATCACCCGCTTGCGGGAGAGGGGTTGGGGGAGAGGGCTGGCCTGCGGCATGCATCTCAACCACCTGCGCATCCGGCTTGAGCTTGTAGTGCCCATCGGTCACCACGCGCTCGCCCGCCTTCAGTCCCCGCGTGACGACCGCGATGCCGTCCTGCACGCTGCTGTCGTCAATGGCGATCGGCTGGATGTGCGCCTTGCCGCCTTCATCGATCACATACGCATACAGCCCGTTTTGGCCGCGCTGCACTGCCGCCGATGGCACCGTCAGCGCCTGCTGGCGCTGACCCAGCACGATGCGTGCGTCCACCGACTGGCCCGGCCACAGCTTGTGCTGCGGGTTGGGCAAATGCGCCTTGAGCGTGATGGTGCCGGTGGCCGCGTCGATCTGGTTGTTGAGCAGCACCAGCTTGCCGTCGGCCAGCACCTGGCGCGAGCCGCGCTCCAGCGCCTGCACCGCCAGCGGCGCGCTGCTGGCGTTCAGCGCCGCGTTGACGGACTGAAACGCGCTTTCGGGCAGCGTGAACTGCACCGCGATCGGGTCGATCTGGTTGATCACCAGCAGCCCGCCCGGATCGGCCGCGCGCACGATGTTGCCCGGATCGACCAGCCGCGCGCCCACGCGCCCGCTGATCGGCGCGGCGATGGTGGTGTAGCTCAGGTTCACGCGCGCCAGCGCAATTTGCGCCTCGTCGGTTTGCACCGCCGCCTGCAACTGGCCGACCAGCGTGCGCTGCGTGTCCAGCGTCTGGCGCGTGGTGGCGTCTTGCTTGATCAGCTCTTCGTAGCGCGCCAGATCGGCGCGCGCATTGGCCAGCGACGCCTCGTCGCGCGCCTTTTGCGCCAGACTCTGGTCAAGCTGCGCCTGATAGCTGCGCGGGTCGATGCGCGCCAGCACCTGACCGGCTTTTACGTCCTGGCCTTCCTTGAACTCCACGCGCTCGAGCTGCCCGTCCACGCGCGGCTTGACCGTGACCGACATCACCGGCAGCACCGAGCCAATGCCGATGCGCGCCAGCGGCACGGTTTTTTCCTGCACCAGCGCCGTGCGCACCGGCACTGGAGGCGCGGCTTTCGGCGCGGGCGCGGATTTTGAGAACAGGCGCGTGAACCAGTTGCCCTCGGGCTGCGCCTTGCCGCCCGGCGCTTGCTGCTGCGCGGCGCTGGCCGGCGGCGCGGTTTGCGCCTCGGCCCGCCAACTGGCGGCGGCCCAGCCAAGCGCCGCCAGCGCGGCGGGCAGCGCAATCCAGCGCGGCCAATGGCGCTGCCGGGGGGTGGAATTGGAAATATCTTGCGCGTTGTCCATCGCGTCACTCGTTGGAAGTAGATGATGAAGAAGAGGAAACCGTGGTGGCGGCGCTGCCCGGCGCGGGCAATTGCCCGGCGTTCCAGCCCCCGCCAAGAGCTTTTACCAGCGCCACGCTGGCGGCGAACTGGCGGCCTTGCAGTTGCAGCGCCGCGCGGTCGGCCGTCAGCGCCAGCGACTGCGCGGTAATCACCGCCGTATAGGGCGCGGTGCCAGCGCGGTACTGCGCCAGCAGCACTTGCAGCGATTCGTGCGCGGAGCGCGCCGCTTCGTCCTGCGCCGCGCGCTCGCGCTCCAGCTCGCCCAGGGCGGCGAGGTTGTCCTCCACCTCCTGAAAAGCATTCAGCACGACCTGGCGGTAACCGGCGGCGGCGGCGTCAAAACCGGCTTGCGCCTGCGCCACTTGCGCGTTGCGCGCGCCGCCGTCAAACAAAGTGCCCGCCAGCGCCGCGCCCAGCGCCCACACGCGCCCCGGCATGTTGAACCAGTGGCTGAAGCCGCTGCCCTGATAACCGCCGCTGCCGCTCAAGGTCAGGTGCGGGAAATACGCCGCCTGCGCCACGCCAATGCTGGCATTGGCCGCCGCCACGCGCCGCTCGGCGGCGGCGATGTCGGGGCGGCGCTCCAGCAATTGCGACGGCAGCCCCGGCGGCGTGGCCGGCAGCCGCGCCTGCAACGGCGCGGGCGGCAGCGCAAACGCCGCCGGGGTTTGACCGGTCAGCACCGCCAGCGCGTGCTCCATTTGCCGCCGCGCCAGGGCCAGATCCACCGCCTGCGCCTGCGCCGACGACAGCGTGCTGCGCGCCAGCGCCACGTCGCTGCGCGTAACCACCCCGGCGCGGTACTGCGCTTGCGACATGGCCAGGGATTTTTCGTAGCCCTCGATGGTGCGCGCGTACAAATCCTTTTGCAAATCGAGCAGCCGCAGTTGCAAATAGGTATTGACCACCGCCGCCTGCACCGCCAGCCGGGCGGCGGCCAGATCGGCGGCGCTGGCCTGCGCGCTGCTTTCGGCCGCTTCTACCCGGCGGCGCACGCCGCCCCACAAATCAGGCTCCCACGCCGCCTGCAGCGACCACGCATGGCTGTTGCCCAGGCCACTGCTGATGCTGCGCGCGCGCCCGGCCTGCGCGCCCAGCCCAACGGTGGGATAAAACGCCGCTTGCGCGCCCTGCATCAGCGCCTGCGCCTGACGGTACTGCGCCGCGGCCTGTTGCAGGCTTTGGTTGGCGGCATTGGCTTGCGCCACCAGCGCATTCAAGTCAGCATCGCCAAACGCCTGCCACCACTCTTGACCGTCAGCGGCCAGGGCGGGAGCGGCGGGCTTCCACAAATCGCTTTCCTTGAAAGCCGGCAGATCCACGCCGGGCGGCGGCGCGGGCCGCTGGTAGTCCGGCCCCACGGCGCAGCCCGCCGCAACGGCCGCAAGCGCCGCCGCCAGCGCAAGCGCCAGCGGCCGCCGAATGGCAAAAGGGGGCATGAGCATGTCAGTTCAAAAAACACAAAAGCGTTGACTATAGAGCCTGTTTGCCAATTCTTTGAGGCAGCGCAGAAGTCTTTACGGATTGGATGCAAAGCGCGCAGCGCGGTTATGGCGATGATTTGCAACCATGTCAAAGCCGCCGCAGGCAGCGGAAATTATGAACAAAAAACGGCTCCAGCGCTTGGCCGGCAAGCGCTGGCAGCTATTTTGTTTGTAGTATTGTGGGGGCATTGGCAGGCGATGTAAGCTTTGCGCCGTCAAGGAGAAATTTTCATGAAAATCCTGCTGGCCGTGGATGGCAGCCCGTACACCAGAAAGATGCTGGCCTACCTGACCACGCATCTGGAGCTGTTTGCGGGCGGCAGCCAATACACCCTGCTGACCGTGCAACTGCCACTGCCGCCGCGCGCGCGCGCCGCCGTCGGCAAGGACGCGGCCGATGTCTACTACGCTGAAGAATCGGCGCGGGTGCTCGATCCGGCGCACAAGTTTTTGTTGCGCCACGGCATCGACGCCAGGCGCCTGTCCAGAGTCGGCAACGCGGGCGAGCAGATCGCCAAAACCGCTGACAGCGGCGGCTACGGCCTGATCATCATGGGCTCGCGCGGCCAAGGCGCGCTGGGCAGTCTGGTGATGGGATCGGTTGCCACCAGCGTACTGGCGCGCTGCCAGACGCCGGTGCTGCTGGTGCGTTGAGGCAGCGGCGATGCAATTCAAGGACTACTACCAGATTCTGGGCGTGGACAAGCGCGCCAGCCAGGACGAAATCAAATCGGCCTACCGCAAACTGGCGCGCAAATATCACCCCGACGTCAGCAAAGAGGCCGACGCCGCCCGCCGCATGGCCGAAGTAAACGAAGCCAACACCGTGCTGGGCGACCCCGAAAAGCGCGCCGCCTACGACAGCGTGGGCGCGCAGGCGTGGGCCGCCGGTGCGCGCTCGGGCGACGACGTGCGCCCGCCGCCGGGCTGGAACGCTGGCTACGAATTCAGCGGCGGCGCGCCATCCGGCTTTGACGGCGGCGGTGGCGAAGGCGAGTTCAGCGAATTCTTCGAGCAGCTATTTGGCCGCGCCCGCGCCAGCCGCGCACACGCGCGCTCCGGTCAGGCGCACGCGCACATGCAAATGCGCGGCCAGGACCAGCACGCCCGCATCGAGCTGGAGCTGATCGACGCCTATCGCGGCGCCGAGCGCGGCATCACCCTGCACGGCACCCGGCTGGACGAACAGGGCCACGCCGCGCCACAAGAGCGCACGCTGCACGTAAAAATCCCGCAAGGCGTGAAAGAAGGCCAGTTGATCCGCCTGGCCGGGCAGGGCGGCCCGGGCTTCAACGGCGGCGCGGCGGGCGATCTGTTTCTGGAAGTGCACTTTCGCCCCGACGCGCGCTGGCGCACCGAAGGCCGCGACGTAACCCAAAAACTGCGCGTCACCCCCTGGGAAGCGGTGCTGGGCGCCAGCGTGCAAGTGCCCACGCCAGACGGCAAAACCGTGCAAGTCGCGCTCCCTGCAGGCTCTGGCGGCGGGCGCAAACTGCGCCTCAAAGGGCGCGGCATCCCGTCCGCCGCCGCGCCGGGCGACTTGTATCTGGAGCTGGAAATCGCCGTACCCGGCGCCGTCACGCCCGGCCAGCAAGCCGCCTGGCAAGCGCTGGCCGCCGCCTACCCCGGCTTTGACCCGCGCCGCGCCTGAGCAGCTTGAACAGACAGACTGGAGCCGACATGAGCGCCACCCCAACCACCATCCCCGCCAGCCTGACCGAGCTGCTGGACGACGCCGCGCTGACACTGGGCCAGTTGGCGCGCTGCTGCCGCGTCACGCCAGAGTGGATATGCACGCATGTGCAAGCAGGCGTGCTGCAACCGCTGACCGGCGGCGCGGCGGGCGACTGGCGCTTTGCCAGCGCCACGCTAACGCGCGCGCGCCGCATCGTGCAACTGGAGGCAACCTTCGACGCCGACCCCCAACTGGCCGCCCTGGCCGCCGACCTGATGGAAGAAGTCGCCCGCCTGCGCGGTCAACTGTAAAGCCGGTGGAATTGAGCGCTTGCTCTCAAAACCCAACCCCAACCCCCACGCTGCCATGCCGGCCAACCCTGCCGCCCACTGACAGGCCAACCCCCACCGGCGGCGCGGCGTAAACCGGCGCGGGCGGCGCATACACCGGCGCGGCCTGCACCGGGTAGCCATACCCGGGCGGCGGATACGGTTGCGGATACGCTTGCTGATAAGCCCGCGGCGGCGCCGTCACCACCTGCGGCGGCGTGCCCGCCGCCGGATAGGCTGGTTCTGGCGGCGGGTAGGCATCATCATCGGCCTGCGGCGGCGGGTTGACCTGCTGCGCGCCGCCATAAACCGGTTGCTGCTGATCCGGGTAAGCGCCGCTGTCCACGCCGGGATCGGGCACTTGCAGCCACTGCCCGGGCGGGCGGCCAGTGCGGGTGACGTACTGGCGGCCCGCGTATTCATACGTCACGTCGTAGCCGATCACCTGCTGGCTGTAGCGCGTGGCGCAGCCGCTGGCCTGGCGCTGCTGGCTGGCTTCAGCCGCGTTGCCCACGATGGCCCCGCCAATGGCGCCCAGCATGGCCCCCGCGATATGACCATTGCCACGGCCCATCTGGCTGCCAATCAGCCCGCCGGTCAGCGCGCCAACGGCGGCCCCGGCCCCGGTAGGCGGCGCGCCGTAGGGCGCGCAATCGGCCACCGGCACCTGCTGCACCACCGGCTGCGCCGCCAGCACACGCGCCGTCACCAGCGGCTGTGCGCTGGCCGCCGTGGCCGCCACGCCCAGCGCCGCCAGCGCGGCGATACGAAACGGGATCAAAACAGACTTGCTCACGATGCTTTTCTCCAGACCAGTCAGAGGTTAAATAACGCCCCGGCATTTCCCGCCGCCGACCGGCTTTACATTGCCGATATGTGCGGCGTGACGGCAACAAAAACCAGCGCCAGCGCGTGCCATCAGCCAGCAGGCAGGATTAAGATTGGCCCCATGCCGCGCCCCGCCATCTTGCCTCCCCCATCGCGTCAGTGGACCGATCTGGTGACCAGTGATTTCGCGACCATCGATTTGGCGCGCGCCATCGCGGTACTGCCGCTGGGATCGACCGAGCAGCACGGCCCGCATCTGCCGCTGTCGATGGACGCCAACTTGGCGCACAGCATCGTCAACGCCAGCGCGCGCGCGCTGCCGCCGGAGTTGCCGGTGCTTTTCCTGCCGGTGCAGCGCATCGGCTACAGCCCCGAGCACACCGCCTTTGCCGGCACGCTGAGCCTGACGGCCGGCACCGTAATCCGCCTGTGGACCGAAATCGCCGAAAGCGTGGCCGCCAGCGGCGTGAAAAAGCTCGTGCTGTTCAACACCCACGGCGGCAATACCGGCCTGCTGGACGTAATCGGGCGCGACTTGCGCAGCCGCCTGAAAATGCTGGTGTACAGCGTGAACTGGCTTGACCTGCCGCTGAAAACACCCGACGGCCAGGACGCGCTGGCGCGCTTTTCGCCCGAAGAGCGGCGCTTTGGCGTGCACGGCGGCCAGGTGGAAACCGCCGCCATGCTGGCGCTCAAACCCCGGCTGGTGCGCATGTCCAAGGCGCGCGCCTTCTCCTCCACATCCGAGGCGCGCGCGCGCGACTTTCCCATACTGGGCAACGGCAAAAGCGCCAAACTGGCCTGGATGGGGCAAGACCTCAACCCGTCCGGCTGCGCCGGCAACGCGGTCGCCGCCACCGCCGAAGACGGCGTGGCCGTGCTGGACGCCGCCGGCCGCGCGCTGGCCGAGCTGCTGATGGAAATCGACCGCCTGCCGCCCGACACCCTGCGCACACTTGACGCTCCGCGCGCGCCCGAACCGCCCGCCCCCGCGCCGCACCCGCCGCCGCCTTACGTGTAATTCCATTGCGCGTCCAGGACGAACATACTTCGTCATTCCCGCGAAGGCGGGAATCCATGGGCGGCTCCTCTTGCAAGCACGCTGCCTGGATTCCCGCCTTCGCGGGAATGACGACGGTTGCTTTGTTGCCCTGGAGAGGAAACGGAGAAACTTACGTGTAAGTAACCCAGTCAGCATAAGCTGCCCCATCCAGATGGGGCAGCGTGTTGTAGGTCAGCAGCGCGTGCCGCTTGGGGTTGTAGGCAAACTCTGTCACCGCCGAATTGCGGATGCGCAGATTCAAATCAATGCTGACCTCAGCCGGTGTGCGCAGCACCTGCGCCACGGCGGTGGCGATCGGCCCGCCGCTGGACACCAGCAGCACATCGCCGTCAAACTTCTCGCGCACATAATCCAGCGCGCTGGTCACCCCGCGCACAAAATCGGCATAGCTGGGCATTCCAACAGGCTGCGTGTGCCCCGCCATCCAGTGCGCCAGCGCCTCGCGCAACACGCGAAAGTGCGCCTGATGCTGGCGCGGCGAATCCGCCCGCGCCAGCGGCGCCGCGCGCCGCAAGGCGGCAATCACGGCGTGGCTGTCGTACTCGTTCAGCCCCGGCCACGCGGTGCGCTCCATGCGCAAACCCGCGCCTTCGGCAATCGCGCTCCACGTATCCACCTGCCGCCGCAGCGTGCCGGTCAGCACCGCGTCAAACCGCAACCCGGCGCCAAAACGCTCGCGCCAATACTGCCCCAGCCGCACACCCTGGCGCCGCCCCAAATCGCTCAGGCGATCGTAATCAGCCGTGCCAAAACTGGCCTGCCCATGCCGCACAAGATAAATAGTTCCCATGACGGCATTGTGCGCGACGGGCTGGCTCGCTGCTTCCGGTTTGATATTTCTGCCTGTAGGCCATAAGTTGTTGGTCTGCCGGTTCAGGCGACAATACGCGGCAGTCCAATCACGCAAGGAAGGAGAACACCATGCTTTACAAGTTCAAGTCGCAGGCTGCGGCCGAGGTCATCATGTTGCAGCCTGATGGCGAGACGCTGCTCAAGATCATTGGCAAGGAGCCGGGGGCGCAGGGGATCGTTACCGTGCAGCAGGTTCCGGCCGCGGTGGCCGCGCTGCGGCAGGCGATTGCGGCGCGCAAGCAGGCCGCCAGCGCGCCCGCCGAGCCAAAGGAGGGCGATGACCACGGCAGCGACGATGACGCCGTGACGCTGGAGCGCCGCGCCGCGCCGTTTATCGCGCTGCTGGAGCGCAGCGCGGCGGCGGGCAAGGATGTGGTTTGGGGCGTTTGATGCGGTTGCGGGCTTTGCGGCCAGCCCCCCATCGCTGCCCTTCCCCAAATGTGGGGAATAAAGCCTTGTACATGAAACCGGCATGAACCTGCACCAGTTCCGCTTCGTTCAGGAAGCCGCGCGGCGCAACCTCAATCTGACCGAGGCGGCCAAGGCGCTGCACACTTCGCAGCCCGGGGTGTCCAAGGCCATTCTTGAGCTGGAAGAGGAGCTTGGCATCGACATCTTCACCCGCCACGGCAAGCGCCTCAAGCGCATTACCGAGCCGGGCCAGCATGTGCTGGAGTCAATTGCCATCATCATGCGCGAGGTGGGCAACTTGAAGCGCATTGGCGAGCAGTACAGCGCGCAGGATTTCGGCACGCTGTCGATCGCCACCACGCACACCCAGGCGCGTTATGTGCTGCCCGCGCCGGTGGCGCGGCTGCGCCAGATTTACCCCAAGGTCAACGTCAGCTTGCATCAGGGCGCGCCCGATCAGGTGGCGCGCATGGTGATCGAGGAGACGGCCGAGATCGGCATCGCCACCGAGTCGCTGGCCGATTACCCCGAGCTGGTCACCCTGCCGTGCTATGAGTGGGAGCACGTGCTGGTTGTGCCGCGCGATCATGCGCTGGCAAAAAAAGAGCGCCTGACGCTGGAAGACATTGCCGCGCAGCCGATCATTACCTATCAGCCGTCGTTTACCGGGCGCACCCGCGTGGACAGCGCGTTCGCGCAGCGCCAGCTTGCGCCGCGCGTGGTGCTGGAAGCGATTGACTCCGGCGTGATCAAAACCTATGTGCGGCTGGGCCTGGGCGTTGGCATCGTGGCCGAGATGGCGGTCAAGGAAGGCAAGGACCCCGATCTGGCCGCGCGCCCGCTGGGCATGCTGCTGGGCCGCAACGTGGCGCGCATCGCCTTCAAGCGCGATGTCTGGCTGCGCGATTTCGTCTATCAGTTTGCCAGTCTGCTGTCCGACCGGCTGGACAAGGACCTGATCCTCAGGGCCATGAATGGGCATGTGGCCGATTACGAGCTTTGATGCCGGCCGATACGGTTCAGTTAGCCGCACAGCCCAATTCACTTGTCATTCCCGCGCAGGCGGGAATCCATGAGCGCATCCTCTTGCAGAAACGCTGTCTGGATTCCCGCCTGCGCGGGAATGACGAAATCGTGTGGCTGCGCACGTGACTGAACTGTATTGGCTTTGCCCCTGCAAGCGCCAGCTCTGCGTGTTAAGCTAAAAAGTTACCTTCAGCCACGGAGAACCCGCTCATGCCCGCACTGCTGCCCAACGTCGATCCCGACGGCCTGCTTGAATTTTCGGTGGTCTATACCGACCGCTCGCTCAATCACATGTCCAAAAAGTTTCAGGGCGTGATGCGCGATCTGTCGGCCCTGCTCAAAGAGGTTTACCACGCCGACGCGGCGGTCATCGTGCCTGGCGGCGGCACTTACGGCATGGAGTCGGTGGCGCGCCAGTTTGCGGGCGGGCAGCCGGTGGTGGTGGTGCGCAACGGCTTTTTCAGCTACCGCTGGAGCCAAATTTTGGAGATGGGCCAAATCACCGCGCCCGGCAATATCACCGTGCTCAAAGCGCGCCGCACGGGCGACGGGACGCAAGCGCCGTGGATTCCAGCGCCGGCAGATGAAGTGGCCGCCGCCATCGCCCGCGTCAAGCCGGCGGTGGTGTTCGCCCCGCACGTCGAAACCGCCAGCGGCATGATCCTGCCTGATGACTACCTGCGCCGCGTCGCCGAAGCCACGCACGCCGCCGGCGGCCTGTTCGTGCTGGACTGCGTGGCCTCCGGCGCCATGTGGGTCGATATGCAGGCCATCGGCGTCGATGTGCTGCTAAGCGCGCCGCAAAAGGGCTGGAGCAGCTCGCCCGCCTGCGCGATCGTGTGCCTTTCAACGCGCGCGCTCAAGGTCATGGAAGGCACCACCAGCACCAGCTTTGCCGCCGACCTGAAAAAATGGCACCAGATCATGCAGGCGTATGAAACCGGCGGCCACGCCTACCACGCCACCATGCCCACCACCGCGCTGGTCGAGCTGCGCGCGGCCATGCAGGAAACGCGCGCGAGAGGCTACGCCAAAGTGCGCGAGCAGCAAATCGAGCTGGGCCGCAAAGTGCGCCAGCTATTTGAAGCGCACGGCCTGCCCAGCGTGGCCGCGGCGGGTTTTCAGGCGCCCGGCGTGGTGGTCAGCTACACCACCGATCCCGACATCCAGAGCGCCAAAAAATTCATCGAACAAGGTTTGCAAACGGCCAGCGGCGTGCCGCTGATGTGCGACGAACCGGCGGACTTTCGCACCTTCCGCGTCGGCCTGTTCGGGCTGGACAAGTGGGCCGGCGTGGATCGCAGCGTGGGGCAATTGGCGGCGGCGCTGGAGCGGATGGGTGTCGTTGCGATTAAAAAATGAGCCATTTCTCCCCGTAAACGGGAGGGGAAAACCACCAGGGTGGGAAGGAGAAAACCGCCATGTCCCAAGACCTCACCCTCATCCTCACCACCGTCGCCACGCGCGCCGACGCCGATCGGCTGGCGCGCGCCATGGTTGATCAGCGGCTGGCCGCCTGTGCGCAAATCAGCGCCATCGACAGCGTTTATCGCTGGCAAGGCGCGTTGCAGGCCGAGGGCGAATTTCGCCTGCTGTTCAAAACCACCGCCGCCCGCGCCAGCGCGCTGCAAGCCGCGCTGCGCGCGCAGCACCCTTACGAGCTGCCCGCTATCGTCGCACTGCCGTGCAGCGGCGCGCTGCCCGAATTTGCGCACTGGGTGCATGAGCAAACAACGTAGGGGCGAAAGGTTTTTCGCCCCTGCGCAGCGTGTTGCTGCCTGAAAAAATTCAAACGCACTCACCCTCAATAGCTGCTTATTTGATAGCTGGCAGCGCTTGTCAGGCAAGAATTAGCGGCATAAAACATTGCCAAATACAGGCGCAGCAAGCGCGGGCAGCTATTAAATAGCGATCGTTGGCAAAACCATATCAGGGCAATCGCATCTAAGGAACCTCTGAACAACCCTGTCGTGGCCGGCGCATCTTGGCTTGTGAAGCGGTCTGCGGCGTTGCAAATCCTCGCCATAGCTACGGCAGGCTTAAGGTTTGCGCCTTGCAGCCCATCCCAAACCCAAGCGCGCCGGCTCACGCAGGGTTTTTCAGAGGTTCCCTAAATTTTTAGCGGCACGCTCCAACTTCGTCATTCCCGCGAAGGCGGGAATCCAGTGGGCCGTGGTTAAGTGGATGCGCCGTTTGGATTCCCGCCCCCGCCTTCGCTGGGGGCAGGCTCTGCGCGGCAATGACGAAGGAAAAGTTGTGCCGCGTGCACGGGCCGGCCTCCGGTGCACAAGCTGGTAGCGCGCTGCGCGGCATCAGTCTGGATTTCCTTTCCCCTCCGGGAGAAGAGTCCCCCGCCAAACCCCTATGTCTAAAACCCTACGCTGCACTCAAGTTTGCGTGGCAGTTAGTTGCATAAGTTACCAATCGATACAATGCGATACACCGTGCAACTATGAACTGCCGCTTTTCTAGGCTAAACAGAGCTGAGCAGTTGCGCAAACAGTTACAATCTAGTGCGATATGCAACAACCATAGCGATAATCGTAACGAACTGTGACAACAATCGTAACGAATCGTGACAAGAGACAAACCATCACATCTTGCGAGATCAACATCATGCCGAGTGAAGAATTTTTTGTGGAACACCCCCCCTCTGGCGCGCAGCGCGCGGCGCGCCAGCCGCGTGGTGCTTTGAACACTTCCCCGCTGGCTTTGGCCGGGCGGCTTTTGCCGCGGCTTGGCAAAAAGCTGTCGCGCGCTGCCAGCGGGCAGGGCACGCCGCGGCGCGTGGCGCTGGCGCTGGCTTTTGCGTTGCCGCTGGGTTTGGCGGGCCAGCAGGCGTGGGCGCAAACGCAACAAACTTACACCGTGCCGGCGGGTGCGCAGGCGGTGCTGGTGAAGCTGACCGGCGGCGGCGGCGGCGGCGGCGGCTGGGATGCCTACACGCTCGGCGGCAATGGCGGCGCGGGCGCGGCCGTGACGGCGGTCATCGCGGTCAGCCCGGGCGATGTCATTACCTATGTCGAAGGCAAGGGCGGCGCACGCGGAATCGACAATGCCGTGGCGGGCGCCGGCGTTCCCCCCCTGCCCCTTGGCGGCGCGGGCGATGGCGCGGGCGGCGCGGGCGGGCAGATAGGGCCTACCGGAGGTTCCGGCCAGGGCGCTGCCGGCGGCGGCGCTTCCAGCGTCGCGGTGAACGGCACGTTCCTGCGCGCCGGCGGCGGCGGCGGTGGTGGCGGCGGCTCCGGCCCCGGTACCGTTGCCGCCAACCTGGGCAAATTTGCGGGCGGCCCCGGCGGCGCAGCCGCGTTGAGCATCGCATCGCTCAGTGCCTGCGCGAACCCCGGAGCCGGCAGCGCGGGCGTGGCCCCTTCCGTGGACGGCGGCGGCGGCGGTGGCGGCGGCGGCAGCTATAGCGGCGGCGCCGGCAGTGGCGGCGCGGGTGGCGCAGATATCAACAAGGGCGACAAATCCTCGGCCGGCGGCGGCGGCGGCGCATCGTGCACTTACGAGTCCGGCTCCAACCAGATTCTGAGCATCGGCATCGCCACGGGCGCCGCGGGCGGCGTGGGCGGCGACGGAAGGAACGCTGCCATCGCTTCCCGGATTGCCAGCACGCCCGGCGCCGATGGCAGCGTGACCATCGTGGTGCTGCCCTCCATTCCTGTTTGCACGGCTGCGCCCAACCCGGCGGATTCGGCGGCGGACGTGCAGATCGTCTGCACGGTGGACGCCGGCACCAGCAACGCCATGGCCGGCGCGAGCTGCACCACCACGGGCACGACCGCCACCTGCCACGGCACGGCCGGCGTGCTGGGCAACGACCCGGTGATGACTTCCACCAACACCGCGAGCAACACCCGCAGCACCGCCACGGTGCCGCTGACCGTGATGGGCGGCAAGGCGCAGGCGATTCCGACGCTGAGCCAGTGGAGCCTGATCGCGCTGGCGCTGATGCTGCTGGCCGCCAGCGCGGCCACGCTGCGCACCCGCGGCGAACGGCGGCGCTAAGTTTTATCCGACCCTGCAAGTGTCCATGCCACGAATAGACAAGGCGCTCGCCCGCTCTTCGACAAATTACCCGCAAAGGCCCACTGCCATGCTGACCCGAAAGTTGAACCAAGTTATCGTTGCAAAGAGTGACGGCCCGCCCGCGGCGGCCTCGCTTGGGCGATCCTGGCTGCGCCGTGGCGTGGAGCGCGTGGCGCTGGCGTTGGCCTTTGCGCTGCCGCTGGGTTTGGCGGGCCAGCAGGCGTGGGCGCAACAAACTTACACCGTGCCGGCGGGTACGCAGGCGGTGCTCGTAAAGCTGGTCGGCGGCGGCGGCGGCGGCGGCGGCTGGGATGGCTACACGTTCGGCGGCAACGGCGGCGCGGGCGCTGCCGTGACGGCGGTCATTGCGGTCAGCCCCGGCGATGTCATTACCTATGTCGAAGGCAAGGGCGGCGCACGCGGAATCGACAATGCCACGTTTCCTAACCCTCCCTCCCTGCCCATTGGCGGCGCGGGCGATGGCGCGGGCGGTGCGGGCGGGCAGATAGGGCCTACCGGAGGTTCCGGCCAGGGCGCTGCCGGCGGCGGCGCTTCCAGCGTCGTGGTGAACGGCACCACGTTCCTGCGTGCCGGCGGCGGCGGCGGCGGCGGCGGCGGATCCAACCCCGGTTCCGTTGCCGCCAACCTGGGCAAACTGGCGGGCGGCCCCGGCGGCGCGGCCGCGTTGAGCATCGCATCGCTCAGCACTTGCGCGAACCCCGGAGCCGGCGGCGCGGGCGTAGCCCCTCCTACCGCGGACGGCGGCGGCGGCGGCGGCGGCGGCGGCAGCTATAGCGGCGGCGCCGGCGGTGG
>Ga0209628_10001030_pt1 | contig 17616 bp, 12 predicted proteins | sample TergutCu122P4_FD_187285 | JGI IMG/M metagenome (GOLD analysis project Ga0209628, IMG submission 187285) | Cubitermes ugandensis P4 segment gut microbial communities from Kakamega Forest, Kenya - Cu122 P4 (SPAdes) (version 2) | ecosystem: Host-associated > Arthropoda: Insects > Digestive system...
GTCTGACCGGCGATTCTCATCATCTGTATGCCCTTACATCCAACGGTTGGTTAATGCAACGTCCTTTGAATCAAAATGATGCGGAATGGCTTAGAATAGGGTATAACAATGGTGATACATACGTCATGGATATCAAGCAAATTGTCTATTCCAAAGGAAAATTATACGCCCTTTCGTCGGAAGGGCGGTGGTATCGAAGCTGTCACAGTAAGTCAGGCGACTTGTCAGCCAGGGCGATGGCCATCCGAAAAGGGAAATCCGTTGTAGTCATCACCGGTGTGGATGTCTGTGGGTTTGATTATTCCTTTACGGAAAGTATCAAAACGGAAATAAGCAGGCAAAGGGATATTCCCACTGAGGCCATATTAATCAATGCCTCTCATACGCATTATGCGCCTGTAACTCAAAAATGGTCAACCTGGCCGCAGCAGAACCGATTGCCCGATAGCTTGTACCTCAACAATATCGTGCGAAAGGGTATCATAAAAGCCATCGAAGAGGCGCTCGACCGCATGGAACCGGCGTATCTGTATTTTGGTAGAGATACGACCGATATTGGATTTAACAGAAGGTTTACCGGCGAACAGGCATTGTATGATAACACAGTTGATGTCGTGAAGGTTACTTCACCCGGAGGACAAATAAAGACACTGCTATTCCTTACCGGCTGTCATCCGGTAAATACCGATCCGACGTCGGGTAGGTTTACGGCCACCGCTAACTATCCGGGACACGCTAAGCGCCTGATAGAAGAACAAACCGGCGCCGTAAACGTCATTTTTCTGCAGGGCTGCGCTGCCGATATTAATCCGAAAGAACCATTCAAAAAATCGGGCGAAAAATTAACCGGCGATGTGATACGTGCGTTGAATAAAAAAATGACGCCCATAAAAGGGAACGTGAATTTTGGAAATGATTCGTTGAAAATCCCCATAAATCCATGGTCAAAAGATAAAGTTGCGGCTTTCAAGGATGAATCTATTAACGGAAAATTAGTTGATTATCTGGAAGAAAGAAATGTTATTTGGTCGGATATGATGTTGGATTATTATGAAAAAGACGCAATGCCCAACGACATGACGGTTTACATCCAAACATTCAATATCGGCGACTGGAAGTTAGTTGGGCTTTCGCGGGAGGTGACAAACGAATATGGCTCGGCCATTCGTTACCTCTGGCCGAACAAAAATGTGACAGTGGCAGCTTATACAAACGATGTGTCCAGTTACCTGCCTACCGATCCTCATATCCAGGGAAAAACATACGAAGGGTACGATTCATTTTTCTGGTATGGCCTGCCATCTCCCTTTCCATCAGGGACATTTGACATGATATTGAAGTATATCCAAACCAAAAACAAATAAATTATGAATTTGAAGAGCATTGGTTGCATTACTTTAAAGAAATGGAAAGCCTTGTAGATAAATAATTCGCCAAAATCATTAAAAAATATCGAATGTGGCGAAATATAACGCCATATCTTGCCAAATCAAATATTTTTTGTATCTTTGTGGCGAATTATAAAGCGGTTTATAGGATGACAACGAAAATAATCGGTAGGGAAAAAGAGCAAAAACAGTTGCTGAGTTTGTATCATTCCCGTAAGGCAGAGTTTACGGCAGTTTATGGCAGGCGGCGCGTCGGGAAAACATTCCTTATTCGACAACTGTTTGAGAACGAGTTTGTCTTTGATCTGGTAGGGTTGGCGAATGCGAACACGAAAGAGCAGCTTGTGAATTTTTCGCTATCGCTCAACCGTGTTTCAACAACGCCGATTAAGCCGGCAAAAAGTTGGTTGTTGGCTTTTGAGCAACTTATTACTCTTATCACAAATTCGCCTAACGAGCGAAAAGTGATTTTTATGGACGAAATATCGTGGTTAGATACGCCTCGTTCGGGCTTTCTTACGGCTTTAGAACATTTTTGGAACGGCTGGGGTTGTTCGCGTAGCGATATCATGTTGATTGTCTGCTGTTCGGCTACTTCGTGGATCATGAATAAACTCATTAACAATCACGGCGGACTTCATAACCGCTTGACAGCCAATATATATCTGCGTCCTTTTAGTCTTTTCGAAACTGAACTTTACTTGCAATCGTTACACTGCGATTATTCCCGTTACGATATTGCCGAGTGCTACATGACCATGGGCGGCATACCTTACTATTTAAGTAAAATAAACGGCAGTTTGAGTGTTGCGCAAAATATTGATAATCTGTTTTTTGCCGAAAACGCCGAACTTAAAAATGAGTTTCAAAATCTCTATGCTTCGCTGTTCAAAAATCATTCGGATTACATAAGAATTGTGGAAGCCTTGAGTCTCAAAGCCAAAGGACTTTCGCGTCAGGAAATTGAAAAAATCACCGGCCTTTCGAGCGGCGGCGGACTCACGTCCACATTGCAAGACCTTGAATATTGCGGATTTATTCGTTCATACAACACCTTTGGCAAGAAAAAATATGAGCTCCTCTATCAACTTTTAGATGCCTTTACTTTGTTTTATTTCAAGTATTTAGCAAAGAATGAATATAACGATGCAGCATTCTGGACCAATTCGCTCAATACGCCACAACATAACAGTTGGGCTGGTTACGCTTTTGAAATGCTTGTGTTACAGCATATCACAGAAATAAAGCAAACGTTAGGGATTTCAGGCATACAATCGGCTGTGTCGGCTTGGAAAGGTGAGACGGCCCAAATTGATTTGTTGATCAACCGGAAAGACGGGATTATCAACCTCTGTGAAATAAAATTTTCCGGTAAAGAATTTGTTATAGATAAAAATTATGAAGCTAATTTGCGGAACAAACTATTCTCTTTTAAAGAAGCGACCCAAACGAGAAAAGCTGTTCACTTGCTTATGCTCACCACTTTTGGCCTTGTAAAAAACAACTATTCCGGGATAGCGCAAAAAGAAGTTATATTAGACGATTTATTCAAATAATTTTTCTTTTCTAACGGAAAACCGTACCTTTGTGTCCAAAATGCGCCATCGTAATGATTACTAAAGATAATTTAATAGCCTTGCTTTTATCGATAGGATTTCGTTGCCGAAATTGAGGGCTACGAGGCCACAATAGCCGAATGCCGGCAAACGATAAACGAAGCCGACAAAAAGAAAAAAGCCATCTTAGAAAAATATTTGTACTAAATAAAGTTATTAAACAAAAACCATTCATATTAATTAAAAAATGGAACTATTAACAACACAACACCTCACCAAATGGGTGAACAGCGGCATCGGACGTATTTTCCTGCTGCGCGACATTAACATGAGCATCGCTCAGGGAGAATTTTTATCTATCATGGGTCCTTCAGGGTCGGGTAAAACTACTTTACTGAACGTGATAGGGATGCTCGATACCTTCGACGAAGGCGAGTACCTGTTTTTGGAACAGCCCGTACATTCGCTCAAGGAAAGGCAACGCTCCGAGCTGCACAAGTACAACATCGGCTTTATCTTTCAGGCGTATCACCTGATCGACGAACTGACGGTAGCCGAAAACATTGAGACGCCGCTGCTCTATCAAAAAATGAAGCAAAGCGAAAGGAAGGCTGCTGTGGCCGATATCCTCGACCAATTCAATATCGTTGGCAAAAAAGACCTTTTCCCTTCGCAACTGTCAGGCGGACAGCAACAGTTAGTAGGCATCGCTCGCGCACTCATCGCCAAGCCGAAACTGCTACTTGCCGACGAGCCCACCGGTAACCTTAACTCGAAGCAGGGCGAGGAAATCATGCGGGTGTTCACTACCCTGAACAAAGAAGAAGGTATGACCATTATTCAAGTGACCCATTCCGAAAAAAATGCCGCTTATGGTGACCGGATTATTGAGCTGTTGGATGGGAGGATCGTGAAATAGGTTTCAGGTTTGGCAAAGGCAGATTTTCAATTCAGGTCTAAGGTCTCAGAAAATTATTTATTTGTAAACACTTTGCGAAAGATTAAACAATAAATTAACAAACATGAAAATAATTATTTTCACAACCATCCTTTCTTTATTTTGCTGCCTGAATGTCAGTGCATTCAAAGTCTATATTTTCGCCGATATGGAAGGATGTAATCAACTGACAAATAGGGAGCAACTGAACGGCGACGAAGGTCGCCTGAGAATGGCGCAAGACATAAACGCCTGTATAGAAGGCTGTTTTCTGTCCGGCGCTACTGAAGTATTTGTCAGAGATGGCCATGCAAGTGGCAATAATGTCGATCCGGCGCTAATCAATCACAGGGCTCGTCTGATACAAGGCTCTACGCCAGGTGAACGGTTCAAAGACATCGAAGGAAGCAAAGCATTGATACTGATTGGGTATCACGCTATGGCGCAGACAAAAAACGGCTTATTTGCGCACTCCTACAGTTCTGCAACTATTCAGATGATGTATCTAAATGGAAAACCGGTCGGAGAAATTGGCATTGACGCAAGCATAGCAGGCGAATATAACATTCCGGTCGTCTTGGTTTCAGGCGACGATAAAACGATGAAAGAGGCAAAAGACTGGATCCCCGGCGTAGTAACATGTCAAGTAAAAAAAGGAACTTCACATCTCTCCGGCAAATGTTTGACACTCAAGCAATCAAGCAATCTGATTAAGAAGAAAACCATGTTAGCCCTGAAAAAGTGCCATGCTATTAAACCTGTAAAAGCGAATTATCCCGCTACCATCCGTTGGGAATACTTACCTAATGGCCATCCCCGTGTTTACGATCCGAAATTCGTACCGGTAGCCAATCCGCGAGCCGAAGAAAAAAGCTCAACCGACAGTATCGAACGGTTACTTGTAGGAGACAGATAAGCTATTAATCAAATCTAATGAAAATTGTATTGTTCGGGGCCGGTAGAATAGGGCGCTCGTTTATAGGACAGCTCTTCGCGCGGGCTGGTTTTGAGGTAGTCTTTATTGATATAAATCAGCAAATCATTGACCAAATGAACCGGAGAGGCTGTTATGATGTGGTCATCAAAAAACCGGAAGGCGACGAGGTGTTACCTGTCAGTGGCGTGCGGGGTATCAACAGTACTGAGATAGAAACAATTGCCGACGAGCTATCCGTTTGCCGGATTGTTGCTGTTTCAGTTGGACAAAAAGGTCTGCCATATATCATCCCTGCGCTTGCCAAAGGGTTGCTGTTAAGGTATAAACGCTATGGGAGTAAGCCATTAGATATTATTTTAGCTGAGAACAAACGCGAAGCCGGAAAATATATCTTGGAGTTATTATGTAAAGAGTTGCCCAATGATTTTCCTGTGGAGGAGATGACCGGACTTATTGAAACGAGTATCGGAAAAATGGTTCCCATCATGCCGTTAGCAGTGCAGTTACGCGACCCCTTATTAGTTTATGCTGAAAGTTATAACACGCTGATATTAGACAGAAAAGCCTTCAAAAACCCCATCCCTGACGTGCCGGGATTATCTCCTAAGGATCATATCAAAGCATGGGTTGATAGAAAAGCCTGTATACATAACTTCGGACATGCAGCAGCGGCATATCGCGGTTATCGATACCACCCTGAAGCGAAATATATGTTTGAAACGCTTGCTGACAGCGCTATTTACGAACATACACGCGAGGCAATGAAGCAGAGCGCTGCCATACTTTTGGCTAAATACCCCGATGAGTTCACCGAAGAAGCATTAGAAGCGCATATCGACGACCTTTTATCGCGTTTCGCAAACAAGGCGCTCGGTGATACCATTTTTCGTGTGGGATGTGACCTGCCAAGGAAGCTGCACCGTACCGACCGTATTGTAAGCCCGCTATTAGATGGAATAGAAGCAGGCCTTCCGGTGGATAAAATAGTGGAAGTGTTCGTTGATGGAATCCGTTTTCGAGCAACCGACGAGGATGGACGCCTATTCCCGGACGATGAATATTTTGTATCTAATCTCGAACAGAAGGGCTTGCCTTGGACGCTTCAACATATCTGCGACATTGACCCCAATACAGAAGTGAGCCACCTCATCTATAGTTCAAAATACGTGAACTGAACATCCGCCAGCCGGTTTTTGGGAAAGGTCAAATTGTTGGCGTGGTAAAGGATTTTCATTACCGACGTTTGCACTTTACTCACAGCAAAAACTGATCAATATTCTGCCAGTTAATGAACTGTACATCCTGAAAAAGAGGTTCTTCTTTTCCGGTATATACAACATAATCTTCGGTTTTATGAAATAGTTTTTTCAATGTAAGCATGTTTTTTAGATGAGCTGCTGATAGGGTAGCTGATGATTTGATTTCAATAAAACGCATAATATCAGCTAATTCCTGCACGCAGTCCACTTCAACCCCTTTTGCGTCCCTTACAAAAAGGTAATTGGCCGGAAGACCTGCATTAAAACGAAGTTTAAGCAGCTCAGAAAAGACAAAGTTTTCAAATAAATTGCCCCGCATATAAAACGAATCCAATTGCTTTTCAAGCTCAATATTCAACAATGAGCAAGCTAATCCCGTATCATAAAAATAGAGTTTGGGCGCTTTTATCATTCTGCGGTTGATATTGCCAGACCAGGGATGTACTAAATAGATAATATAACTTGCCTCTAAAAGCGAAAGCCATGATTTCGCCGTATTGACGGAAATACCTGTATCTCCGGCAAGTGAGGAATAGTCGATTAGGTTTCCTACTCTACCTGCGCACAGTTTGATGAAACGCACAAAAGTATTCAGGTTTTCAATGTTTTTTAGCAAACGGATATCGCGCTGAATATATGTTTCAATGTAATGTGGAAAAAAATGAACAGGAGCGATATTTTCTTTATATAGACGAGGATAACCTCCATGAAATATAATATTTTCAATGCTTTGGTTGTATAAATTAGCAGCTTTCAGTTCAGCATACGATAGCGGCAACAACTTCAAAGAAGCGACTCTGCCTGCCAGACTTTGAGAAATATGCTGATTCATCAAAAAACTTTGTGAGCCTAACAAAATTACTTTGCCATTTTCGCTACTGTTATCTAAAATTTCTTGCAGGTAAGAAAAAAGTATTGGAACATGCTGTACCTCATCTAATATAATTTTATCACCGGCATAATGCAAAAATCCTCGCGGGTCGGTTTCGGCAAACAGACGAGTATCAGGGTTTTCCATCGAAAAATAGTTGTGACTCGAACATAAGTTTTTTGCAAGGGTAGTTTTTCCTGACTGCCGTGGTCCTGTGATATTTATTGCAGGATATTTCTGCAAAAGAATCAATAAAGTTTGTTTTAAATGTCTATATATCATACGTATATTTCAATTATGTGTAATTTTGCATTTGCGCTGCAAAATTACACATTATTTTTGTATATTCAACTATATCCACATTTTTTTCAATTTCGAGACCACTCCGAACAATCAAAAACTTTTACCACTATGTTCACAAAGGATTTTCATGAAGAACACAAAGTCTTGTAATACAGACTATTTTTTTGTGACCTTTGTGGTTAACTTTGTGACCTTTGTGGTTAAAATACTGCAAAATAATTATATGCAACATTCGCCATTGGGATACGATAAGGACGAGGTGTTGACTGTCAAGCTCCTTTCAATAATTCCGCCAACTCCCCCGTCCCCCCGTGGCGGGGTTAGGTTAGTTTGTCAATTGTTAATACAGGGATGTCTTTGGGGGGGATTGTATCCAAATATTTGCGGTTGTCTTGGTAGGCGTAGCCTTCGTTTTCTTTTAAAGGCCAGACGATGGGGGCTAAACACAGGGTGGCGGCTTTGAATCCTTGCATGGTGGCGCCGATATTGCCGGTATGGGCTGAGTTAGCTGCTTCGTTTTCGATGACAAAGGGACCGCTGAACCCTACTCCCATCAGCGTTTCAAGGAATAAGCGCCAATCCAAGCTGTCGTAGCCGCCAAAGCCGGGGAGCATGGCTTGATAGGGGTGTCTGTCCCAGTCATGCTCGACAATCGGAACTCCGGCTATTGCGGCTAATTGGGGGTCGATGTATTGTTTCGGATACATAGCGCCCCAGTAGATACTGCTTCGGTTGGTAAGATTGCGCGTCGCTTTGACATGTACACGGTGCAGACGCTGCAGGTCGGTTTCGCGAATTACATCCGCGGGATTGATGTGCTGCCAGATGTCGTGCGACGGATCATACGTCTCGCCGTGCGCCCGACTGGGGATAAGCGCATACATCAGTTTGCGGGCAGCCAATGTTCCGGGAAGATTATTAAACGTAAAAGGCCAGGTTTTAGCCCGCCAACCTTCCATCGGACAGTTCTCGTAGATAAGCGTGACGCCTAAGTCTTCTGCGTATTTTATGATAGGAGCAAAAATCCGCCGATATTGATACAGGTTTTTTTCAAATCCACCGTCCTGTATACCTAACTCGTCGTTGTAACCGACAAAAGTACCGACCTTGACATCGTTATTATCACCCCCGCAAAGGTGTGCAATACGGATTAATTTAAGAATATGATTCTGATTGGCTATCCGACGATTGGGGTCGCCGCCTATCATGTTTTCATACGAACCGATTGAAAAACGAAGATATGCATTATTCATTCGTTCCAATAGCCGTTTGGCCTCCTCCGGCCCAAATGTCTCATAATCCAAATGAGTCGCTACATGTTCGCTGCGGGTGGCGTCGCGCGGGAAAACGCATAGTTCCAACCCCTGTACGCCTGTTTCTTTTGCTTTTTCAATAATACTGTCAAGCGAATACGGCTTGAAAGCGGATGTCATTAACCAAATTTGATTGTTCATAGTTGTAAAAATTTTTGCAAAATTACATAAAAATCGGATACAAATCAAATAAATATGAAGTAAAATTTTGTGATATGTGCGGATTATATTATCTTTGTCGGTGTAAAAATAGACTTTATATATGGCAGACGATAAAAAAATAATTTTTTCAATGGTGGGGGTAAGCAAGATATACCCGCCACAAAAACAAGTTCTTAAGAACATCTATTTGTCATTTTATTATGGCGCAAAAATCGGAATTATCGGCCTCAACGGTTCGGGAAAATCGACACTTTTGAAGATAATTGCCGGTTTAGAGAAGGATTATCTGGGGCAAGTGGTGTTTTCACCGGGGTATACGGTTGGCCATTTAGACCAGGAACCGCAACTGACACCCGGCAAAACCGTTAAGGAGATTGTGCAGGAAGGCGTTCAGTCGACTGTCGATCTGTTGAAAGAATTTGAGGAGGTTAATGAGCGGTTCGGCGACCTCGAAGTATTAGATGACCCTGATAAATTGGATGCTTTGATGAATCGTCAGGCGGTATTACAGGATAAAATTGATGCTTTAGATGCGTGGAATTTGGATAGCAAGTTGGAGCGAGCGATGGATGCGCTTCGTTGTCCGCCCGAAGAGCAATTAGTTGATACCCTTTCGGGTGGAGAGCGCCGAAGGATAGCGTTGTGCAGACTGTTATTGCAGCAACCGGATATATTGTTATTAGATGAGCCGACCAACCATTTGGATGCCGAATCTATCGACTGGTTGGAACTATACCTGCAAAACTATGCAGGAACGGTGATTTGTATTACACACGACCGATACTTCCTTGACCATGTTGCGGGTTGGATTCTTGAATTAGACCGCGGCGAGGGCATTCCCTGGAAAGGCAATTATTCGTCCTGGTTAGAACAGAAAACACAACGCATGGCGCAAGAAGAAAAGCAGGTCAGCAAACGACGTAAGACGCTCGAACGCGAACTTGAATGGATACGCATGGCGCCAAAGGCGCGTCATGCAAAAGGGAAAGCACGTCTTAACTCGTATGAATCACTGCTTAACGAAGACCAGAAAGAACGCGAGGCTAAGTTGGAAATTTTTGTGCCGAACGGACCAAGGTTAGGCAAAAAAGTGATAGAGGCATCCCACTTAGCAAAGGCTTTTGGCGACAAACTGCTTTTCGATGACCTGCATTTTACGCTCCCGCCTAACGGGATTGTCGGCGTTATCGGCCCGAATGGGGCTGGAAAAACGACACTATTCAAGATGATAATGGGAATGGAAACGATTGATAAAGGAACATTTGAAGTAGGCGAAACCGTTAAGATTGGCTATGCCGACCAGTCGCACAAAGATATTGACCCCGAAAAAACCGTCTATCAGGTCATCTCGCAAGGTAACGAGTTTATCCGCGTTGGTGGAAAAGAATGGAACGCGCGGGCTTATCTTTCACGGTTTAACTTCTCGGGCGCCGACCAGGAGAAACTGTGCAAAGTGCTTTCAGGGGGTGAAAAGAACCGATTACATTTAGCAATCACGCTGAAAGCTGAAGCCAATGTGTTGCTGCTCGACGAGCCGACCAATGACATCGATGTGAATACGCTGCGCGCCTTGGAAGAAGGATTGGAGAGTTTTGCAGGGTGCGCAGTCGTTATCTCGCACGACAGGTGGTTCTTAGACCGTATCTGTACGCATATCCTATCCTTTGAAGGAAACTCCGAAGTGGTCTATTACGAAGGGACTTACTCCGAATATGAAGAATATAAAAAGAAACAAAAAGGGTATGTCGAGCCGAAACGTATTCGGTATCGGGCGTTATAATACACCTTATACCTTCCCGACATCCCCCTACCTCCATTTTTCTTCACTTCGTAAAGAGACAGATTATTTTTTATCATCAAGGAACGTTCTTCACTTCGTAAAGAGACAGATTATTTTTTATCATCAAGGAACGTTCTTCCCTTCGGAAAGAGACACATTGATTGATTTTCATAGGAACGTTCAAAGGGGGACTGGGGACTTATAACTGACAACTATTTATTAATTAACGTATTATGAAAAAGAGTGTTTTTTGGATGATAGCTTTGATGCTATTTTTTGTTTGCGGTACTTTTGCGCAGACAGTGGATTTATTTAATGGGAAAAACCTGTCTAACTGGAGGTTTGTAGTGGACGGTGATAAGGTCCCTGCTTCGCAGGTTTATACCGTTAAGGATGGCGTTATCCATATCTTAGGACAGCCTTTTGGCTTTATGTACACGGAGAAACAGTACAAAGACTATTCGTTAGAGTTGGAATGGCGCTGGATAGACAAAGGGACTAACAGTGGTATATTTCTGATGATAGCGGAAGCAAAATCTGGTAACGCATTTCCTACCGCGATTGAGTGCCAGTTGCAGGCAGGTAATGCAGGCGATTTTGTGCTACTTTCCGGCTCGGATCTGGACGAATATGTGGTGCCTGCCGGCGGCAAACGACCTGCTTTTCCCGTAATCAGGAAACGTGAACCTTCCAATGAAAAGCCTGTTGGCGAATGGAACAAAGCGAAGATAGATGTAAAAGACGGGAAGATAACCGTTTATATCAACGGTGTTCTTCAGAATCAGGGGACCAACAAAGTCAAAGAAGGCCATATCGGACTACAAAGTGAAGGTGGGCCAATACAGTTTAGAAACTTGAAACTGACTTTGTAAGTGGCAACGGCAGGGATGTCGTTGTTACATTGTCAACAGTTGGGATGCAGTTGTTACATAAAACTCTGTGTTCTCTGTATCTCTGTGCTGAATTTGTCGCTGTGCTCAAACGACGTAGGTAGAAGCTGAGGTATCGCCGCCTCTTCCTGTCCAGTTGGTATGGAAGAATTCACCGCGGAGGCGGTCTATGCGCTCGTAAGTATGGGCGCCGAAGTAGTCGCGTTGTGCCTGTAAAAGGTTTGCCGGTAAGCGTGCTGTCCGGTAGCCGTCGAAGTAGGTTAATGCAGAAGCAAAGCAAGGGACAGGTATCCCGTTAGCTAAGGCAGTAGTGACCACTTTTCGCCAACTGTCTTGTGCAGACATCACCTTTTCTTTGAAGAAGGGGTCTAATAACAGGTTGGTAAGGTCGGGGTCGTTATCGAAGGCTTTTTTAATCTCGCCTAAGAATACGGAGCGTATGATGCAGCCGCCGCGCCACATCAGGGCAATGCCGCCATTGTTCAGGTTCCATTGATATTCTTTGGCCGCTTCGCGCATCAACAAATAGCCTTGTGCATACGAAACGATTTTCGAGGCGTAGAGGGCATCTTTTAAATCATTGATAAAAGATAACTTATCGCCGGTGAACGATGGCGTTGGGCCGGTCAGTTGTTGGGAGGCAAGGACACGTTCGTCTTTTTGAGCCGACAGGCAGCGCGCTAATACCGATTCGGCAATAAGTGTCAGCGGGATACCTAAATCTAAGGCAGCAACGCCCGTCCACTTGCCGGTACCTTTTTGTCCGGCTGTATCTAAGATTTTATCCACCACCACTTCGCCTTCGTCGTTCCGGTAGGCAAGGATGTCGCGTGTTATTTCTATCAGATAACTGCCTAATTCACCTTCGTTCCATTCTTTAAACACCTCGTGCATCTCTTGTGCCGACATGCCCAGCAGGTCTTTCATAATCTGGTACACTTCGCAAATCAACTGCATATCACCGTATTCAATGCCGTTATGCACCATTTTCACAAAGTGTCCGGCGCCGTTCTCACCTACCCAGTCGCAGCACGGTTCCCCGCCGGCTTTAGCGCAAATAGCCTGAAAGATTGGCTTCACATGCTCCCATGCCGCAGGCGAACCGCCCGGCATGATGGACGGGCCATTCAGAGCGCCCTCTTCGCCGCCTGAAACACCGGTGCCAATATAAAGCATTCCTTTGCTTTCAACGTATTTTGTACGACGAATCGTATCGGGAAAATGGGTGTTGCCACCGTCGATAATCACATCGCCCGGCTCAAGATACGGAAGGATTTGTTCGATAAAATCATCAACTGCCTTCCCTGCTTTTACTAACATCATCACTTTGCGAGGACGCTTAAGCGACTGGCACAATGCTTCAATAGAATGCGTACCGATAAAATTTTTACCGCTACCGCGACCGTTGACAAACTTGTCGACTTTCTCTACTGTACGGTTATAAACAGCTACCGTAAAGCCATTTCTCTCCATGTTTAACACAAGGTTTTCGCCCATGACGGCCAAACCTATCAACCCAATGTCTGCTAATTTTTCCATTGTAATATAATAATTTAATATAATTTCGGGGCGTAAAGGTAGTTATTTTTTCAAAAAGTACAAACTATTTAATCTATTTGAGGTAAAATACATCAAAATTCCGCGAATAGAAAGGAAAACTAAGAACGAAATCCACAGGGCATCATTGGCAAGAAAAGGTGAAAGCGAATAGAAACATACGAAAAAAAATGTTGTCGCAACTAAAACCGTGTTGCGTAAGAGCTTTGTTTTGGTTGCGCCAACCATGATGCCGTCCATCATAAAAGGAACACAGGCAATGAGCGGCACAGCTATCACCCAACCGATGTGATTTCCGGCAGTATCTAAAAGGTCGTCAGAGGAAGAAAACAACATTAATATCTCTTTCCATGCCGCAATATAAATGAGTACAAAGAATAAGCCGATGACAAAAGCCCAGAATATCAACTTTCTAATAAAACGTTTTAACAAATAGGCGTTGTTTTCGCCGACAAAACGCCCGACTAATGCTTCGCCCGAATAGGCAAAGCCGTCGCACAGAAATGAAAACAGGGTGAACAACTGCATCAATAAGGCATTGGTAGCAAGAATGGTATCACCAAAACGAGCCGAAGCTGCGGTAAAAAAGGTATAAACAAGTACTACAAAAACGGTTCTTAAGAAGACATCCCGATTGATTTGCAGAAATTGAAGGACGGGCTTTAGATGCAATGATTCCTTCACATCAAGCAACCGGATGTATTCCCGATACTTGACAAACAGCAGGATACAGGATACAAAAAAAGCGATATATTGTGCTACGACCGAACCCCAGGCTATCCCGGCAATGCCCATGTTCAGGTTGAATGCAAAGTAATAACTGCAGGCAGCATTGATAACAACAGATAATACAGCTACCATCATGGGTGTTTTTGCGTCCTGCATCCCGATAAACCACCCTTGCAAGGTGAAAAGTGTAATAGAAGCAGGCACTGCCCAAATTCTCACAAAAATATATTGGGCAGCAAGCGTTTGTACATGCTGGCTTCCTTGCATGACATAGAGCGAAAAATGCCCGATGGGTTTTTGAAAAACAACAAGGATAATTGTTATCACGAAAGCTACCCATGTAGAGCGGAGTAACATATTGGCACATTCTTTTTTCATACCTGCTCCATAAGCCTGTGCTGTAAGGCCACTGGTGCCCATACGAAGAAAAGAGCAGTTCCAGAAGATAAAACTGAAAATGGTGGCTCCAATAGATAACGCAGCTATATTACGGTCGTCTCCAAGGTGTCCGGCAATGGCCGTATCAACCATTCCTAACAAAGGGATAATGATGTTAGAAATCATATTAGGGATAGCAAGCCGCAAAATCTCTTTGTTGATAGCCGAATCCTTTAAGGGGAATTGAGAATTGAGAATTGAGAAACGAAGTTCGCTTTCACGAAGTGGAAGCAATTTTGAATTATCATTAATCATTAATTACTAACCATTAATCACTGATTTTTAACCCTATCTTTTGCAATGCGTCTAATGTGTTGGCAGGTATGTTTGCCGGTCTTATTGTAAAATTTTTGAACTCACGACGTATCCAGTAGTTACCACGTTGTTCTTCAAACGTTTCGGGTGAATTTTTCAACCTGTCGCTGTCGTTCCATATCGGATAGGTATGTGTAACGGCTTCGTAGACAATTTGTTCGTGGCTTTTTCCGGTACCGTCCAACGAAAAATCAGTTGGCATCGGTGGCTGTGGGATGGATTCGGGATACCAGTTTTTTAAGTCATCAATTCCGAAAAAGTCGCAAAACTCATGTACACAAGCTGCTGTGCCGTTGGCCTTTCCGTCCGACGAATAGCCGGCTATGTGTGGTGTGGCTATCCATGCGCCAGCGAGCAAAGCGGCGTCGGGAAGCGGTTCGCCTTCCCAAACATCGAGGATATACACTCTCCCTATAAAGGGGTACGGGGTTACTCCCCCCCCTTTGAAGGGGGTGAGGGGATGTAAAACCGCTGATATTGCTCTTTTTAAGGCTTCTGAATCGACAACGGCGCCTCGTGATGAGTTTATAAACACAGCGCCATTTTTCATCCGGTTGAAAAAGTCATCCGAGGCCAAATGCCAGGTAGGGTAGGGTGGTTCTTTTGTCAGTGGCGTATGGCATGTGACAATATCGCTCTCCTTCAACAATTGCTCTAATGAAATAAATGCTTCACCTCCTTCTCGGTCGGCTCGCGGAGGGTCATTTAGTAATACGTGCATACCGAGCGCTTTAGCAGCTTGTTCCACTTTGCTTCCTACATGACCAACGCCGATAATGCCCAATGTCAGTTCGGAAAATTTGAGATTCTGTTTGAAGGCAAGGGTTGCAAGCGTTGTTGTTATATATTGTTGAACAGACCAGGAATTACAGCCCGGAGCGTTTATCCATCGGATACCGGCTGCATCGCAGTATGCTGTGTCGATATGGTCATAGCCAATAGTTGCGGTGGTTATCAGTTGGATGCGGCTGTTTTTAAGTAAGGCTTCATTGCAAAAGGTACGCGTACGCGTGAATAGGGCGTTTGCATCTTTGACATCTTCGGCTGTAATCTTTGCACCTGGTAGATAAATGACTTCCGCAAAAGGCTCTAATACTCCCTTTAGAAAGGGGATTTTGTCGTCGGCGATAATTTTCAAATGGCTCATATATAGTGTTTAAGTTACTTGAGCGGGCACACGGATTAGGAAACGTATGTTCTTTTTTTTCGAAGTAAAAAAAATCCGCGCGAGTGGGTTGTTAAACAAACCTTTCCTTGTAAGCCCATAGCCCTAATGCCGGATTGGAGATATAGTAGATTTCTTCGCCTTCGACGCGGTTCCATCCGTCTTTCAGTACGACAGGGTTATATTTTTTCATCATTTCCTTCATATCAGCGTAGGCAAAACCGACGCTTTCGATAGCCTCCTTTGACAGGTTGCCGGGGCAATAAGTAATTTTAAACCTGCCTTCAGAAGAGCCGTGTATAAGGTGGGCGGCTACACCGAGGTTGTTTTGCAAGTCGATGTTCTCGTTTACGTATTGTAGCACTTTAGGTGTATTGACATAGCCGTATTTGCGGATAAGACGGTCGTTTTCGGGGTCTTCGCCAAACTGTTGCAGGCCGGGAGCCAGCACAATCAGTTCGCCGTTGTCGGCAATAGCCATTCGGGTGCGGTAGATGCTTTTATTGCCTAACCATGTACTGCGAAATTCTTCAGGGTCTAAGTATACGACCACTTTTTTCATCTCACGTTCCATCATTTTGAAATTAGTTTCTAAAGCCAATTTGGCAGCCTTTTCGAAACATTCATAATCGTCGCCGATAAACAACCCGCGCATTTGCAGTCCGTCCGACCCTTCGGAGATAACCGTTTGCAGATAAACGATAGGTAAATTGGAAGTGAAGATTTCCGAAGCATAGTTCAACACCTGGCGTACCGGGCTGGTAGCGCGTCCCATGATGCGTTCCATGCCGTAGGTTGCGCCAATAAAATGGCTTTTATTGATGCAGTCGGCTCCGCCAACGCCTATAAAAATATTTTTATTATGGTTGGCCATGCCTATCACTTCATGCGGTACAACTTGCCCGATGGAAAGAATGAGGTCAAATCCGCCTTCCAATAATAACTTATTGAGTTGAACGGGAATAGGATAATCGACGGTGCCTCCCGATACTTCTTTTACAAAGTCGCTAGGAACGACGCCTATCGTTTGAATATCATCGCGCCAGTTGTGAACGCGGAAAAGCGATAGGGGTACACCGGGAAACATTTTCTCAATTTCTGTGTCTGTCATTTTAAAATGAGTGCCTAATGCCGGAAGGATATCCGTCAAACTATCAGCATAGTATTCGTAAGCATATTGTGTCAGTTCGCCTGCACGGGAATGAAAACGGGTAAAGTCAGGCGGGATAACTAATACTTTTTTCTTTTTACCGAGCCTGTCGAAGGCATCAAAAAGTGCTTTCTTTATTTCATCGCTTCCAAACGCTTTGGTTGGGGCGCCTTGTCCATAGTATAACATAACTATTATCTTAATACTCTTGCATTTCCTTTCCAGATACTCCATATCTGGTCTTCGTCAGCCGGTTGGCCATAGTCGGTAAGGGCTGTGGTGGCGAGAGCGCCGGTAGCCCATCCAAATTGAATCCATTTTTCGGGTTCCCATCCTTTGAGAATGCCGTAGAGCAGGCCTCCGACAAAGCCGTCACCGCCGCCTATGCGGTCTAATACTTGAATGAGACGCGGTTCGATGGTATGCCAGTTATCGCCTTCGAGCATGATAGCGCCCCATAAATGGCTGTTAGCGCTAATCACTTCCCGCAGGGTTGTTGCATAGACAGAGGTGTCGGGGAAGGATTTTTTCACTTCCTGTATCATACCTTTGAAACTTTCCATTTTGGATGCGAGGTCTTTACCGCCCGCTTCAGGGCCTTCAATGCCTAAGCACAGTTGAAAATCTTCTTCGTTACCGACTAAGATGTCAGCTATGGAGGCAATCTCTTTGAAGATTTCATGCAGTTCGGTTTCGCGTCCTTTCCAGAAGGTGGCGCGATAATTGAGGTCGAAGGATATCTTTGTACCGTAATTTTTTGCGGCGTGAGCCAGTTCGAGGCAGAAACGGCTTGTGTCTTCCGACAGTGCGCCTATCAACCCTGAGAGGTGGAGTATCTGTACGCCTTCCTTTCCGAAAATACGGTC
>Ga0209628_10001031_pt1 | contig 17609 bp, 16 predicted proteins | sample TergutCu122P4_FD_187285 | JGI IMG/M metagenome (GOLD analysis project Ga0209628, IMG submission 187285) | Cubitermes ugandensis P4 segment gut microbial communities from Kakamega Forest, Kenya - Cu122 P4 (SPAdes) (version 2) | ecosystem: Host-associated > Arthropoda: Insects > Digestive system...
CATCGTCGTCGTTTTTTAGTTAGGGCAATCATGAGTATAGTATTTCCATTTATTTTTTGAAAATATGCTCCTATAGCAAAAGTTCTCCATCGTAGTGTTGATAGCCGTTTTTGCGTTTTGTTAACCGTCTTTCTTTTTATTCTATTGCCGTAATACAATATTGTACTTTCTGTTTACTGCCCCTCAAAACCCCAACAGTTAACTTTACTCTGTAAGATAGGTAACAGCAATGGTTGATTTATAGGTATATGAAGCGTGCCCTGCTGTTTCTTGTATGGACAAAAAACGTAAAATTTTCTGAATTATTTGCAGATAGTAAAATTTTCATACCCCCACTTTTAATCGAGTGGGGATTTTTTTAGTACACCTAACCCCTTCATTATCAACCAAAATCATCTAATCATCTCATCATTACATCATCACATCAAAAAAAACTGTATTTTTGCCGCCTCAAAAAGGGTCCCGTAGCTCAACTGAATAGAGTATCTGACTACGGATCAGAAGGTTGCAGGTTTGAATCCTGCCGGGATCACAAAGGGAATCAAACGGTTATACTAATAAGTTAACCGTTTGTTTCTTTTAGTTGAACAAATATCTCTAATAAACCTCAAAGGAATCAAATGAGTAGTAAAAGCCCAAACCAGTGACATACCACTGCAAATTAATAAATTTATAATTAGTCTGTAGTGCAAATGCAGAGTAACAAAATAAACGGAAATTATCAGCAAACACGTATAGAGCAAACATCTGAAATAGGGTAGTGTAAAGAATGGGATTTTCAACAATTTAAAAGCAATAATGAATTGTATAACCGCAATGAATAACTGTGTTGTGAGGCTGGCAATGGCTGCACCGCGTGCCTCTAATATCGGAATTAAAGTAAAATTAATGACAATGTTTACAACGATGGCAATTGCAGAAGTGATGTTCAAAATGCGCAAATTTCCGTTTGCAGTAAGTAATGTCCCGAAAATGTAAGTCATTGACCATGGAATTAAACATAGAATAAGAATGGCAAATACTCGCACACTTTCTTCGTTGATATCGGGATATAATATACTAATAACCGGCGCCCGATAAACAAAAAGCAATACGGTAGAAGTAACCGTGAAAAAGAAAAGTAATGTAAAAGCACTTTTGATGATAGGAACTATATTTTCTTTATTTTTCAACATTTTAGAAAAAAGCGGTAACAAGATTACCCCAAAAAGCAGCGTAACATTAACTAAGGCTTCCAGAGGTCGGAATGCTGAAGCAAAAATGCCTGCCTGATAAGCACCATGAGAATTTGGGAGTAGTCGTTCAAGTATAATTGGGTCAATGCGCCCATAAATTGCCATCAATAAGGTTAGCAGTGCAAAAGGAAAACTCTGTTTTAATATCGCTCTGAAAAAAGTAAAATTCCATGTTAAATTGATTACTTTTGCTTTGAATGATACAATAATCAAGGCAACAATAGCCGCAATTAAATAAGATGCCGTTTGCGCATATATTAGCCACATAATTTGAAAAGGCTCACTTGTTACATTTCCCCAAAGCAAAATACTGCAAATCGCTATCATTAATACGCGGTCTAACACAGATAAAACACTATCTGTTTTGAACATCAATAAAGCAGAAATATTTGAGCGCAAGTATAAAATCAACATATTTAAAAATTGATTGAATGCTAACCAAATCAGTATTTTTAGCTGAAAATTGCTATAACCAATTATCATTCCGGCTACAAAGACAATTAAAATGTAAAAAGCAGCCAACAAAAATTTTATGGTTAAAATTCCTGAAATATGTTTCGACAAAAGTTGGCTGTTTTGTGCAATATTTCTATTGTTGAAATTTGTTAACCCAAAATCCAACAACATGTTAAATATGATTGTGAAGTTTAAAACAGCAAAATAGAGACCATAACTTTCAGCGCCTACGGCATTTTGCACCCCACGGTCAATTCCAAGAATCCAAAAAGGCTTTATAAGCAGATTCAAAAAAAGAAGGAAGAATATATTAAAAAGGAAATCCCGTTGTTTCATCAGTTTTTATTAAAATAATGGCAAAAGTATATTTTATTTTAAAAAACAAAAAAATATCCTGATACCACAACTTGACAATATTTTGATCAAGGAGACATTTATTTTTCCGTAAAAAGTAACTTTAAATTTTGAACCCTTGAACTTTGAACGTCAATCTACAATATTCTTTTTTCTCCATCGTTAAACTTTTTCAATAAGATACTGTAAAATTTGTGAAAAAGAACTGTTTAATTTTTCTATGCCTCATCGTTTCATATCTTTGCCAAGCGCAACGCTCTGAAATTGGGGCTATGATAGGTACTTCTTTTTATTTTGGTGATTTGAACAACGTACCATTTCAAGATGCTAAATTTGCCGGTGGGCTTATTTATAGATATAATTTTACACCACGTATAGCATTGAAAACAAACATCTTATTTGGAAAAATTGCCGCCTCGGATGAAAGAAATCATAGCATACAAAAAAATAACAAAGGAGACTATTTATGGGATTATAAAGAAAGAGGTTTTTCTTTCTCATCTCCCATTACTGAAATATCGGCGCAGGTAGAAATTAATTTTTTTAATGTATATACTGTTGCACATAAAAATCAAATATCTCCATATCTTTTTGGTGGTGGTGCTATATTTTCTTTTAACCCTCAAGCGGTTTATAAAGAAACAATATATGATTTGCAACCTATTGGAACAGAAGGGCAAGGCCGTGACGGTATGCCCAAAAAATATGCACTTACAGGATTTGCTATTCCATTCGGCATAGGATTTAAGGCAAATATTGGCAAATATATGTGTGTGGGCGCTGAATGGGGGCTTCGATTTACTTTTACCAATTACTTAGATGATGTTGGAGGATTATATTATGATTTTTCCCTTGATGAAGGAAAAATGTCTTCAGAATCTTTAGACGTAATAAAGCATTTTGCAGACCCTTCAACTCTAAAGCATGCATATAATTCACAGCGCTACTCAACTATAAAAACAGACTGGTACTCTTTTGCAGGTGTTATTTTTACCGTGCGAATTGGAAACGAAGACCATGGCTGCGATATTAAAACAAACGTGAAGTTAAAACATAAACAGGTAAGGAAACTTTAAATCATAAAATGAAACCCTCAAATTTAAAAAGTATTCCCGACCACATCGCCATAATTATGGATGGTAATGGACGTTGGGCTGAGGAACATGGAAGAGAACGTATTTATGGACATCAAAATGGGGTAGAAGCCGTTAGAAATGCAATAGAAGGCGCAGGTGAAATTGGTGTAAAATTTCTTACGCTATACGCATTTTCTACCGAAAATTGGAACCGTCCAAAAGAAGAAGTGGATGCTCTTATGGGATTGCTAATTAAAGCAATAAAATGCGAATTGGATGATTTAATGCGTAATAATGTGCGACTGCAAGCGATAGGAAATATAGACTCGCTTCCTTTTGAATGTCTCAGTGAATTGCAAGATGCCATCGAAAAAACGAAAAACAATACAGGCTTAACTGTTGTGCTTGCATTGAGCTACAGTGGGCGCTGGGAAATTACAAATGCCGTAAAAGAAATTATTAAGCACAATGTTACAGAGAAAGATATCACGGAATATAATTTTTCTACGTTTTTGAACACCAACCGGATTCCTGATCCGGATATATTAATTCGTACAGGTCGTGAATGTAGAATTAGCAACTTTTTGTTGTGGCAAATTGCTTATACTGAACTGTTTTTTCCTGCCATTCTTTGGCCTGATTTTAAGAAAAAAGACCTATTAAATATTATTACTGAATATCAAACACGCCAACGACGATTTGGAAAAACCGGAGCACAAATTAGATTTTGACCTTTTAAACCGCTAGTTAAAACTGGCGAAAACATCTTTAAACCTTGAACCATGTCCGTCATCAAAACAGAAAATCTCACCAAATGTTTCGGAAATTTTACTGCTGTAGATGCCATCACTTTTGAAGTAGAGAAAGGAGAAATTTTCGGATTTCTTGGGGCAAATGGTGCAGGAAAAACCACCGCCATGAAAATGTTAATCGGTATCAGCAAACCTACTTCAGGGAGGGGCTGGGTAGCAGGATATGATATTAAAACCGAAGCAGAGCAAATAAAAAAGAATATCGGCTATATGAGCCAAAAATTTTCCTTATATGACGATTTGAAAGTATGGGAAAATATTCGACTCTATGCCGGTATTTACGGCATGAAAGAGAAAGAGATTGCCGAGAAAACAGAAAAAGTATTGCAAGAATTGGGTTTTGAGGATGAGCGCAATACATTGGTAAAATCGCTTCCCTTAGGTTGGAAACAAAAATTAGCCTTTTCGGTAGCTATTTTTCACGACCCGCAGATTGTATTTTTAGATGAACCTACCGGTGGGGTAGACCCAGCAACACGCCGCATGTTTTGGGAGATGATTTACAAAGCCTCCGCGCGCGGTATCACCGTATTTGTTACCACGCACTACATGGATGAAGCCGAATATTGCCATCGCGTTTCTATCATGGTGGACGGTAGAATTGATGCCTTAGATTCGCCCAAAAACTTGAAACAACATTTTAAAGTACAGAGTATGAACGAGGTATTTTACAAATTGGCACGGGAGGCGAAACGGAGAGAATGAGATGTAAAGTTTAAGATTCAAAGTTCAAGATTTTTATACGAAAACCCATATTTTTACGTTTGAGTTTCAATTTTTTAATATTATGAAGATTATGAAGATTAAATTATTCTTATTGTTTTTTTTGGTTTCAATTACTTCTTTTGCGCAAAATTCAACCTATCAATTGAATACACAAAAAGTAAGTCAATTATTGAGACACATTAATGACTCTTATTTAGATACTGTAAATTTTGATATTTTAGTAGAAAAAGGTGTAATAGAGATGCTTAAAGACCTTGACCCACACTCTGCTTATATCTCCAAAAAAGATGTGCAACAAGCTAATGAACCGCTTATAGGGTCTTTTGACGGCATTGGAGTTACTTTTCAATTGGTTAAAGATACCATTAATATTATAGAGGTCATCGTAAATGGTCCTTCCGAAAAAGTGGGTATAATGGCAGGAGACAAGATTCTTAAGGTGGATACCGCTATAGCTTATGGGAAACACGTGACTAACAAATGGGTATTTGACCATTTGCGCGGACCTAAAGGAACGAAAGTTGCTATTTTTGTGAAAAGAGGAAAAAAACCGGAACTTTTGGAATTTAATATTACCCGCGATAAAATTCCGATGAATAGTATTAACGTGTATTTTATGGCAGATAAAAATACCGGATACATTCGTTTAGAGCGTTTTGCACAGACATCCACCCATGAATTACGCGATGCTCTTACCCGCTTGAAAGCGCGCGGCATGAAAAATCTCATTTTTGATTTGCGCGGAAATGGAGGCGGATACTTGCAAGCAGCATTTGAAATTGCCGATGAATTTATTGGTACTAATAAAATGATTGTTTATACGGACAATTTCCGAAAAACAGGAGAATCTTTCAAGTCCACAAGTAACGGCGATTTTCAAAAAGGAAAGCTAATCATTTTAGTAGATGAAGCCTCAGCTTCTGCCAGCGAAATTGTGTCTGGAGCCGTGCAAGATTGGGATAGAGGTTTGGTGATGGGACGCAGAACATACGGAAAAGGATTGGTACAAAAACCAATTTACCTGCCCGATGGCTCACAGGTACGTCTCACCATATCAAAATATTACACTCCTTCGGGAAGATGTATTCAACGCCCCTACAATGATGGTTTGGATAGTTATTTCGATGATTTAGATTACCGCTCTAAGCACGGCGAATTCTTAACCGCAGATAGTATTAAATTTCCCGATTCACTTAAATATCAAACAGCTAAAGGAAGAACCGTGTATGGCGGCGGCGGTATTATGCCTGATATTTTTATCCCGATGGATACAACAAAATACTCTTCGTTATTTATGGAGATGTATCGAAAAGGTGTTTTTAATAGTTTTACAATGGATTATATGGAAGAAAACAGAGAAAGTTTAAAAGCCAAATATCCTACAATAGAAGATTTTAAAAATAATTTTAACGTTTCGGATGCCCTTTGGAAAGAATTGATGGAATATGCAACCAAAGAAGGAGTTAAAGATACAATACTCTTCCAGTTTTCAAAACGAGCCGAACAGTTTATAAAAGATAAAGCTACAGAATTAGATTCATTATATAACTCGTTGGAAGATTTGAAAAATAATGAACGGTTACAAGAAATGTTGGTAAAGTATATTACGGAATCTTTCAATGAATCTATACGATTACGTAATTTCGACAAAACCAACGAATTTATTATAGACCGGTTGAAATATGAATTAGCCCGGAACCTTTTTGGTTATGGCGACTCCTACCAAATTTATTTAATGAAAGATGACGGCTTTTTAAAAGCATTGGAAGTAATTAGCAATGATAAAATCTTCAAAAAATTTAATGTAGACTACTAATTTTTAAAAAGGGGTTAGCATTTAGGCATTTTTATTTAACTTAATGAAACACTTTTTACCTACAAGCAAAAAAGAACTTGAATATTTAGGTTGGGATTATGTGGATGCAATTCTTATTACCGGAGACGCTTATGTTGACCACCCTTCTTTTGGTGTGGCTGTAATTGGGCGGTTGCTTCAACGTGAAGGCTTGCGTGTAGCGATACTGCCGCAACCCAATTGGCAAGACGATTTGCGCGATTTTAAAAAATTAGGGGCACCACGCTATTTTTTTGGAATCACAGCCGGAAACATGGATTCCATGGTCAATCATTATACCGCATACAACCGGCTACGTAGCGACGATGCCTACACTGCAGGAAATCAAGCTGGATTTCGACCCGATTATGCTACAGTGGTTTATTCAAAAATAGTAAAAGAACTCTATCCAAATATTCCTGTAATTATTGGCGGCGTGGAAGCCTCCATGCGCCGCCTCTCTCATTACGATTTTTGGAGCGACACTTTTAAACCCTCTATTTTAGTGGATAGCAATGCTGATTATTTAGTATATGGTATGGCAGAAAAACCAATGCAAAAAATTGCATATTTAATTAATAATAACCAATTTAACGACGAAAATATACAAAAAATTCCGCAAATTGCATTTTTATCTGCTACATATCAACCCGATATAAATCAAACGCTGGTATTATTCCCTTTTGAAATAGAATTAGAAAATAAAAAAAACTACGCTAAAAACTTTTGCGCTTTTGAACGAGAATCCAACAAAAAAACACAACGCGTCATTACACAAAATTATGGAGATAAAGTGTTGGTACAAAACCCGCCTTACTCTGTTTTATCTTTCTATGAATTAGACGATTATGCGCTTTTTAACGAAATGATGTATGCTCCACATCCAAAATATCTGAAACGGGGTGAAATTCCTGCTTGGGAGATGATAAAAAACTCAATTACTATACATCGTGGTTGTTTTGGCGGTTGTTCATTTTGCGCTATTGCTGCACATCAGGGAAAACATGTGGCTTCCAGAAGCGAAGCCTCTATCTTGAAAGAAGTAATGCACCTCACAGAGCAACCTTATTTTAAAGGGCATATTACTGATTTGGGTGGTCCTTCCGCAAATATGTATCAAACAAAAGGCCAAGTTGAAAAATATTGTGCCCATTGTCACCGCTATTCGTGCATTTATCCTTCTATTTGCAAAAATTTGAATCGCAACCATACACCGCTTTTGCAACTATATAAAAAAGTATCACAAGTAAAAGGGGTAAAACATATTACCATTGGTAGCGGCATTCGTTATGATATGTTACTTACTCATGATGAAAAATTAGATAAAAAATATTCGCTAACTTCTTATTTTGAAGAAGTGGTAAAAAATCATATCTCCGGTCGTTTGAAAGTAGCACCGGAACATACCGTAGCTCATGTTTTGCAAACCATGCGAAAACCCAATTTTGATACTTTTTTAATATTTTATAACAAATTTGCGCTATTAAACAAAAAAAGTAATAAAAATCAACAATTAATTCCTTATTTTATTTCAGGACATCCTAATTGTAGCATTTTGGATATGAAACAATTGTCGAAAGATGTTACCAAGTATCGCTTAGCTACGGAACAAACTCAAGGCTTCACGCCAACACCCATGACATATTCCACAGCCATGTACTACTTGGGCTTTGACCCTTATACCGGAAAAACAGTGTATAGCACTAAAAATACAGAAGAAAAGAGAATGCAAAACAAGCTCTTGCGAATACGTCATTAAAATATTAATAATTAAATACTTATACCATATTTTATCCTGCAACGATCTCAAATCTCTTCAAAAAATTACACTTTTTCACTCAACTCCAACCACCGCATCGTTTTGGTATCAATCTCTTCTGAAATTTTTTGATAAGCTACTGCCCATTCGTTTAGTTCTTTTGCAGTACTGTTGCCGCTGTTCATTTTTTGTAACAATAGTTCTTTTTCATCTTCCAATTTGGGAATCTCTAACTCTAACTGTTCCAGCTCTTTTGCTTCTTTCCAAGTGAGCTTCTTTTCTGGATTATTCTTATATAAACTACCCCGCCCTTCGGGCACCCCTTCAAAATTTGAAGGGGATATTCTACCGCTTCCTTCTTCTAATTCTGCTACTAAGGGCGCTTTTTGAGAATAAGGGTTCAAGGTATTATTTGCTTTTCTGCTTTTCTGCTCTTCTGCTCTTCTGCTTTTCTGTTTCTCAATCCGGTATTCCGTATAATTTCCATAAAAATCCTTCACCTTTCCGTTGCCTTCAAATACAAAAAGATGGTCAACCAATTTGTTCATAAACCAGCGGTCGTGCGAAACCACCAAAATACATCCCTGATAGTGCGTGAGAAAATCTTCCAATAAATTCAGGGTGTCAATATCAAAATCGTTGGTGGGTTCGTCGAGGATTAAGAAATTAGGATTTTTTAAGAGTGTAATGAGCAAACTTAGTTTTCGTTTTTCCCCGCCGCTTAAATCTTCGTAATAAGTATATTGCTGTTCGTATTTGAAGCCAAAATAGTTTAAAAATTGCGATGCTCCTACATAGTTTCCGCTTTCCAAGCAAATCATTTCGGCTTGTTCTTTCACGATGTCAATTACGCGTTTGTTGCCTTTCACGGGCAGTCCGTCTTGGGCAAAATATCCAAATTGGATGGTTTGTCCGGGGGTAATTTTTCCTGCATTGGGCACAATTTCACCTACTAACAGTTTTAATAACGTACTTTTTCCGGTGCCGTTTTTGCCCACGATACCGCATTTTTCTCCTTTTTTAAAGATGTAAGAAAAATCGTCCAAAATCAGTTTGTCGGGATAGGAAAAGTCGAGGTTGTTGATTTCCAAAATTTTATTACCCAGTCGTTCTGTGCGAACATGAAACGCATCGGCTTTTTTTTCCGTTTTTCGTGTGGCGTTCTCTTTCAGTTCTTCAAACGCATTAATGCGCGCTTTGGCTTTGGTAGTGCGCGCCGATGGCGAAGTGTGCACCCACTCCAATTCCGTGCGGTACAGTTGTTTAATTTTCTCTAATTCAGCGGTTTCATTGGCAATACGTTCCGCTTTTTTCTCCAAATAATAACCATATTTGCCTTTATATTGATAGAGTTTTTGATTATCCAACTCAATAATATTATTACACACCTGGTCTAAAAAATAGCGGTCGTGGGTAACCATTAATAATGTTGTATTTGAAGTAGATAGATATTCTTCCAACCACTCAATCATGTCAATGTCCAAATGGTTGGTAGGTTCGTCCAAAATCAGCAAATCGGTATCTGCGATTAATGTTTTAGCAAGCGCGGTTTTTTTGCGTTGTCCGCCGGATAATTCACTAATATTCTTAAAAATATCGTCAATTCCGAAACGGGAGAGAATCTCTTTCACCCTGCTTTCCAAATCCCAGGCGTGCAACCGCTCCATTTCCGATAACGCATGCTCAAATCGTAACAAGTTTTCTTGTGTTTCATTTCTTTTCACCAACGATAAAGCAGTTTCATATTCTCTAACTACTTTTACCACAGGAGAATTGGAGTCAAAAATCACGTCAATAACAGAATAATTATCCGTAATGGTTTCTAACTGTGGCAAATAAGAAACGGTAATATCGTTTCTCAGGGTAACTTTCCCTGAATCGGGCGTATCCAAACCAGCAATAATATTGAGTAGCGATGATTTTCCGGCGCCGTTTTTAGCAATCAGTGCGGTTTTTTGTCCTTTTTCAATGCCAAAAGTAATATCCTCGAAAAGCAACTTTTCGCCGAAAGATTTTGACAGTTTTTCGATGGTGAGGTAGTTCAAGAGTTCAAAAGTTTAACAGTTCAAAAGTTTAACAGTTCAAAAGTTTAATAGTTTAACAGTTCAAAAGTTTTAAGATTGTAAACATTGAACTCTTGAGCTATTGAATTCTAATTATTTTTCCAGCGCGGAAGGCGTTTCATACCTCTGGTAAAGAGCCATGCCAAAAACTTGGGGTGTCCGCTTTCTATCATCATTTTTCTGCAAAACTCTTGAAATTCTTCTACGGTTCCGTTATAAGTGAACGCTCCGTTTTGGTAGCAATAGCTGCAATAGAGTTCATTTTTTCTTCCGTCAGCGTTTGTTCCGCCTCCTTGCGGGTCTTTTTTCATAGGCATGCCACAACTTTGGCATATTTTGTTTTTCGCGTTCATATTAATGATTTTTTTGATTTGCAAAAATACATTTTGTTTCAAAAGTAATTTTCTACTGCAAACTTAAACTGATTTATAAATACTTGTTTGAATGCCGATATGTTATTTTGTTCATAAAACAAGAGTATTGCCTTTTTATAATCAACGGCATCAACTGTACGAAATGAAACAGGGCAATATTTGTAAGCCATCAAAAGTGCATTTGCTGTAATTCTTGCCACACGCTTGTTGCCGTCTGAAAATGCCTGAATATAAGAAAGCAACACCAAAGCAAACAAGGCTTTTTCAAAAACAGTTGAACGATTATTTATTAAATCGCAGGTTTGTTGTAACGCTTCTCGTATCTGAAATTCATTGTCAAGAGGTCGGTAATTTGTTCCTATTATGCCCACTCGTCGCGTCCTGATATTTCTATCAACCCCCAATTCTTTTATCAAAATGCTATGCAGTTCCTCCACTTTAGCAATGCTTAACAAGCGAAAATAGTCAGGATTTGCAACCACAAAATCAATAGCGTCTTTGTGATTTAAAAGCATAATGGCTTCATCTTTTGTTTTTCCTGCCGCAGTTTGCTTGTCTTTCAAAAGGCGTTCGGTTTCAAGCAACGAATAGGTATTTCCCTCAATTTGCGAAGATTTCCAACTTAAATCAATCGCCAATCGTTCCATGTTTTTTTGATACTCAAAATTGGAAAGTTGCGCAATGTTTTCGGAAAATTTGTCTTGCAAATTGTTTAATAAATTCAACTCTTGGGCAGTAAAAAGCGAAACATTTTGCAGTGTTTCAGGAATAAGCGAAAAATTGTAGCCTGATAGAATTTCCCTTTCGTCTATTTCTTTGCTGTAATATTCGTCTAAATTTATTGGGTAAAAGAGATTATAAGTCGGCGAAAGGGCGTAACGGCTATTTTTGGCATTTCCCTGCTGTATAATGTAATTTTCGCTTAACAACCTTGATAAATAACGCTTTACTGTTGCATAACTGACCGCAGCATGTAAACCTTCAAAAATTTCTTTTGAGGAGGCGTTTGGCTTGTTTCTCAGATAACTCAATATTAATTCTTGTACGTCCATTTCTTTTTAATATTTATTCGGCTCACAAAGGCAATGATTTCATTACAAAAGAACGCTTTTTTGAGCCGAATATTATATGATTTTGAGCCGAATAAAGCAATTACGCTCATTTCCTTCCAAAATCCGCCGGATTTTCCCCCCATTTCTTGGTATCCCATTTAATAATCGGGGTTTTGAAACTATTATTTTGCAACCAAAACTCCGCACGAACCAACAAATCGAAAATCACTTCATTTTGCTCCGTGGGCAATACAATGGATTTATGTTTTTTTTGCCGCACCCACGCAATCGCCGTAATGCTATCTGAATAAATGGGAATGTTGATGTTTTTTTGTTTTAACAGCGCCAACCCGTGCACCAAAGCCAAAAACTCTCCGATATTGTTACTTGCTTTAGGGAACGGTCCTTGTTTAAACCACAATTCTTTAGTTCCGGTGTGAACCCCCTGATATTCCATTTGCCCCGTAACCATATTGCAGGCGGCATCCACGGAGAGGCTGTTTAATATGGGTTTGTCATTTGACGTAGAGATGCTATACATGCCATCTCTACTCTGCGTTGTGGCATTTTTTTTGTAATAATTTTTATAACCCTCAAAATACGCCTTTTCAGCTTCCGGTTTTGTTTCAAACGACTTATATTTTGCATTTTCAAATTCATGCACTTGTGTTTTGCAGTCGTTCCAGTTATCAAAAACGCCGCACATTCGCCCTTGCCACACTACATAATATTTATTCTTTGCCATTACTTTATTTCGTTTTAAAAATTTCCAACTCATTTACTTCAATTAAATATTCCGGTTGGTATGAAAGTTTAGCTTTTCGTAAACCCTCCACACCGGCATCTTCTGCACGGTTTATGTATTTATATTTTTTGGATATTTCGTTGGCAAACAATCTGTTTATCATAGCATATGCCCCTTTACATGTTCTATCCGCTTTTTCAAAAAGAATTAAAAAAGTGGTTGTATTTAAAGGAAATCCAATTGAAAATGCTACAATTTTATCTTCAATCTGTAATAAAACGCCTTGCATATTCAAGTCAAAAAAGTAAGTAAATGCTTCTTCTAAAGCAATATTTTCTTTTTCTAATGAAGTTTCAGAAGAGATTTTATTGGCATCCCATAAATTGTTAAAATGTTTTATTTTTTCAATATTCTCTTTGGAAATATGTGTAAAGTTCCAAATATTGTGCTGTGTAAAGTGATTGATTTGGTTTCTTTTAGGTTTTAAAAGATGACCTTCTAAACGTGCTAATTTTTCTGCATAATATATATATTCAAAATCTTCTCTAATTGAATTGGTTCGAAATTGATTACCTGTTTTCTCGCAAAATTCTTCTGTCCATTGCAATAGTAATGGTGCATAATCATTGCAAAATTGATAAAAACGAACTGATTTATGAGTAGATAGTGTCTCAAGTACAATTTTATCAAGAATAGCAGGAAGGTTTCCATCTCCAAGCGGAAACATGAAAAAACTCTCTTCTTTCTGAGTTGCTTTAATCAACAAAAATTTATCTGAAATGGCATATTGTACACGACACACATCTCTATATAGAAAAAGTACTGCAAAACTGTAATTCATTAATTGACAATCGAATTTTTTAGAAAAAGATAAAAAAACAGATTGGGCATTTAAATCAAGCGGTTGAAATTGAAGCATGTTAATATCTCTAAAAAGCCGACAAAAGTAATATTTATAAAAATGTACGTTACTAAAAAAAAATATTTTTGCAAAAAAAATTATGAACATTCCAATGAAACATGTAATCTATTTTGTCATTTTCTTAACTTTATCTTTTTCGCTATCGGGCAACTCTTCGAAAGACAGCGTCTCTGTTTATATGCAACGAGCAAATGAAGCCTATCAGTTAAATAATTTTGAAGATGCCATTACATTATATTCCCAAGTGGTTGATTTGAGATATGAAAGTGCCGTGCTCTATTATAATTTGGGCAACGCATACTTTAAAAGCGGAGATAATGCGCGGGCATTATTATGGCTTGAAAGAGCACTCCGATTAGACCCTAACAATGAAGATATTATTCATAACATCAACTTCATTCAACAAAAATTAATTGATAGAATTGAGCGTCTGCCGGAGTGGGTTATTCTAAAATTTTGGAATAAATGTTCCGGTTTTTTAACCGGTAACCAATGGGCAATACTGAGCATTATCGTATGTTCCTTATTTGCTTTGTGTTTGCTCATTGTTTTGCTCATCCGCATTTCATGGGTTCGTTCCATTTCCATTTTTATAGCCACCCTTGCGCTGATTTTTACGATACTCTCCGTTATTTTTGCTAAGAAGGAAAGCACACGTTATATACAACATCCTCAAGGCATTATCATGGGATATGTGGTAAATGTAAAAAGCACCCCCAACGAAAAAAGTTCTGACCTATTTGTAATCCATTCCGGTTTAAAAGTTGGAATTACTGACCACTTGAATGAATGGATAGAGATTAGATTGCCGAATGGAGAAAAAGGTTGGATATTATCAATCCAAATTGAAGAGATATAAAACTTCAAATTAATTTGGGATATATCCAAAGGATTTCTGTCTGTTTTTATTTAACAAATGCAATAGACTGCGCTTCAATACCCGAGTTTCACTTTGAGTGTGTTTACGTTTCTTACAGTAAGAATGATACCTGCGGTTTTGTTTGTCATATTTGCTTCTGGGCATCCTGCCTTTGAGCGACTTAACAACACGCTTCAATTGGTAATAAGTCCAGTCAACACTCTCCCACAGTATCTTAACATCGGTCGGATAACGATAGGAATCGCGACCCAACTCTCTTTTTAACCCTAATTCTTTTGCCAAAGATTTCAATGGAAGTAAAGCGTGCATCTTGCCTAACTCGCTCAAATGAAAACTTTGGCGGTATTCTTTATAAATATCAAACTCTGTGAAACCGATGGTGGGTTGGATGTCGGAAATTTTTCTTACTTTGCGTATGTCTTTTTGGTTACGTTACCCCGATTTCGGAAGCCAAACCTTATTTTCGGAGTAATGCGCAAAGATACAAAAATCCCAACATATTCATTGTGAATTTGTTGGGATTGGTTTTTTATTTACTGAATGTCCCTTATTAATTCCAATTCCAGCACAATTCCACTAAATCTTTCCACGGTACACCTGCATTTTCGGCAATAGCACGATTACAAATTTCCCCGTTATAACAATATACACTTTTCAAAAACAACGGATTTAATTGAATACTATGTTGAACATTACGAGAAAGCAACAACGCTGAAATCAATTGAAAAACGGTATTTTGTATTTGGTAATTTTCTAAATTGAGAAAGTTAATTCCTACTGCCGTAATTTTTTTCTCATGTAAAAATTGTACCATCTCATGGGTAAACACTTCCGGAGGAGCCGTAGAAATAATAATTTGTTTCTCTTTCAAAAAGAAAATCTCTTCTACCGAAAAAGGTTCATATTTTAAAACAATATTAGAAAGTGCAATAATAGGCAACTCATCTTCCATAATATCGGCACCATGCTCTGTAAATTGATAATCGGAAATTTCATACCCTTCTCCCAGCCCTCTTTGAACCATCACAGCTAGTTGTTCATTTACAAAATGTTCAATGTGTTTAAGTGAAAGCAGAATTGGCGCAAAAAACACATCTGAAGATAACATTCCTATAGTTGCTCTCAATTTATTTATATCAAGGTCAATAGGTAAAAGTTGCGGTTCAAGCGTGTGTTCGGGATTATAGGAAGTATTCATTAGAAGGTAAATTTGCGTGTTTGGTCATCTATGCGTTCTATTGTGATTTTTATCCGTTCATCATTCAAAATAGATTCAATATTTTCCGACCATTCCATAAAACAATAATGTCCGCTTTCTAAATATTCAAAAAGCCCAATGGCAATGGCTTCTTCCGGTTGTTCAATACGGTAAAAATCGAAATGATATACCGGTTCGTTTTTTGGTGTCCAATATTCATTTACTATAGCAAACGTTGGACTTGAAGGAATATTTTGAATCTTCAAACATTTACACAAAGCCTTAATTAATGTAGTTTTTCCTGCGCCCATCTCTCCATTAAAACTAAATACACGATGATTCGGATATGTGTCAATAATCTCTTTTGCCACCTCACTTAATTGGTTGTGCGTTGCGGTTATTTTTTTAGTTTGCATGCAACATGTTTTGGTTTACAAAAATATTCTTTTTTGAATTGCAGCGTCTCAAATAAAGGCTAAAATAAGGTAGTAAAAACGCAACTTTTGGAGTCGCGTTTTTCTTGGTCAGTCGGAGTGCCCCTTTTATTTTTTTAATTGACCTGTCCTAAAAAAAATTCATTTATTGTCGAATACAAATAGTGTTTATACTCTAACGATGTTTTGCGTAAATGTTCTTCAAAGGTTTGATATAATATTTTCATTGTTAATGAATTTTCGGCGAAAACATAGAAATCCCTATATGAGTGCTTTTTTATAAAAAAAAATCCCTATATAAAACCCGAAAATTAAAAAACATTCATTTGTTTATATATTATTTTTTCTAACTACTTCATCACAAAATGATATTTATTTATAAACCAACAATTTAATTGCTTTAAAAATCACATTAGGTTTAAACCACGCCAAACGAATGGAAAAAAAGGAGAAAAACTTCCTCATAGCAATGCAACACACTAACCATCTGCTCCAAAGAAAAGCATCAAAATCATCTTGATGATATTTATTTACCTCTTTGTTTCTGCGAGATAAAAACTCTAACCAATGTTTTTCATTATGTAAATCTATACTTGAAATCTCTTTTTTCTTTCCCTGATGATACAAACGAAACGAGAGTTGATGCAAATCAAACTCCTCTTTTGTAATCTTTCTGCCAATAAAACTTTCAATATAGGGTTTAAGCAACTCAAACTTTTTTTCGGTTTGAAAGGCTTCGTTTTCAACGGAAATATTTGTATCGTGCCAGCGGTATTTTATTAAATACTCCGGAACATTGGCAATTTTATAACCGGCATTTACGATACGAAGGAAGAAGTCGAAGTCTTCTGAAATTAGAATTTCCGGATGGTACATAAACGATTTCAATATTTCAGAACGGATCATTATGCTTGGGTTAATCAACGCATTACTGAAAAGAAATGATATTTTAAGCAGATTACGATTGTCAATAAATCTTATTCGTCCTGTTTTTTTTCCGTTACCATCAATGGTAAGAGCCCAAGAGCCACATAATACATAATCTTGGTGGGTTTCAAGAAATTGTAGCTGTTTTTCCAATCGCCGGGGTAATGCAACATCGTCGGCATCAAGTAATGCACAGTATTTCCCGGTGGCTAACTCTACACTTATATTTCGAGTAGCAATGACGCCAATATTTTTTTCATTTTTAATGTAACGAATACGTTTATCTTTATACGATAGAATTATCTCCTCGGTTTTATCCGTGGAGCCATCGTTAATCACAATAAGTTCAAAGTTTGTAAAAGTTTGGTTAAGAACGCTTTTAATGGCTTCTCCGATATATTTTTCGGCGTTATAGGCGGGCATCAGGACGGAGACGTGTGGATGGGGCATAATTTCGTTCTTTTTTCAGAGATTTAATGATTTTAATGTTTTAAGAGGCAAAAAATATTTTGGCATCAGGGAATTTATTATTAATATAAACGGTGGTCAGTCCTATATTTGTGCCACAATCTAAAATGGTCGTTGGATTCATTTATGATAATTCTAATTTTTGTTTAAAATTCATATTAACTTTAAATTAAATCCATAGTCTATGTTTTTTATTAGAGGCGCAAAAATAATCGATATTTCAGAAAACGCTTATTTCTTGAAAATTTGTTTTTTCTTCAAAATATTTTCCAATAAGATATAAAGGTACATTTG